>OJKZ01000987.1_pt1 | contig 10270 bp, 6 predicted proteins | sample 1596791 | NCBI WGS metagenome assembly OJKZ01 (sample SAMEA3904677, study PRJEB24821) | metagenome | biome: Builtin; feature: hospital; material: surface | place: USA | collected 2013-06-04 | reverse complement strand
CCTCGCTTTCTGAATTCTTCCTACGGCTAAAGGCAATCATCACGAAACCAGTGGCGATCAACACCATCGCTGCGGCAACCACACCGAGTACCTGTGCACCGGTCATCGCCAATGAGCCACTGTTCCCCGACGGAGCTGCCGGAGTGGAGGTCTTACCTGCACCTGGAGTACTCGACGGTGTTGTCTCGGGTTGGTGTGGCGGATTCCCAGGCTTAGTCGGTGGATAGTTTGGAGTTGTTTGCGGCGTATTCGGATGCGACGGCGGAGTAGTCGGCGTCGTGGGCGGCGTTGGTGTTTCACCCGGTTTGTGAGTCTTGGCCACAATTACTCCTGGCACTGGTTTCGGATTGTCCGCCACAGTGTGGAATGGAACCGCTACCACAAATGGGTTGATCTCCCGGTAGGAGTTATCTGGCGCCGACGACGTCACTACGTAGAAGCCATCCGCTAGACCGTCAAAGGTCACTTCTCCATTGGCATCGGTGACCTGGTCCACGTGCACGTCGGTACGCCATTCACGAACCTCGGCCAGACCCGCGTCTTGCACGCGTGCTACATCGTCAGCGTTGTTTGGATCTAGGCCGGCGAGCCGGGCCAGATGTATCGTGACTCCCTGAATCTTTCCCGAAGGTGCCTGCCCATCGTCGTCGGGATTGCCCTGCGTAAGCCGAACAGTCACTGTATCCGTATCTACGGTGCGTTCCGCACCAGTAGTCTGTTGCCCGGCAACCTGCACCGCTTCCGCAGCAACCATGCCCGGCCCCGCGAACGCGATTGCACACGCTACTCCGACGGCAACCATTCGGGCCGACCATGTATTTGTCAACCTCTTCATCGCCTTACTCCCGCACGCTACTTTTCTCATTAATAACTTCATGTGCTCCGGCCGCCTTCTGCCGTCGCAGCCACCACACCAGCCAGCAACCAATGACAATCACCGCAGCCAACAGTGCGTACATCCACCATTGCCAACCCGGGCCGTGGGAGCCTTCAAATACCGACTCCTCCCCCGGCTCCATAGGAACCTGATGGCCACGTACCAACAAGCGATGTGTGTTGATCCCGTACGGGGTGCAGGTAATCAGCGTGACGTAATCCTGATCGGCGACTGGCCGTAGACCATCAACTTCACTCGGCAGAACCACTTGAATGCTGTCGACGACGTACTTCAATTTGTGGCCAGCAACCTGGATGTAGAACACGTCTCCCTCGGTGGCAGAGTCGAGGTGATCAAACATCGTCGAATTTGCCAGACCCGTATGCCCCGTAATGACGGAGTGGGTTCCTGATCCGCCTACCGGCAAATCAGAACCATATAAATGTCCCAGTCCACGCTGCAGTGTCTTATCTGCGGTGCCATGAAACACCGGAAGATCAACGTCTACTGCTGGGAACACGAGGCGGGCCATCGCTTCGGTCTCACCCAACTGCTTCAAATAAGCCTCATAGTCGGGATTGTCTACCCCGATACGGTTCAGCCACGGATCCAGAATCGGACCCGACGTATGCTCCTCGTTGTATGCATGCGCAGCATCCCAAACCGAATCCTGAACCTGCGCCGGTGTCTCTTTATCCAGTCGCGCATATTCCTGCGCCACCCTTGAGGCATTCCAATTGTTCCATGCGGTCGAGACCACTGGGTACAGCATCACCAACAACCCGACGACAACGACTACCGCCGGAAGGACTAGGCCTCCACGGCGCCTGTGCCGTCGGCCTGCATTTTGGCCTACCACCGTAGTCAACGACCCGCACCACCCAAAAGAATGTCCCACGCGCTAGCGCAGCGCGACCGGGATTACAACGAAAGAGAATGAAGGGGACTGAAGTCTATACCTAGCCCAGTCCCCTCACTGGGTCGAGCACCATATTTTGATTACCCGACCCGCAGCGCAGACCATCATGGACAGTCTGCGCCACCGGAACTATGCCCGGCTATTAGTTGCGCGCGGTACGACGAGCGAACCAAGCACCAGCAGCAACAATCGCTGCGCCAATAGCAGCCAGGATGCCCACACCGGCACCACCAGTCATCGGCAGGTTCGGGGTGTCGCGCTTGATGTTTTCAATTTCAGAAACAAGGGTGACGGCGTCGTCACCCTCGAGCTCACCAGTCTTCGCGATGTTCTCGCGGGTGAACTCAATTTCGGTAACAGGGTTTTCCGGCAGTGCGTAGCCCGCTGGAGCCTTGGTTTCCTTCAGACAGAACTTCTTGATGTCGGTGACCTGTGCGTTATCTGCGAAGTCGGTGACGTGCAGTCCGTCGATGGTGATGGTGCCGTCAGCACCGGTGGTCCACTTGTCCTGCTCCTTGACGGTCAACTTACCGCCCAGCTTATTTGCCGCGGTGCACTGGTATAGCTCGAACTCAGCACCTTCCAGGACCTTACCGTCCTCCTTGCCGTCCTTCTTCACAACCTTCAGCTTGCCGTGGTAGGTCACGACCTCGTTGGTCTTGTTCTTGACCTCGTTGCCGGTATTCGGGTTGTTGAAGATGACGTCAGCCTGGTTCTTCAGCTCCGTGGTGTCGCCAACCTCCTTGCGCTTGACCTCGAAGGTCAGCGAGAGCTTGTCGCCGGACTTAACCTTCTGCAGGCCCTGGTCAGTCAGCTTGACGATGAGCTTGTTTCCTTCGCCAGCTGGATCGTTGACCGTGTAGTCACCGGTTTCCAGAACGGTGTCGCCAGCCTTGACCTCGGTAACCTTCTGGAAGTCCAGGCGCTTATCCAACTGGTCTTCGAAACGGAAAGCAGTCAGGCTCTTGCCCTCGCCCCAGGTCGGAGCGTCAGCGTTAATGGTGTAGGTGTAACCATCCTGGATGTGCTTATCTGCATCCTTGACGGTCTTCTCAGTCTTGGTCTCCGTGTTCTTCGGGTAAGCAACGACGTCGTAGTTCCACGCGTCAGAAGCTTCATTGACCATCGGAACAGAAACGATGAACGGAGCACCAGCAACGATGCCAGCCGGAGCGCCTGTTTCCTCAACCAGGTAGATACCCAGGTCCAGGCCTTCGAAGGACACCTTGCCATCGGCACCGGTGGTCTGTTCAAACGTCGTGCCGGTCTCGTGGCCCTTTGCATCGGCAGCGTTCTTCGGGAACTTCGACCAGTCACCATTTTGCAGGTCGTAATCCAGCTTGGTGATCTTGTAGGTCACACCAGCGAGCGGCTCGCCCGGTACACCTTCCATCTCCTGGCCGGTAGCCGCAGTGCCCGACTCAGCACCCTTCTTCTTGTGAAGGGTAATCGAACCCTTCTTGTTGAAATCGATATTTGCCTTGTTCACAGCCCCCTGCTCAACAGCAGGCTCTTCAGGCTGAGCAATAGCGGCGGGAGCAGAGACACCCATCGACAGACCGACGATGGCAGCGAAAGTTACCGAACGGGCGGTACGAGAGAACTTATTCACGGAAACAGGTCCTTTTCAACGGTCCAAAATGAAGCGGAACGCTTCAATACGTCTCGCGATTCACTCCAGACGGCGATACCAACGTTCCCCGACTTGCCAAAACTGAGATTTCCCTTAAGAGAAAGGCCAGTCTGTCTAACCTTTTAAGCCTAAGCGTTATGAACTTTAATGTTTGAATGTATAAACATTACAGCTCAAGCTCATTGCTTGCTCGGTTAACAGCGCTCAGTGAACCGCTTATAAATAACTTAACCGCTTAAGCATCTGGCCGATACCCCAAGGAGAACGGGCCGCGACACCTGGGCATGAAAACCCTTCGCATTCACACTTCGTACTACCTCCGCGATAGCTCTTTGCACTGTTCGCGACGGGCTTTTGCTCATTCACCCAAAAAAGCGTAAAGATTTCCTCGATTTATCCCCCTCCCCCCAATCAGGGCTAACCAGTTGGTTTGTATCAATAGCTTTTACCCCCTACCGCTATCGTCGCAGCGCACGCCGGGCAAATGAGGGCTCATCAACCTTCTCGTATTTGCTGTCACGACAACGTCGTCAAGCGAAAGCAAAAGGACACCATCAAAAACCAAGAAACGCCCCGCGACCCACCGCCTTGTGCTAGGACCTGTAAAAGCACAGAGACAGTAAGCGACACGGGGCGCGCTTCGGCGTCACAGGGGACGTTTAGAGAACCGCCCAGTAGTGAACATCGTTGTAGCCGTTGAGCTTGAGGACGTCACCAATCTGGTCGACCTTCTTCTTGCCCTCGGGGGTCATGCCATCCGGCATGATCTGCACGTCAGCGCTGTGATCGCCGGTGAAGGTGATGTTGACGTAGTCCTTGCCATCGCGATGCTCGAGCTCGAAGACATAGCGGTTGACGGCCAGCTTGCCCGAGTGGAGGAATCCGCCCTTGCCCGGAGCGACAACTGCAGTGTCAGCAGAGTTTGCAGGTGCAGCTACCGCCTGTGCGGCAGTAGCAACCGGAGCGGCAAGCACAAGTGCGCCCACACCCCAGACACCGATTTTCTTCAACATGCTCATAGGTACTTCCTTATCTTCAGTGTTTCTGCAGTGTTTCTGCAGATTTGATTTGTGTTTTCTGCGACTGTCGGCGCCGCTGTTGTTCGACGGCGTTCAACAGCCGCAGCCAATGAAATTGGTCAATGAATTGAGGCTGCGCCCCAGTGCCCTAGTGCCCTAGCGCACTGGATTAGCGCACTGGAGTGGCCTCGACGATGATGTTGTCGGCGTATCCCAACGTGCCGCCGACGAACTCGCCTCCGCAGGTAATGAGGACCAAGCGGTTCTCACCAACTGCATCGTTGACAGCCTCGGGCATCTGAGCGCCCTTGACCACCTGGATTGGATCCTTGCTGACGGTGAAGTCTCGGCTTTCGCCATCTACCTTCACCGTGACAGTGTCACCAGCTTTCAGGTCAGCGAAACGTGCAGCGTAGCCATCGCCCTGGTCCACCTCATTGACGTGACCGGTAATGACGGACGATCCAGCTGCACCTTTCTCACCCGGGATTGCGGAAGCCGAGTACCAGCCAAGGCGCGAAACATCGGTCGGTGGAATCAGAGATCCTTGATCAGTCAGCTGAACGAAATCAATCGGAGCCGACTTACCATCAATGAGCATCTCCATCTCGTGCACAGCTCCCCGAGAACCCTGTGCTGGAGTGGGCAGATTCTCCTGCGCACCATCGAGCGTCGAATCATTGCGATTGATCTGGCCAATCACCAGCAGAGCGATAACGCCGATTAATGCGATAGCGGCGATATACATTCTTGGCTGCTTCCACCAAGGCACGCTTTGTAGGTCTTCGGCTTGGCCGTCGGCCTGGTCTTCATCCTGGCCAAACGGATCAACGTGGCCGAGTGCGCCGGTTTCGGTTTCCGGATCGATGCCGGGCTCGTAACCTGGAGCATTTCCAGGTTCCTTTCCGGTCTCGTCCGAGCCAAACTGATCGGTCATGGAATCTCCTTAGTTCGTGGCTACCGTCGGCAGAGCGTGAGTAGCCAAACCGGTCGGGCCAGACGGAACCGAACTAATTGCACGTCGTTCCGAGTTCGGAGCCAACGGCTTTCCGTGGTTCTTCTGCTTATCCTGGCCAGTGCCTCCGATGATGGTGACGTTGGTGTTGTTCTGCTCCGAGTGCTGATTAATCACAGTGTTCGGGGTGGCAGTGTCGCTGGTCGGTGCGGAGGAATCGTCGTTAGGCGTGCCCTGCTTGCCCTCATCCTTCGGCTGCTCAGATGGCGTGTTCTCTGGGGTCTTGCCATTCGTGACAGTCTGCTCAGCAGAGTTGATGTCCTTGTGAACAGCAACTTCCTTGCCATTGGCATCGGTCAGAGTCTCGAAGGCAACCTGGGAAGCGCAGTCGCCGTCAGTGATGATGATCGGAACATCAACCGTGCCTGCGGATGCCGTCGGCACAAAGTGCAGGCGGCTCCTAGCGCCAGTGGACTTGCCCGTCTCCTTGCACATCAGCTCACCGGTCAGGGTGTACTTCGTACCCGGCTTCAGACCGGTGAAGTGCACCGTGTCGATGACGACAGCGCCCTTTTCAATCAGACCCTTGCCGGCAATACCGGCAGTAGTCGTGATGGCTGGGTTGTCCTCAGACTGCGCTGGGGTGCTTGGGTGGTTTGGCTTGCTCGGCTTCTCCGGCTGAGCTGGCTTCGACGGCTTGGTCGGCTTTTCCGGCTGAGCAGGCTTACTCGGCTTGGTCGGCTTCTCCGGCTGGGCAGGCTTGGACGGCTTGCTCGGCTTCTCGGACTCAGACTTAGACGGAGTTGTCGTCTCAGACGGCTCTTCCGGCTGTGTCGTCTCTGGCTGCTCGGAAGGCTCATCCTCGCTCGGCGTGGCAGGAACCGTGGACGTGGTCGGCTCAGTCGAGCTGGTTTCCGGTGCGGTCGTTTCCTCGGACGGAGTTTCGCTTTCCTCAGTCGGAGTGTCTTCCGGCTTCTCCGGAACCTCTCCAGTCACGGTCTGGTTTGCGTCGTTGATATCTGCGTGGTCAGCGATCTCATTGACCTGACCAGCGCTTTCCTTACCAGTCGAGTCGACCTCATCAGAGGTCAGGTGCTCGAACACGACAGCCTCCGCAACAGGCGACTTAACAGAGTCAGACACCTCGAGAGTGACAGTCACAGTACCGCTTGCCGAAGTCGGCTTGAACGTCGCCTCGCCATGACCAATCACAGAGCCATCAGCCTTGTTAACCAGTTCACCGGAGAGGGTGTAGTTCTTACCAGGCACCAAACCCTCGAAATGTACGGTGTCAACAACCTTGGAATTGGCCTCAATGCGGTTGCCCTCAAGCTCGGCTACCGTGCGCAGCTCCGGCTCCAGCGGCGTATCAGCGGGCTCGCTCGGCTTAGACGGTTCGGTGGTCTCAGTCGACTCGGTCGGCTCCGTGGTCTGCGACTCAGTGCTGTCAGTCGGCTCGGTCGGCTCCGTCGGGGCAGCCGGCTTCGTGGACTCGGAGGCGTTAGGAGTAGTCGTCGAAGAGCTCGGCTGCTCTTCGCTTTCCGACGTCGTCGGAGCCTCAGACTCACTGGTCTCAGAAGTAGCGGTCTCGCTGGACGACGGCTCCGTTGTTTCCTCGGTTGTCTCCTCGCTCGTCGGAGTTTCTTCGGAGGTCGTCGGCTGTTCCGGCTTTTCGCCGTGAACGGTCTGAGCTGCGTCGTTAATGTCCTCGTGGGAGGCGATTTCTACCGGCTGACCATCGGCGTTGTCCTGGCCATCGGCGGTGACCTCTGTCGAGGTCAGCTTTTCAAATGCAACAGCAGCGGAAACCGGCTCATCCACATCATCGGAGACGGTAATCATGACAGTCTGTTCACCCGAAGAGGTCTCCGGAGTGAACTCGACGCTACCGGTACCCAAGACGCGATCAGCACTGGTCTTGTCCACCAGGGTGGCATCCAGACGGTAGTTCTTACCCGGAACCAGGTCAGTAAACCTCACAATGTCCTTTACCACAGCGCCCGCAACAATCTTGTTGCCGTTCAGGCGAGCCTGAGTAGAGATCGACGGCTTAAGCGTGGTCGGCTTCTCCGACTCGGACGGCTTGGTCGACTCGGACGGAGTCGTGGTCTCCGTAGGCGTGGTCGGAGTAGTCGGCTTCTCTGGCTCGGTTGGCTGTTCCGGTTCGGTCGGCTTCTCCGGTTCAGACGGCTTCGTCGGCTCTGCTGGAACCTCACCGGAAGACGGAGTGACATTGTCAATCACAATGATGTCTTGTTTCTTACCATTGTTGAAAATGTAGCCAGTGCGGTTCGTACCGTCGACGGTGCCCTGACCGACGTTAGCCGGACCAGTGAGGTAGTCGTAGACAGCCTTCGTCGATGGGTTGTGAATGCCCTTGGAGAAGTCAATGTCATCGGAGAAGTGCCACAGAGCGAATTGAGTTGCGTTATTCGCATCCAGCACATTCAGACGGCCTTTAACTCCAGCTGCCTTCCCCAGTTCATCCAAACCAACAGCTGGCGAACCGTGGTGCGCAATCCAGTTGAGCTTCCGGTATCGGTCAAAGTCGTTCCGCAGCTTATTATTGGTATCTGTACTGCGCGAGAACTGACTGAAGTTCTGCACACGACCGGTGTCATAAAGATCACCGCCGACGCTGGCCTCAATGCAGTAACCCATTTTGTGGCTACCAAATGGAGTTGCAGCCTCGTCAAATGCCGCAATGAGTGGCCCAAAATTACGGACATTTCCATTGGCTTCAACACCCTCAACGGTTCCAGGAACACTCAGAATCTTCTGAATCGTCAGGGTTTCGCCAGTGTCCTCTGGCTCCTGCGCATGCGCAAGTATCGGAGATTTAGCGAAGAAAAGAGCGAGCACAGCCATGAAGCTAAAAAGCGCCAACCAGCGCTTCTCGTTTGTAAAACGACCGAACATGAGCCCTCCCCCTTCCTTCGATTTCAGTGCGTTATACACCTTTCGCTACCTTTCCAGCCTTCAATTAACAATCAATGACCACGCATAAGCGTCTCCAGCCCCCATCACAGGTAGCCCAGTTGACATCGCCTTCTAATTCTCATTTATAGCGTTGGCCGCCCCTGAATATAACAAATACATTTTATGTTTGTTGAGCCATTTAATTGACACCCCTCTTGTCATTTATTTCAATAGCAATAATTGTTGTTTGCATATTTTTTCTGGGGTAGACCTTTGGATACCACACACATGCCGAAGTTCCACTTTTCTCCATGACACCAAGCCATTCAACCCATAAAATCACTATTAACCTGCGCATATGAAGTTTTTTCAATGAATCCCCACCCATTAATTTGGGTTAGGATGTCTCCCATATCACGATTTTCATAATTGTGAGTTACGGCACAGTCGATACCCCACCCCCATCTAATGAAAATGCGACCCAATAAATCCCTCAGAGCAAAAATGACGTCTCAAGACTATTTGCGAAAGAATCCCCGGGGCATCATTTAATAAGCCACATAATTGTGCGTTAATTACGCCTACATAAATATTTTCCTCCCCGCCCCAGTCCTCTCCATCCGCGGTTAATAGACAAAAGTGGGTCTGATTCACGGCATTCCAACAGATCACGTTATGTAAAACGCGACTGCATACGGGCAGCAAATGTGAAACTGTGCGAGTTTATGACACTTTTAGGCCATTTTTCGGGCCATTTTTGACATAAGCGCAGTCAGTAACTCGGATCGACCCAACGTCGCCAGCTATAAACACAAAAAAGCGCCTCCCCACTCCGCAAGGAGTGAGAAGGCGCTCGTGCGCTGTTACGTATTAATAGCCGCGAGAGCTAATAGCTGCGCAGTGTAGTTGTAGTGCAGTGCCTAAGTCAGCTTAAACGGCTTTAGATAGCCTTTGCACCGGTGAGGTCCAGGTCGACTGGCAGGTTGTCACCCGCACCGTCCTCGGCCAGCAGGCCACCCTGGTTGTTGCCGCCGGTCTGGGCACCCTGCTCCTGGCCGCCAGTCTGGAGGCCACCCTGGTTCTTACCACCGGTCTGCAGGCCCTGCTCCTGACCACCAGTCTGAAGGCCGTTCTGGTTCTTACCGCCAGTCTGGAGACCCTGTTCCTGACCACCGTTCTGCAGACCCTGGTCGCCACCGACGTTCTGCAGGCTCTGATCCTGGCCACCAGTCTGGAAACCGGACTGACGCTCACCAATCTGGCCCTTGTCGTTAACCTGATCGCCGCCGACCTTGTCGCCCTTGTCCAGCTTGTCGCCGCCAATCTGGTCGCCACCGTTCAGCTGGTCGCCGCCAGCGTTCTGGAGACCCTGGTTGCCACCGACGTTCTGCAGAGCGTTGTCCTGATTGCCGCCAATATTCTGCAGACCCAGGTTGCCGCCCTCAGTCAGAGAGTGGAAGTTCGGGAACAGAGAGTCGACCTGAATCAGCGGGCCCTCCGGGAAGTTCACGTTGAACTCAGGTACCGGCAGCGGAGCCGGTGCTGGCAAGCAGGAAATCAGTTCGCAGATATTGCACAGGTTATCCATGATGATCCTTTAGAAAAATGAAGTGTAGATAGATGGTGTGGCGCGATGCCCAGAGCTGAAGGTAAAGGGCTTCTCGCCTTCTCCTTTTGCGGCCGCTGCCGTGCTCACACGAAAACCGTACCGGTGATGAAAAACGGTCACAATATAGAAATTCGACCCACTTCAGCCAGGAAATTGGAAACAGAATAACGGCAAAATTTAACCTGCACTTATGCCCAAACGTCGCATGTCACGGGTCACATTGCTAGCCGTTTGGTCACCCCAAACCAGGCTCGCCTTTTCCAGCAGAAAAGCCTCGGCACCTAATGAACTGCTCCCCATTAGTTGGACTGAGAAATCAGTTACCGACTAGTGGGGAGT
>OJKZ01000985.1_pt1 | contig 10295 bp, 8 predicted proteins | sample 1596791 | NCBI WGS metagenome assembly OJKZ01 (sample SAMEA3904677, study PRJEB24821) | metagenome | biome: Builtin; feature: hospital; material: surface | place: USA | collected 2013-06-04 | reverse complement strand
GTTGGAGGACAAGGTATTGGTCCTGCCGCACATTGCCAGTGCGACGTTCGAGGCGCGATTTGCGATGGGTGAACGCACAGCTCTAAACGTGCTTGGTGGATTGGGCCTACGTGACGATGGTCCAGCCGATGCGATGCCGAGTGAGCTGCGCTAGTCACTGTCATAGGCCGCCAGATTTTCCAACGCCGACGAGGGTCGGGTTGGTCGTAGCGCTTTGAGAGACTCGAGAGCCTGTGCGCTCAATATCGGTGTCTTGGCTTTTCCGTGGATCTCTTCCCAGCCACGTCGGTTCTCTTCGTCGAGCTGCGCCATCTGTTGCTGTGACAGCAGCATGCGCTGCCGCTTGGCCCGCTCGTCTTCTGCGTCGTCTGAGGTGCGCTTGGTCCGTTCCACCTCGGCGATCCGCTTCTCGGCTAGCTCACGGAGCTCGGCAGCATCGCGTGCCTCTCCATCACTGCGTGGATCCTCTGCAGCCCAGCGCACATTGAGGACCTCGTCGTGATCGAGCGTCTGGTGCATCATGGCCTCCTTGGCGAACTGGGCGTTCGCCTCGTACTTGTACGTTACAAACGCGATGCCGCGGCCCACCATAACACGAACATGCTCAATGTCACCCCATTCACTAAAGTGCCGACGCACGATCTTGGACGTGGGCGTCGATCCTGTGTCGTCATAGTTGTCGGCTGGATTCGCCGCGGCGCGACGGAAACTGAGGGACGTTTCCTCGTTGATACGGCCCACATAGAGCGTCTTGTTCACACGCAGCATAGAGCCTACACCACCCATATCATCGCGATAGCTTCCGTGTTTTTCGCGCCCAAAAATATCTCTGCCCTGATCCGCCACCTCGTAGGGCCGTGGCAAGCGGTGCAGATACAGGCACTCTTCGCCCTTCGGGCAGCATCCGCGCGCAAAGAACAGGCACACATACGTCGTGTCAGACACACCACCAGCACTGGCCTGAATGCGCATGTCCGCGCGGGTATACCCTGCGTCGCGCGCAATATCGCACCTGGTCATAGACCGCGTCTTGGACTCTGGGCCGTGCCCCGTGTCGCCCCCTGACATTTTGTTGTACCATACATTGTAAATCATGCCTTCGCCTGTCATATGCTCGGCATGATGCCGTATCTCCTCGAGCTCGCCGTACGATATCTGCTTGCGTGCCGGCCGCGCGCGTCGTTCGTTGTGGCCGTGGCTCATGGCGGAGAAAAAAGCCTCCACTCCTCCATGTCCTTTACGGCGCTGGTCGTGGTGCTTGTTGAGCCTCAGGGTGCGACGGCTCAGCGTCGTCTATCGATGCTGCAACATGTACGCAAGGCGTTTGATCCTGCCTACCGGCGCTGGCCGCCGCATATCACGCTGGTGCCACCGGCTGTCTACACGCCCGATGGCCAGGACGATGCCCTGGATCCACCTGCGTGGCTTGTGCGTCATCTTCAGCGTCTGACGGCGGGTGTCGAGCGAGTTTGCGCCGAGCATCCTACTCATATATTACAACTACGTCATCTCGCAGCATTTGAGCGCCGCGAGGCCATTCTGCATCTACGTCCGAGCGCCTCGAGTGCTGAGCCGCTTCTGTCCCTACAGGCAGACGTAGCCCAAGCCGCGCTTCCACACATGCCAGGGGTACGCCTGCGCAGTACATATGTTCCGCACATGACACTAGGGCGCGTGAAAACCGTCGAGAGGCGACGCGAGCTCGAGCAGCGGGTCATGGGGGTGCTTGGCGATGGCTTGGAGGTGCGTGTTGACCGAGTCCATATCATGTACAAGCGTGGCGAGGCCAAGCAGCCGTACACGACGTGGCGTGCATTGCCGCTAGGTATACGTGTCCCATAGCCAGACCGTCAGGGGAAATCCCACCGAGTGCGCGACTTGGCGGACGTACGCAAACGATGCATTGACGCGGTACTGCATGGCACTCAGCTTGTTGGCCGGCGACATGCGCACAATGAGCTGCTGCCGAACGAGCTCATTGAGCTCGGCGAGCACCGTGGAGGATCGACTCCAAAACTCGCCGGCTATGTGCCCGAGATGCATCTCGGCCTTGTTCTCGCTCATCCGAGCAGCGCGCTCGGCGGGCACAAGCAAGGCGTCCTCGTTCAGGTCCTGCTCAAAGTCGGTCAGAAGAGCGTGGTATATAGCCAAGACGCGCTCTAGCGTGAATGTGCGTGGGCCCCAGAACTGGGGTAGCTCAAACACCTTGTCCGTATGGCCCTCTAGCTCTAGCAGGGCGGCTTTCGCCGCTCGTTGCGCCTTGCCACGCCGCCGCTTGCGAGATGCTTCCAGCTCGCGCACAAAGTACTTGACGTCAGTGATAGCCGGGTTGTACGACGCCAGAAACGCAGAGATGAGGAGAAAGGCTGGCATGGCACCGAAGCCAGTGCGAGTGAGATTCAGGGCTGATGGCGGCGGCGTGGACGGCTTGTTATTCTTCTCAAGGAGCCAGGCAGTGGGCCCTACATGTCGCGGGACAACGCGCACCAATATGTCGCGACACTGCTCACTGATGTACGGCACGAGTGTCGCCGTAGTCTTTGAGCCACGTTCCTCGATGGCTGCCTGCAGCGCTTGCCACACACGGGTATACAATACACACAGCTCAAACTCGTCACGCACCGTATCCTTGACGGCATCATAGAATACTTGACTTGCGATGCGCGATGTGCTCGAGTCGTTGCCGACGTGCTCCATGAGCAGCTGCAAGACGTCTTCGCGGGGCAGACGAGGCACTCTGATGCACAGGGGACTTGTCGAGATCGTACGACCGCTTGTGCTTCGGAAAGCAGACCAAGCCAGCGGAGATACGTACACGACCATGACGCGGCCATGGCACGCCATCGATTCGGCCAGGAGCGGCCACATCTCCCAAACGTGCTCGGGCCAAATATCGCGCATCCTCTCAGCATCGTTCACGACCACGACCCACTTGGTATAGGGCCGCATATATTCGCGCGCATGCCTCAGAAACGTACTTGGATCGCCGCACGAATCGGCCTCTTTGGATAGTTGGCGCAGCACCTGGGTGTACAAGAGCCGCGGCGTACACGCCACGAGGGGCGAGACATGTGACACACGCACGTCGCCATGGTGCTGTGCCTCGTAGGCCGCGAGAGTGTCTCGCACGAGTCGCTTAGCACTTCTTGGACTATTGGGCGCATGTACTAGCACAGCTGGCGGACTGACCTGCTCGGCGAGCAGCTGCCCCAGCATCTCGATGGGTGCCTGCCATGCGCGAGCCATTGCCATGGAGTGGAGGAGAGAACTATGATCGATGACATCAGTTCCACCAGTGCAATTGACGGACAAAGGCCCAGCCATTCGGGCGTGGATCGGTCGGCTGACCGTGAGCCGTGAGATGCAGCTGCATGTCATGCCAAACGGTACCCCAGCCAAAACCGGCCAACGGGATCTTGGGCATGAAGGAGGGTGGTGGCGGCGGCGTAAACGCAGCGTCGACCTTGGCTTCGTCGTCCGGCACGCTCGTGTCCATGAGCAGTCGAGGCAGCTGTGGATTCACACAGGCAGCACGACCCATGCCGACAGCATCCGCCACACCTGATTCGATGGCGTCGCGCGTGCCCGCTCGCGACACAAAGCCACCCGTCACGATAATGCGCATTGTCGAGCCAGCGGGCAGGCGGCTGTGAGCCTGCTTCGCAAAACCGGCAAAGAAGCCCTCACGACGACGCGTACGTTCAGAGGCTTGCTGAGCGAATACAGGCGCCTCGTAGCTGCCGCCACTTACTTCGACAAAGTCGACCATGCGCATCTCGGCGAGCCACTGGACATTCTGCAAAGCATCCTCCTCCGTCTGGCCGCCATGGCAAAAGTCACTGGAATTGAGCTTGATGCCGACAACAAACGAGGGCGACACGCGCTGCCGAATCGACTCGATAATCTCGCGGATGATACGGAAGCGGCGCGCCGCATCGCCACCGTACTCGTCGTCGCGCAAATTGGTCTTGGGGTTCAGGAAGCTCGATAAGAGGTAGCCATGCGCGCCATGCAGCTCAATTCCATCGAACCCGGCCTTTTCCATGAAGACGGCGGCACGGGTAAATTGTTCCACGATTCTGTGGATCTCAGCCACAGTGAGGGCATGTGGCGTACCGAAGGTGAGCGCGTCCATCCACGTCCGCTTCTCTTGGGACAATTGCACGGGGACAGCCGAGGGCGCCAAAGATGGCTCCCATGGCTTGCGGTACGAGCCTCGCATCGACTGACGGCCACAGTGGACGAGCTGCACAACGGCGAGCGGCCGACTTCCATCCGCCGACACCGCATCTGCACGCGCATCGTCGACGTCAAAGCCCTTGGTGGCGCGTGCGTACTTGACAAATTCGGCAAGGTACTCAGCCTCGCGCGCATCATTGCCTTCTTCGGGCATCACCACATCAAACATGATGCCGATGTGCTTGCGATCGACACCCACGTTGCCCGTGATAATCATGCCCCAGCCACCGTCGGCCCAAGCCCTGTACAGACGAAACACGTCTGCATTAGGCTTGCCACCTCCGAAGGTCGACAACATTTCCTCCAGCGGTGCTTTGGCCAGTCGGTTCGGCATGACGGCGCCGCATGGCAACGTCACACGAGACGAGAGCACAGGATCCATCGTGGCGAAAAGAAGGGTATCTACGTTGTATCTCCACATTATGTAGGCCATCGGTCCTGCCGGGTATGATGAAAGTAGCCCATGTTCGGACCGGGTCGCATGGGCATACGCGGCACAGAGGCAGGCATATACGGCGACGGTGGGGTTGGCGCTGGTGGGTACTTGGGCATGGGGTAGCCGTACATACCTGGTGGTGGCATGGCCCGAGGCACGGCGCCCGGGGTCGGCGATGAGGCAGCATCGCGATAGTACATATTCAATGCTGGAGAGGCGTGCATGGGATGATGCACTGGGCGCGGCGGGCCGTATGCAGCATAGGACATAGACGGTGGCGCTGACGGGACGGGCACGACGCTCGTTCGTGGCGTCGGTGGCGGTGGCGGCGGTGTGTACGACATCCGAGCCACGTGGGTATCTGGCATCCTCATGGGGATCCGCGTTGAGCTCTGTCCCTCATCGTCCGTTTCGTCGTCGTCAGCTGCCTCGGCATGCGCAGGCTGCTGCTGCTGCTGCGGCGGCGGCGTAGGAGCAGGCTCGTCCTTCGGTACGAGCTCCCGAGGCGCTGGCGGTGGCGGCATGGATGGGCTCGGCCACGATGTGATAGAGGCCTTCGACGCGCCCTCGGGCAGGGCATCGTACCACGCCTGCACGAACGCCAAAGCCGCACGCGATTTCTCTTCCCAGGACTCTGTAGCATGGCGCTGAGCGAGGGCAGCAGCCTCTTGAAAGTAGGTGCTTTCGCTGGCGTGGCGTGCGAAAAAGTTGCGCGTCTGTGCGGGTGTCTTGGCCGGGAAGGCGGCGGCCAGGGCATTCCAATCCTTGCCGTAGATGGCGAGTAGACGCAGAAACTCGGCACGCTCCGACATGGACCAGTGCGGTCCACGCGAGCGGCTCTTGGGCTCGTCCGTACCGACAGAGCGCCGCTTCTTCGGCTCTGGCGCAGGCGTCGCGAGCGTCGCGAGGGCCTCGAGTGCCTCGGCTGCGGCCAAATCGCGCTCCAGCTCGGTTTCAGCTGGTGGCGACGACTCGCGCTGCTTGGTGCGTGATTTTTTGGCACGCGGCGGCGGCTCGTCCGAGGGGCGCTTACCAGGGCGCTCCTCGTCTGCCTCTCCCTCCTTCTGCTCGGCTTCCGTGGCAGCGATATCGGTGATGAGCGCACTTCCCTTGGACTTTTTCGGCTTCGACTTGGTCTTTTTGCGGCGCTCACGATGACGCGCATTTAGTAGCGCCTTGTAGCCAGCCAAGTGCTTGTGCAGGTAGTAGAAAGCAACGCACTGATTCGGCGTTTTGTGCGGTAGCTTTTCGGCGATGCGTCCAAACTGCTTCGGGTACAACACGTAGCGCCGCGCAAAGATGTTTCGCTCCTCTTCGCTCCACACGTCAGGGTCGAAGCCGCCAAAGTAAAAACGTGTCGAGTCAGCCACATAGCCATTGTCGACGTCGAGCTGGGGCTGTGGGTCCAGGCACATATCCGGCACGGTCGCCGAGGTACGAGCGGCTCGCGCGACGGGGTCCTGCATCTCGGCATTCTCGAGCGATGCCAAGATCTCCTGGAACTCGGCCTCAGAGCGCACGGCATCTCCGAATCCGCTCGAGCCAAGCCCACCGCGTCGGAAAGAGCGCGTCGTCGGCATCCACGCCTTCCCCGGCGTCTCATCCTGCGGCGTCGTGGACGTCGCCGAAGCACGGCGCTCACGCTCGCGATCCAGCGATGCACAGTATTGGCTCCATGCCTGGTGCTTGGCACGGTACTCGTTCCGCAGCTGCACAAGTTTGATGCGCTGCGTCTCTTTTTGCTCGCGGATCTGGCGGTAGAGGTATTCGTCGACAGCGCTTTTCTCCACAGGCCGCTGCACCTGAGCTGGTTTCTGAAGACCTAGCATCGCAGGCACACGTAGCGACGCAGTGACTCGATGATTTTCTTCCAGAATCGTGTGCGTGTGCGCATCCGACCATGGGTACCGCAGCACCAACTGCTGGGTCAGTGCATGCACGACGCGCTGCATACGCTCTGTTTCGTCATCCTCTGTCGGGGAGAAAGCAGCTGGATCTTCAGGATGGGTGGGAGGAGACTCGGCAGGCAGTTCTGGCGCCTGCTCTTTCGGCACATCAGTTTGCGGGGCAGGCTCCGGCTGAGATGCAGGGGGGCGTTCTTCTGGAGCCTCCTTCGATGGCGCTGGCACGTTCGCATTTTCTTCTGAAGTCTCAGGCGGCGCTGGCTCTGATTCGACGCGTGGGCCGTCTGTGGTTGGTGGCGGCAACGCCTCGAGGGACTCGCGCGCCTCAGAGTCGATCGGCTGCTCGGCAGGTTTGGGGACGGGTGTGCTATCTTGGGCATCGTGTGTCTCTGCAGAGTCGTACGCGAGGGGCGCCTCTTTCTCCGTGGCACCGAGCCGACTCTCATTGGGACGCTCGTCCATGTGTCCCTCGGGCTCCTTGGCCGTCGTGCGCTTCACGTCCACTTCCGGCTCACCATATAGATCCTCTGTGACATTGGCATCCTGTTCTTGCATATACGAGCGCGATGCCTGCATCTGGTTCAAGCCTGCTTGATCGTAGTCATAATAGGCATGGTCGCCACGCGACGAGCGATAGCCGCGATGCTTTTTCGAGCGTGGCCGCTCATGGTCACGCGGCCACTCATGCGATCTTGGCGCACCCCACGGACGAAATCTCGCTGGCGGGGCCTCGCGCGACCACCCCGATGGTCGCGCCTGGTCTTTTCGCTCTGCCACAGCCTCGGGCGGCGAGGGCGGCGGCATTTGATCGCCATGCGACGCAGCGCGTCGTCGCCCGATCAAAAAGCGCGGATGTCTATCTCGGCCGAGACACGGAGGCCCCAGCCAGGTGACAGGCGTACGTGGCGGGTGGGGTGGAGCGGGTCCGTTTCTTCTCTCTTGTTCCCCGCCACGGCATTGTTGATTCGATTCCAAGATGGCGATGAAACGTATTAGCAAGGTGTGTATGGTGCGCCTGTCGCTTACCTATGCAGGAATTGGCCGACCTCGGTCGCGACCCGCCGTCTTCGTGCAGCGCCGGTCCGACGGGCGACAACATGTTCCAGGTATGTGTGGATCGAGTGGGAGGCAGCTGACCAGCGCAGTGGCAAGCTACGATCATGGGTCCGGTATGTCGATGCCTACTTACGACGTAGAGTGACTCGCCGTACAGTGGTGGTGTGTTTTTCCTGACCATTACATTCCCGACGGACTACCCCTTCAAGCCGCCCAAGGTGTCTTTCACGACGAAGATCTACCACCCGAATATCAACGCGAATGGCAGCATCTGCTTGGACATTCTGAGGGACCAGTGGAGCCCGGCCCTGACGATCTCGAAGGGTACGTAAGCATGTGCGCTGACGGTAGTCCTTCTGTCCATCTGCTCTATGCTGACGGGTATGTGTGCCGCGTGTGGCTGACGCCTCTAGACCCCAACCCCGACGACCCTCTTGTGCCGGACATTGCACACCTGTACAAGACTGACAGGGCTGCGTACGAAAACACGGCGCGCGAATGGACCAGGAAGTACGTTGGTATCGCTCACCATCTAGGTATGCTATGTAGACAGGGCGTCGATAGGTCCATCATGGGTAGCGCCAGACCACTTGGTCATGTAGCACGTGACAGCGTTGAGGCTTCGCCGCGAGGCGCCGGTCATTGGCCGGACGGACTGCGGCACCGCTACTGGGTCTTTTTGTCCGCCTTGGGGGCCTTTTTGTACGTGTCGCGGTAGAAGAAGATAAACAGGACCAGGTAGCTCACGAGGATGCCGAGACCCGAGAAGGCCGCCGCGGGTTCGCCGTGGCAGTAGCGCACGTACGGCATCCATGGCGCATACAAGTGAATGTAGTGGTGGTAGATACCGTAGATGCACACGACGACGTCGATGACGAACTGTACAATCTGACCCGTCGTGACGAGCTGCTTCCATGGGCACCGGACGCCAATGCTGGCGAGCGCATAGTAGCCGTACATGATGACGTGCACGGCGAGATTCAGGCAGATGATGACCCACGACAGGGTGGTCTGGTTCACGATCTGGGAGTAGCACAAGGCGGCGGTAGCCATGTGGTGATACACGTGCAAGAAGAGCAGCTTCTTCTTCTTGAGCACGAGAAAGAGCGTGTCGGCAAACTCCCAGTACTTGAAGTAGTAGTTGATGATGTGGAACATTTCCGCATCAAAGTACAATCGGTACTCACAGATCGAGTTGTGCATGCCATACTTGAAAATAATCGGAATCTCGAGTTCGAGGTACAGGCACAAGAGCAGCAGGCTTCCGAGACACAGAAGGACGTTGTGCAGGAAGAAGGGGATCTTGAGCACGCGCGCCGGCACCGCCGGCAGGTGCCGCATCACAGCCTGACCACCCAGCACGATCGTGATGTATCCCACCGACATGGCCACCACCGACATGACCGTCGAGAGCGGCGTCACGCCCGGCTGCCAAAAATGCATCGGTGCCGTGTAGCGCACAACGCTCGGCGGCAGCAGAGACTTGATACCTTCGTACAGGGCCATGGTGGTGGGAACAAGGAAAGAGCCTATTGTGCCACGGCCCTCTTCCTAGCTGACTAAGCGTGGCACGCCGTGCGGCGCTCCGCCACGCGTCGATCGACGCGACATGGCAGCGTCGCGGCGCTGGCGCCTAGCTGGACGGTGGGGTGCGCTCGTCACGCAGGGGCGCTGGGTCGATGTGCCTGCGCGAGGCACACTGGCGGCTGCGTCCGTCTCGCATGCGGTGGTGGCAGAGGCAAAGACGGCGTACTTGGCGGGTCACAACACGTGGGGGCAACTGGGTCAGGGACGCACGAGCGTATGGGGCACGGCGCGCATCGCGCTCCCGGACCGGATTGTGAGTGCGGCGGCGGGCCTTGGCTTTACGTGTCTGGCGACGTCCGATGCGCTGTATGTGAGCGGCACGAATGTCCGAGGCCAAATGGGCCTCGACCAAGAGCGAGGCTCGCTGTCGTTCCAGCGCCTCGCTCTGCCGGCTGTGCGCAGCGTGTGTGCCGGTCTGGATCACATGCTCGTGCTCGCAGGTGCGCAGGTATGGGCCTGTGGTCTGCATACGGACAGGCAGCTAGGCGTGCCGTCGCACGCGCCGTACCTGGCCACGCTCGAGCGCGTCGCCATACCGCTGGCGGACGGCGAAGGCGTGACGCCGCCTGGCTGCGCAGGGCGATACGTCGGTGGCACTGACGTCGCGTGGGCGCGTCTTTCTCTGGGGCAACACGGAGTATGGCCAGCACCTGCGTCGTGACGCGGTCGACCGGCTGGATACGCCGACGCTCTTGCCTATCGACGAGGCTGTGTGCGACGTGCAGGTGGGCGGCAGCTTTCTCCTCGTTCTCACTGCCGATGGCAGCGTGTACACGGCGGGCTACGGTGCGACGGGGCATGCGCAGGCGCCGTATGCGCGTCTCACGCGCCTCCCGCTGCCTTCGCGCGCCGTGTCGCTGAGTGCGAGTCTGCAGTACGCAGCGGCTGTGACGGACGCGGGGCATGTATGGACGTGGGGCCTAGACTCGCCCGATGGACGCCTCGGTCTGGGCGTTCTGGCAGATCACCGCGTGCATGAGCCGCGGCGCGTGCCTTTCTCCGAGCGAGCCACGCACGTTGTGTGCGGGGGTCAGGCTCTGTTGGTACGCTGTGCGTAATTACGTGTCTATGCC
>OJKZ01000984.1_pt1 | contig 10330 bp, 7 predicted proteins | sample 1596791 | NCBI WGS metagenome assembly OJKZ01 (sample SAMEA3904677, study PRJEB24821) | metagenome | biome: Builtin; feature: hospital; material: surface | place: USA | collected 2013-06-04 | reverse complement strand
TCTACACTAGATCGCTCGTCGGCAGCGTCAGATGTGTATAAGAGACAGGATCTGATGGATGCATATGAATCACTCGGAAGTATTACAGGAGAAACGATAGGAGAAGATTTGGTCAATGAAATATTCAGCAAATTCTGTATGGGAAAATAAAGATGAATATGATGTGGTGATCGTAGGAGCAGGGCATGCCGGATGTGAAGCAGCGCTTGCGTGTGCGAGGATGGGATTTCAGACACTGATGTTTACAGTAAGTGTGGACAGTATTGCGCTGATGCCGTGTAATCCGAATATCGGGGGCAGTTCCAAAGGACACCTTGTCAAAGAAGTGGACGCGTTGGGCGGTGAGATGGGAAAGGTGATCGACCGGACTTTTATCCAGTCTAAGATGCTGAACAGTTCAAAAGGACCGGCTGTGCACTCTCTGCGTGCGCAGGCGGACAAGGCAAATTACAGTAAAACGATGCGAAAGGTGCTTGAGGATCAGGAGAATCTGGAAATCAAGCAGATGGAAGTGACAGAGATTCTTGCTGAGGATGGGGCTGACGGAAAAAAAATCATTACAGGAGTCAGAACTTATTCCGGTGCCACATATCGCTGCAGAGCGGTCGTATTGTGCACCGGAACCTATTTAAAGGCGAGATGTATTTACGGAGACGTCAGCATGCAGACCGGGCCAAACGGACTGCAGCCGGCAAATTATCTGACAGACAGTCTGAAAGAACTTGGAATCGAAATGTATCGGTTTAAGACAGGAACGCCGGCGCGTATTGACAAGAGAAGTATTGATTTCAGCAAAATGGAAGAGCAGAAAGGAGACGAGCGGATCGTACCGTTTTCCTTTACGACAGACCCTGAGGACATCCAGATCGATCAGGTTTCCTGCTGGCTGACTTATACGAATGAAAAGACCCATGAAATTATCAGAGAAAATCTGGACCGTTCTCCGTTGTTTTCAGGAATGATCGAGGGAACAGGACCGAGATATTGTCCGTCGATCGAGGACAAGGTGGTAAAATTTGCAGATAAGAACCGGCACCAGGTGTTTATTGAGCCGGAAGGACTGGACACCAACGAAATGTATGTGGGAGGGATGTCAAGCTCTCTTCCGGAAGATGTTCAGTATGCGATGTACCGCAGCGTGCCGGGGCTTGAACATGCGAAAATTGTAAGAAATGCGTATGCCATCGAATATGATTGTATTGATGCGAGACAGTTAAAGAGTACACTGGAGTTTAAAAATGTCGAAGGGCTGTTCAGCGGCGGGCAGTTTAACGGAAGTTCGGGATATGAAGAAGCTGCGGCACAGGGAATCGTAGAAGGAATTAATGAGGAAGGTAGGTTGGAGGGAAGAGAAGGAATTGTCATTGACAGATCACAGGGGTATATAGGTGTTTTAATCGATGATCTCGTTACAAAAGAGAGTCGCGAGCCATATCGGATGATGACGTCAAGAGCAGAGTACAGACTTTTGCTCAGACAGGATAATGCAGACCAAAGATTAACAAAATTAGGAAAACCTTGACAAAAACATGAAGATATTTTACAATTATTGTATAAAACACATGGTAATAGGGATTTTGCAAGGAAGGTAAGCGGGAAAGTAAAAGATAAAATCTAAGAAAGTTTAGCTTATCTAATCATAGAAAAAACCTTTCTAAAAATAAAAGCAAGGTCCTATTAGTTTTAGGAGGAAAAAATGAAGTTAAAAAGAGTGTTTTCATCAATGATGGCTTTAGGCCTAATGGTAACGATTGCAGCATGCGGATCTAGCACAGATAGCACAAAAGCTCCAGCAGATGGGGCAGCTAAAGAAGATGCAAAAAATGCTGAGGGAGAGGCCCTAGAAGCTGGTGATGAAAGCCAAGATATAGCTGATTTTGATAAGCAAACATCTGATGATACTCTAGTAATAGGTGTAGAAGAAATAAATGGCGACTTTGTCGGTGGTTGGACTAACAACAAGACAGATGTCAAGGCTCGTAGGCTAATGGGTATAGAAGGCAACAATGGCTATTCTACAGTAGTTCAAGACGAGGGTGGCAAGTGGATTAATAACATGACAGTTCTTGAAAAAGACCCAGAAACTGTAAAAAATGAAGATGGTTCAGAAACAACCACCTACACCATCAAAAAAGACCTTAAATTCTCTGATGGTTCACCAATTACAAGTGCCAACTACATCTTCGGTTCCCTACTTACATCCCATCCAGAATACCAAGTTGTAACAGGATCAACCAACGTAGGTTCAGATTCTGTGGCAGGTTATAAGGATTATTTTGCAGGCAAAAATCCAGAATTTACAGGTTTTGAAATAGTAGATGACTATACCTTCAAGACAACAGTAGATGCAGAATACCTTCCATACTTTGAAGAAGCATCCCTAAGAGGTTTTGGTCCTTTCCCAATTTCTGCCATTACAGAAAATCTAGAAGTATCTAAGGATGGTAAGAAATTAGTAGCCAAGGAAGGTTACCAAGTAACAGATGAAGATAAACAAAGATACTACAAGAACCTAGATACCTCTATTGGCAAAGCTAAGGAAGATTTTGAAGAAAACTGGTCCTTCATAGAAACAGAAAAAGATGTAACAGAAGAAGAAAAGAAAGAATACGAAGAAGCCAAGGCAGAACTAGATAAGAATATAGCAGAGCTTGAAGCTAGGAAAAATGGCGATGTAGATCCAACAGAGCTATTAATAGAAGATGCAATGCTTAGATATGCCAACGAATATAGGATAAAACCAAGCGTAACAGAAGGTCCTTATAAGTTTGAATCATTTGAAAACAACATGGTTAAGCTAAGCCTAAATGAAAACTATGCTGGCAATTTCAAGGGAGATAAGGCTACAATCAAAAATATCATCCTTCAAACAGTTAACAAAAAAATAGCTGTAGACCTCCTAGAAAATGGGGACATTGATATTTGGGAATCTGAAGCAGACGGTGCAAAAATTGACCAGATGAGATCAGCTGCAGAAGCAGGAAAAATTGGTGGTTACAACACCTTCGAAAGAAATGGTTACGGAAATGTGACCTTCCTAACAGACAGAGGATCTACAAAATATAAAGAAGTAAGACAAGCTATCGCCCACCTAATGGATAGAAATAACTTCGTCCAATCCTACGCAGGCGGCTACGGAGTAGTCACAAATGGTATGTATGGTACCAGCCAATGGATGTATAAGGAAAGAGGAGCAGATCTTGAACTAAATCCAGAATTTAAGAAATACCAATTAAACTTAGAAGAGGCAAATAACCTATTAGATAAGACCCCTTACAAATTTGAGGCTGACGGTAAGACTCCTTGGGATAAGGCAAAGGCAGATGAAGAATTTTCTAAAAATGCAGATGGCTTTGACTACTATAGATATGACGAAAATGGTAAAAAACTTCAAGTCAACCAATATGGTTCAGATGATTCACCAATCACAACCCTCATTTCCAACCAAGTTCCAGTAAATGCTAAGCAAGTAGGTATGGAGTATAACGTAACAAGTGGTTCCTTTGCAACCCTACTAGAATACTACAACTTCCCAAAAGAAGATGCAGAATATACAGCCTTCAACATGGGAACAGACTTTGGTACACCATTTGACCCTTACTACCAATACAACAGCCAAGGTTTTGACAATAGGACAAAGACCAATGACCCTGTAGCAGATGAGTTAACAGTCAAACTTCGCCAAACAAAACCAGGCGATAATGAAGCCTACTTAGATACTTGGGAGAAATTCGAGATGTGGTATAACGACTACCTACCAGAAATCCCGCTATATTCTAACCAATACCATACAGGCTATTCAACAAGGGTTAAGGGTTTTGATATCAATACCCCAATTTGGGAATCTGAATATCAAATCAATGTCATGACCCTAGAATAAAATTAAAGTCCACCTGGGATGGATAAGAGTGATAAAAATATCTAATATAGCATTGTAAAATTTTCTTAATAAAGGATTGTAAGATAGGGTTTATTTTATGGATAAACCATGAAAATAAAGCTTAATTTCCGATCCTAAGCTCTATTGAATGCTATTTATAAGATATTCAACCACTTAGTCCAAGCTCGGGTGGACCTTTTAAGATAGGCTGTGAATTAAGATTAAGAATGTTGAAAAATTACTCATCAGGAAGTATGATTATCAATATTTAGAAAACTTTATAAATATACATAACAAGTCAATTGTTAACAAGGCTACAATTTTTTTGAAGAATTTTTATTAATTAGTTCAAGGGTTTGTAGGAAAATTAAGGTTGACAAAAATGGCTAAATATATTAAACTTGTATGTATAAATTATAATGGTCTAGGACTATGCCCAAAATTCATTTTACTAATATATTAAAGTAATAATACATAGGCAGCAGAAACTAGACGAGAATAGGAAGGAAACTTATGTTACGTTATATAGTTAAGAGAGTATTAAACTTAATACCAGTTGCTCTTATTATATCTATCATGCTTTTTGCCTTTTCAAAGGCCATGCCAGGTGACCCAATCCAGGCAATGATCCCTACTACAGGTAGGATTACCAAGGCACAAAAAGAAGAGATGTATAAGAACTTACAAGCAAGATATGGTTATGATAAGCCACTACCAGAACAATATGTCAGATGGTTAGGCAGAACCCTTAAGGGAGACTTTGGTGAATCTACTAGAGTTAGAAGACCTGTTAAGGAATACTTGTCTGAGCCACTTAAAAATACAGTTTATTTAAATATTGGTTCTACAATAATTTCCTTTGTGCTATCGGTGCTCATAGGAATTAGGTCGGCGACCAGGAAGGGAGGAGTCTTTGATAAGACGAGTCAGACCCTAACCTTGGTTGGTCTTTCAATTCCGACTTTCTTTATAGGTTTGATTATGATATTCTTCTTTGCCTTTAGGCTAAAGATGTTCCCAGCTAATGGGATGCCTAGAGAAAATAGCTTTGGAGAATGGGTAAAATATCTAACCCTACCTACCCTTACCCTTACAGTAGGTTCTCTTGCATCTTTATCTAGGTATGTAAGAAACTCAATGCTTGATGCTCTTGACCAAGACTATATAAGAACAGCAAGATCAAAGGGTCTTAAGGAAAAAACAGTTGTATATTCTCACGCCTTTAGAAATGCTCTTATTCCAGTAGTAACAGCTTTAACATGGGCGGTTCTTGGAATGTTCTCAGGTTCTGCTATCACAGAGAGAATCTTCTCTTATAGAGGAATCGGTAATGAGCTTATTTCTGCGGTAATGGCCCAAGATTACAACGTAATCCTTGCCCTATCAATGTTTTATGCTATACTTACACTTTTAGGTAACCTTCTAATGGATATTGCCTATGCCCTAGTAGACCCAAGAGTAAAATTGGAGGCTTAATATGAATAGAAAATTAAATAAACCATTCAAATCTTATTTTAGCTTCCTAAAAGCTTATCTCTTAAGAGGGTTTACCTTTGCAAATGGCATAGAAGGCGACTTAAATTCACCAGATCCAGAAACAGAAGGTCCAAAAAATGATCTCAATGCTAACCTTGAGGGTGGCCCACAAGAAAGCCCTGAAAATGATAGGCTAAAAGAAGAAGCCATCATGAGCCCTGGCAAGGTAGCAGTTAAAAACTATTTTAGAAATCCACTTGGTGTTATAGGACTTGCTATGTTTATAGCTATAGTTCTTGTAATCTTTGTAGGATCAAGATTGCTTCCTTTTAACCAATACTATTCTCAAGGTAACCTTACAAACGTATCACCAGGAGCAGGTTATATGAACTATCCTAGTGAAATGGAAAAGGAAGGTGTGGCTAAAATTTCTATAGGTAACACCTTTGCAGTAGGCCTTACAGAAGAAAATAATCTTTATGTTTGGGGTTCAAATAACGAAGATAATGTATTAAATATCCCAGATAATATAAAGGATAAGATTAAACAAGGTAATATCAAAGATGTGGCAGCAGGAGATAGACATATCCTAGTTGCTACAAAAGATGACCAAATATATGGTTGGGGTAATAAGACCTTTGACCAAACAAAAACACCTCCAATGCAAGAAGCCCAAATCAAAAAAGAGGGTATTGCAAAGATTGGCGGTGGTAGCCAATATTCAGTAGTTCTTACAAACAAGAACAACCTTATAGTTTGGGGTTCTACCCTTGCATCAAGACTTGATATGATTCCATCAAAGATTCAAGGTCAAATAGTTGATTTTGATACAAACACAATCAACGTAATAGTAGTTAAAAAAGATGGCTCAGTCGACCTTTTAGGTGTAAGAGGAGCTGAAAATGATACAGCTATGCCAGCTGAGCTAAGAGATGGTAAGGTAAAGGTTAAAAAGGCCGTTCTTACAGCAAACTCTGCAGCAGCCCTTACAGAAGATGGCAAACTTTTCGTTTGGGGTCCATCAAGAGATAAATTATCTGGAGATAATGTTCCAAAATTTGAGGGAAAACTAGTAGACATTCAAGCAAGCGATTCAGTTTTAACAGCCCTTGATGAAAATGGTAAAATTTACCAATGGGGTATAGAAAACTACGGCGAGCTTAAGACTCCAGACGGCAAATTCAAGCAGGTATTTGCTAATTACTTCAACAATTACGCAGTAGATGAAAATGGAAAAATCGATACTTGGGGACTAAATGGTTTTAGATTTGGTTCAGATGACCAAGGACGTGATATATTTACAAGACTAATCCACGGTGGAAAGATGACCATGATTATCTCGCTTATTTCATCAATCATCCAAATCGGACTTGGTGTATTAATAGGTATGGTATCAGGTTTCGTCGGTGGTAGGGTTGATAACGTGCTTATGAGAATCTCAGAGATTGTTGCATCCTTCCCATTCTACCCAATGTTAATCTCCCTATCTGCACTTCTCCCACCAGGAGCAAGCCAAGAGCAAAGAATAACCATGGTTATGATTCTTTTAGGTGTCCTAGGTTGGACAGGACTTGCCCGTCTTGTACGTGGACAAATCCTTGCAGAGCGTGAAAGAGATTATATTACAGCAGCAAAGGCACTTGGTGTAAAAGACTGGTCAATCATGATCAAACACATTTTACCAAACGTCTTATCAATAGTTATAGTAAATGCGACCATAGGTTATGCGGGTAACCTCCTAACCGAAAGTGGTCTATCATTCTTAGGATTCGGTGTTCAAGAGCCTACACCATCTTGGGGTAACATGCTTACAGCAGCCCAAAGTTCGGATGTACTTAACACTTACTGGTGGAGATGGGTATTCCCAGCCCTAGCAGTATTCTTGACATCCTTCTCAGTTAACCTTATAGGTGATGCCCTAAGAGATGCAATCGACCCAAGAGCAAACGAAAGATAGGTGAAAATATGAGTTTACTAGAAATAAAAAATCTTCATACCTACTTTTCTACAAGACGTGGTCTAATAAAGGCGGTTAACGACGTAAGCTTGTCAGTTGACGCAGGAAAAACCCTAGGACTTGTAGGCGAGTCTGGATCTGGTAAGAGCCAGACAGCTATGAGTATTCTCCAATTATTTGAATCAAACCAAAAGATTTATGGTGGTGAGATATACTTCGATGGAGAAAAAATCTCAGAATACAATACTAGCCAAATGGAGCATATCAGGGGAAATAAGATATCAATGATCTTCCAAGAGCCAATGAGCTCCCTAAACCCTGTATTCACAGTAGAAAAGCAACTTTCAGAAGTGCTAATGCTCCATAGGGGAATGAATAAAAAAGAAGCAGCTGAAAGAGTTGAAGAACTCTTAGCGGCTGTTAAGATACCAAACCCACATGTAGTAACCAAGCAATATCCATTTGAATTATCAGGTGGTATGAACCAAAGGGTAATGATAGCTATGGCCCTTGCTTGTGAACCAAAGCTATTAATAGCAGATGAGCCTACAACAGCACTTGATGTTACAATCCAAGCCCAAATCTTAAGGCTAATGAATGACCTAAAACATAAGGCTGGCACATCAATTCTTTTCATCACCCACGACTTAGGTGTAATCAACCAAATGGCTGATGAAGTAGCTGTAATGTATTGTGGACAAATCGTAGAACAATCACCAGTAGAATTTATCTTCAAACGTGACATAACAGATTTCAACCACCCATACACAGTAGCCCTTCTAAACTCAATCCCATCTATCACATCAGATAGAAACGAGAGATTAGATATCATACCAGGAAGCGTACCTCACCCACTCAACTTACCAGAAGGTTGTAAATTCGCCGATAGGTGTAAATTTGCTACAGAAAGATGCGTAAAAGAGATGCCTGAGCTTAGAAAGGTAAGCGAGAACCAACTAATCAGGTGCCACTACCCAAATAGAAAGGAAAGAGAAGAAGATGGAAAATAAAGACAAGAAGGTCTTATTTAAGATAAGAAACCTCAAAAAATATTTCCCTCTTAAGAAAAAGGGCTTTTTCAACAGAGGTCCAGGCGAATATGTCCACGCCAATGAATCTATATCAATAGATATCTATGAGGGTGAAACACTTGGTCTAGTAGGAGAGTCAGGTTGTGGTAAATCAACCTTCGGTAGGACCCTTCTACAAATATATGAACAAACAGAGGGAACAACTCTATACTACGGCAAAACTCTAGAAGATTTAGCCCCAGAATATATGGGCAAGATGATTTCAAAAATACCATCAAAATTCCCAAATTACCACAAGGAACTAGATGAGTTAAACAAAATCTATGAGGACCTAGAAAAGGCAGAAACAGACGAAGACAGGGCAATGAACAACGAAAAAGCCATGTTCAAACGCCGTGAAATAGAAGAAGAATACCTAAATATGATAAGGATAGCAGGAGGACTTCTTGCATCAGATGATCTAAACAAGGTAGCAAGCCTGCTAAATGAGGAATATCAAATCCTAAAAGAAAGAGCCAAAGTTTTTACAGCCATCGAAGAATTTGAACAAAAATCTCAAATGATGGTAAGGACTTGGGAAGAGTACGACAAGATCTTGGCAGAAGATCCAAAGTATAAAGAATTAACAAACAAGCTTGATGAAATCTCAAAGAGAGTCCAAGAAAAAAGAGATGAAATCGAAGTTTACAGACAAAGCCTAAAAGATAAAGATAAATTTAATGAGCTAGAAAGTCAAATAGATCATGGTATAGACTTATCAGAGCTAACAAAAGAAGAGATGAGACAGCTCCGCAAAGACCTACAAATGATCTTCCAAGACCCATATGGATCTCTTGATACAAAGATGACAGTAGGTAACATCATCGGTGAAGGCGTACTAGGTCACGAATTATTCAAATCTAGAAATGAAAAAGGCTACAACGAATATATCCAAGAAACAATGGAAAAATGCGGTTTAGCCCCATACTTCCTTCACAGATATCCACACCAATTCTCAGGTGGACAAAGACAAAGAATAGGTATAGCCAGAGCCCTTGCCCTAAAACCAAGCTTTATAGTTTGTGATGAGGCAGTATCAGCCCTAGACGTATCTATCCAGTCACAAATCATCAACCTTCTTCAAGACCTAAAAGAAGAAAACAACCTAACCTACCTATTTATAACCCACGATCTATCAGTAGTAAAATATATCTCTGACAGGATAGGGGTAATGTATCTAGGAGTAATGGTAGAGCTTGCAGATTCAGAAAAAATCTTCGCAAACCCACTTCACCCATACACAAAAGCCCTACTACAAGCCATACCAAGGACAGACGTAGAGCAAGGTCAAGAACTAGCGGTAATAGAGGGAGATATACCTTCAGCAGTAAAACCACCAAAGGGATGTAGGTTCCACACAAGGTGTGAATACGCGATGGACATCTGCTCAAACTTCGAGCCAGAACTAAAAGATAATGGCGGCGGCCACTTTATAGCTTGCCACCTAATGGATGTATCAGAAGAAGAAAAACAAAGAGCTTATGAGAAAAACATGGCCAAGAGAGCCAAAGAAGCCGAAGAATTAGAAGAAATATCTGCCATATGAAAAGACCAATAGACAGATTTAAAGGCAAGTCCAGGGAGGAAATCGAAGCAAAAGAAGACCTCCTAGATAGGGACAACCTAGAAAGAGGAGACAAGCTAGCAATGTTTCTAGCAGCCATGAGGGTCTTCATGCCCTTTGTCCTCCTACTTCTAGCGCCAATATTTTTATTAGCATACTTTATGTGAAAACCAGGATTTTATAAATTCTGGTTTTTTTGTTCCAGAAAACTATTGGAGGATTATTATCCAAGAGTCTTTTATTTTAGTGATACAATATCATATGGTATTTTTCTTCGTACCTTAATCTCATAATGAATAATATTTATATACTATTGAATCTTCGTAATAAGGGGAGGCCCAAGGGACCTTCCGCATGGTCCCTCATCGGCCTCCCCTTAAACC
>OJKZ01000971.1_pt1 | contig 10417 bp, 5 predicted proteins | sample 1596791 | NCBI WGS metagenome assembly OJKZ01 (sample SAMEA3904677, study PRJEB24821) | metagenome | biome: Builtin; feature: hospital; material: surface | place: USA | collected 2013-06-04 | reverse complement strand
CACTAGATCGCTCGTCGGCAGCGTCAGATGTGTATAAGAGACAGGAACAAGGTGATGAATCCAAAACTCGATCCTAACATGTCTCCTGTCTAGTGTCACGTAACTCATCCCTTGCATGGCCACGTTTGGCTTACCCTAGGATACTCCCTCTTGGACAGCACCTTCCGCGAGTATCAATCTCCTGATACTCGTCTAGACCGCTGTTCTCGACTGACCATACACACAAAATCGCTTCTTTTCAACGTCCTTCACATACTAAACACAAATGTAGGAAGCATTCCAATGGATCGATACGGTTTTGCCCCGCATCGACCTAAATCCATAGCTCCCACTCCTTCTTGCCGCTAGCTTCAATCACCGTGCCACTGCACCAGGCAAAGCAATCAAATAGTAGGGCAATTTTTCACTGACACTGACATTTCCTTTATCGCAATGAAGCAAATTTCGTATATGGCCCCTAATGGTTCACATGCGACATGAGCGCCTCTTTCAGGCTCTCGGCCGCTTCATTCGTTTTGACTTTGCATCGCAGATTGCATGGTTTGGCATCCACAAAACCGAGGAAAAGAAGCACACTCTTTTCGCACGTGACACGAAGTCCTTCGTACAAGGCAAAATTGAGGACCACATTGCCGTTCACGGCATTGCGGGCCAACACGCGACTCTTGCTCGTCTCTTTGGACGTCTTGATTCGCAAAATACACACACCCATATCCTGCCATTGTCCGCCATCCAAGCGCCAGATTTTCGCGCGCACTTCATGCGACGTCGTTTCATCCTCTTCACCCTGGCCCTGCGAGGTAAGTGCGTTGGTATCAGGTGCCCCAGCATCTGAGCTGGTCTCAGCGGCAGGCACAGAGCTGGGCACGGAGGGCGCTACTGGTGCCTGTGAGCTGAATGAAAATGAAGGCTTGACAGCGTTACCAGAGGACTTGGTCTCGGTCGACTCGACGGAAGGCTTGGTTGAAGCTCCAAACGTAAAGGAAGGCTTGGCCGAAGCCCCAAACGAGAAGGAAGGCTTGGGTGCCTCAGAAGAAGAAGAAGTAGCTTGAGTCCCAAACGTAAAGGAGGGCTTGGATGCCTCAGAAGAAGGCTTGCCCGGAGCCCCAAACGTAAAGGAGGGCTTGGGTGCCTCGGAAGAAGGCTGAGCCTGAGTCCCAAATGTAAAGGAGGGCGTGGTCTCTGTCGAGCCAAATGCCGGCGTAGCTGCGGGCTTGGGCACTTCACCTGCAGCTTTCAACGAGGAGGGTTGGGCTTCACTTGACATCTTTGGGGCCTCCGTTGCGAATGAAGCACTCTTGGTCTCCGCGTCCATGAGCGGCTTTGACGTATCTTTGAGCGTGGAAGAGGGCACCTGGGCAAAGGTACCATCACATTTTGCAGGTGCAACATCAAAGGAAAATACGGCCAAGTCGTTGTATGGCACGTTGAGGGCCTGGATCTGATCTTCAGACAGACCTTTGGGCATCTCGCGTCGAGTGGGTGGCGTCACAATACACCATGACGGGACGTCTACAGGCGCAGCTGCAGGTGCAGCGACACGTGCAGGAGACGGAGCAGGAGCCGGCTGAGGAGCGGGTACCGGAGTGGGGTCTTGCTTGGGTTCTTGGGACTCTGTTACTCCTTTAGGTTCCTCCGATGGCGTAGGGCCGGCCACATCTTCGACAGTGTCTCGAGGTCGCTTGGCCACTGTCGACACGTCCCGTGCCGTGGCTGACTTGGGCAAGCGAGATGTCAGCTGTGGCACAAGCGACGCATCTGACATGGACGGAGGTATCGTATCATACATGGAACCCGAGGCAGGTACATCAGCGTCAGCCTGTTCTAGTGTGTTCATGGCCAAGGGAGACGGCCTTTTCGGCTTATTTGTGACATGCCATAGCGGCGTATCTTGTGTGGAAAGACGCGATGAGCGACGTGGTTCGGTCCGTTCTACCACATCCAACAGGGACGATGGCTTCTCTGGCGGTGGGGACGCTGTCTTGGATGCACGCTGTCGTGCTGCTTCGAGGGCCTTTGCTCGCGTTGAAAGCGTCGGCCGACTTGGTCTCGTGCTCTTAGATCGCGTCTGGTACGGATTCACCACCTCCGGCACGGCAGGTTTCGGCGCTGCTGGCGGTGCTACCGGCTGCATCGAGTCAAGCACCTGTCGCATCGCCGACGCAGCGCGTGTCGAGCGGCGGACAGGCACCTCAGGCTCTTCCGCTGGCTTTTCGAAGGAGACACTCGATGCCTCCGTCGACTCCTGCGTCTTGCGTCGCTTTTCTGGTGTCGTTAGCATCGGCTCCCGGGGAATCGCACTCATGGAGTGGGTCGCTGGGATCGTCGAACGAAGCGGTGAATGTGCTTTGCGCGTCGACGTGCCGGGACCAAAGTAAATAGGGGCATGTCGTCGGCCTGGCGAGTTGCGTGTCGTCGAAAACGGTGACGTGGAAAACGGTACACTGGCAATGGGTGTCCGTTTGGTAGGTGTCTCGAAAGAGCCTGGGTGAAAGACCATCGAGGCACTGGGTGAGGGGGGCACCCTGGGCGTCCATGGCCTGCGCGCATAGGGAGACGGGTTCGAGCGCAGAGACACGTCGGGCGACGGCGTCGGGGCTGGCACCACCTCCTCTGGCGCCGGTCCCTCACTTGCCTCAGCAAACGTGTCCTCACCGTCATCGTCTTCCTCCATCGACGTGTCACCGCGCCCGTGACGAAACGGAGACATCCATCCGAACAGTCCCTGCACCAAAGACTGGGAGCGCGGCAGACCCGGCGCCTCCCCGCCCTGCTCGCCACGATGCGACATGAGAAACGCTTACCTGCCGCCATGGCTGGTCGCCTGACGGTCCACAATATCACGTGATGTAAACCCAACGACGCTGGCCTCGAGCGTCGCTCCTTGGCCTTGAGAATGGCGCCGGATGACGTGAGGCAGGAAGACCCGTTGCAGGCGGTCGTCCTGTGCGACGTGTTTACGCAGCGCTTTGCGCCGCTGACACTGGATCAGCCACGGTGCTTGATGCCCGTGTGCAATGTGCCGCTGATTGAGTGGACTCTCGAGTCGCTGGCCACGGCCGGCGTCCATGAAGTGTTTCTGCTCGCGACATGGCACATTGGCCAGATCCGTGCGTACATGGAAAAACACCACCCGCTTCTTTTTCGGCCCCAGGGATCTCGATCGCAGGGAATGACGAGCACCGCGCTCACGCGCATCACTCTGATCCCTGTGCCCGAGGCACGGTCGGTCGGCGATACGATGCGTGAGTTGGATGCCCACCAGGTGATCAAATCCGACTTTGTGCTCGTGCACAGCGATGCGCTCGGTAACATGGACATTGCCTCGGTCGTTCGTGCGCACAAGCAGCGCCGCACGGTCGACCGCGATGCCATTATGACCATCTGTGCCATGCCCGTCCCACCGCAGAGCCGCGCTCGTCGGCCTGGGGACTTGTCCGTCTTCACCATCGTGCCGACGACATCGCAGCTCGTGCACTACATGTCCGTTCCCGCCATCCCTCGCGTGCCCCTGCTCAAGTTGCCCTTCGAAGTGTTCGAAGACACACGGCACTTGGACGTGCGCAATGATCTTGTCGACTGTGGTGTAGACGTGTGCTCCATCGACGTCCCGCCCCTTTTCACTGAAAACTTTGACTACCAGCAGCTGCGCCGCGAGTTTGTGCAGGGCATCTTGTCGTCCGACCTACTCGAATCCAAGATCTTTGTCCACATCACGCCCCCCGCTGGCTCGTCGTCGACCTCGTCCGGCGAGCCATTTTCCGCTGTATCGGGTGGCGTGCTGGGTACTCCGCCGTACGGCGCTGGTTACATGCTTCGTATATCAGATCCTTCGCGCTACGATGCTGTGAGTCGCGATGTGCTCGCCGGCTGGACGTACCCCTACACGCCGCGCCTCGGCATGCCTGACGGCACCAAGTATGCCTCGCTGCCAGGCTCTCGATTTTATGGCGATCGCGTTGCCACGGCCAGCACCGCTGCGATAGGGCATCGCACGCTGCTGGGCGCACATACGCGCGTCGATGAGCACACAATTGTGTCCGAGTCGGTGCTGGGCCACCGCGTCTCGGTCGGTCCGTCGAGTGCCGTTCGGAACTCGTACCTGTGGGACGATGTGGCCATTGGACGCAATTGCGTGATCGACGGCTGCATCCTGGGCCGCGGCGTCCTCATCTTGGATCATGTGCACTTGACGCACGGCACGATGGTGGGGGATGGCTGTGTGATTGGGCCCGACGCGTCGCTGCCTGCCTTTTCACGCGTCTCCATGCACGGGTACCGTGCGTGTGAGGATGACTCTGATACCGAAGCTGCCGATGCGGACGCTGATACCACGCTTGGGAAGGCGTCACGGGGGTGCCTGTGGCCTCCGATCACGACTCGCAGCGCATCGGCTGACGAGGACGAGGACGAAGACGAACGCGATGAGCTGGAGCGGCCATGCAATGCCAAGCTGTTTATGATCCGGCCTGACACGTCGGATGTCGTGCTGAGCGATGCCATGTCGGACCTGTCGTCGATTGATGCCGACACGGAGCCTGATCTCAACAGCGAGTCAGAGGACGAGGACGACTCAGATACGTCGTCGCCCAACTCCTGGAGCGCCTATGGCAGCATGTCACTTACCCTGCCCGACGGCACAAATTCACTGACATACGGCGAAAAGAGGGAAACCCAGGAACGTCTGAACGAGTTCCGTCAAGAGGCTCGTGCGTCTTTGGAACGTGCATTTGAGGAAAAGCATGCACCGGACAACGCTGCCATTGAGCTCAAGACGCTGCGTATGGCAAGCAATGTTCCACCTGGCGAGGTACGGCGCATGGTGGTCTCCTTCCTTCTAGGCCGCTGCGCCGTCGATAAGGCCAAGGAAACGGCCGACTTGCTCGATCACTGGGGCCCACTTTTGCAGGAAGTGGCGCAAGATGACCAGGTCGAGGCGCTCGCGCTCATCCAGTCCTACTGTGCTGTGCACGTTACGCACACCCGCCTGTTCTTGCCGCTGCTGAAAAAGGTGTACAATGACGAGCTCGTCAGCGACGAATCCATTTTGGCGTGGTGGAAGCATCCATCCAGTCGGCGCGTCGTGTATGAGGACCACGACACCGAGGACGCGCATCAGATTGTGCTGGAGCTGAGGAAACGCGCCGAGCCCGTCGTTCGCCACATTCTCGAAGACGATGATGATGACGACGACGACGACGAGTAGTTACGTCAGGGCAAAGGTGTGGGCCACTTTTTCGACAATCGCCGTCCACTCGTACATCGCTCCTTCGCCCATGTCACCGCATGCAAGACGCTTGGATATCGGCCCATAGACTTTGTACCCAAACGACTCGATCGTCTTGATGTGCTGCGCCGTGAGCGGATGCAAATACATGAGCGTATTCATCGCGGGAAACACCCAAACAGGCGTCGCCGGCGACACGGCCCGCATCATCGACGTGAGCACGTTGTCACACAGACCCTGACTCAGCTTGGCGAGAGTATTGGCACCGCACGGCGCGATCAGCACCAGATCCGCCCACCGCCGCAACTCGATATGCAGGACCGGATCACCCATCTGCTGCCACGCTTGCCATTCGTCCTCGTCCGTCCACACATGCACGCGTGGGGCCTGATCCTTCTGCACACCCGTCCGATTCATCTCGGCAAGATCATGCACCGTGAACGCCGAGCGTGGCATCGAAAAAAAGTGGCGTGAAGAGGTCGTGGCCACCACGTACACATGCACATGGGCGTACTGCGTGACGAGACGCTCCGCCATCAACGGCACCTTGATACTCGCTACACTGCCCGTGCACGCCAGAACGACATGCAGCGGCCGCTCTTTCGTCGGCGGCACAGACAGCGGCGCGTACGCGCCTTGCAAGGAGCGGGGTACGTGTGTCATGCCTATGGAGAAGGCCAAGCTCGGTCGGCGGCGTTGGCCTCCACAATGTAGCTGCGTACTAGGCGTTCATAGCGCACGAGTTGCTGGTGGATCGCTGAGTGCGGCTCGCACAAGATGCGGTAGACACGGATGGCCGCGTGCACTTCGTCGACGTTGCTCATGCCGATGAGAGTGCGCAGATGGGGTATGCCCGCCGGTGTGCGCGTATGGGCGCCGTGAATGCCGCGGAAGAGCGCAGTGCATCCCATGACCACCTGGGGATCGATGCACGAGCCAGGCAACGCTGCGTCTGCTTTGACCGTCTGCCAGGCCGCCTTCGTAGCCTCCTGCAGATCCGCGCCCGCTGGATGCCACGCAGGTGGCCCACGATCAGAAAACAGACCCATAGAAAAGGGCGAGGCATTAAGGATCCACGGCGCGCGCCACGACTCAGATACGGGCTGCTCAAAGAGGACTTGCCATGCAGGGAGCACATCCGAGTGCAGTGTATGGTGGCTGTAGCTCAGCACAACGTCCAAACACCGGTAAGGCGGGTGCGAGGCAATCAAGCGCGCGATGCGCAGCAGCTCACCGAGAGGATATCCACTGATACCCACGTGCTTCACCTTGCCCTGATCCTGAAGTCGGAACAGCGCTCGTGCAGCTTCCAGGACGGCCTCATCACCCGGCCCACGAATACGGCCGGCGTCTTGGGGCAGCACGCCCAGTCGCCGCAGCGCCTCCTCCTGCGGCATATGCGCACTTTTCTGCACAGCACATGCCTCCAGCCACCCAGCATCCGGCGCAGTCTGTGCCTCGACGGGCTGCTCACTGACGAATTCAATGTCGTGCAGCAGCGCCACATCCAGGTAGTCTGTACCGAGTCGCGCCAGACTCTGGTGAATAGAAGACGATATGCGCTCAGGCGTGTAGTCAAACATGTGCTTGTCAGGCCCGTAGCGGCCGCATTTCGTAATGAGAAAGTAGGAGGAGCGTGGATATTCCGGCGCGAGGATCCGAAGCGCGCGGCCTAGCACGAATTCAGACGGGAAATAGTACGGCGACGAGTCCAGAGCATTGATGCCATACCGAAACGCGAGGCGCAATGCGCGCACAGCCTCATCACTGTACAACACGCGATCCTCGTTGTACATGCCTTGTCCAAAGACGCCACCGCCGAAAAGGAGGGGCGACGCCTGCGTCGCAAAATCCATCAGAGGCCGCGCAGGCGTGTCCCAAGGCATCGGACCTTCTATCTGATCATCTGGCAGCGCCTCCAGCGGCACAATAGGCCCAAACGCCTCCAGCGGCGGGTCTTGCTCTGGATGAATCGGCATGAATGCAGCCCATGCCACGTTGACGGCCCACGCGTCCCACCGACACCCACGTCACGTGCTTAGAGAAGGCACGGCGCGGCGCACGGTCGCTCGGCGAGCCGATGCGGGTGCCCGTCTAGCTTTCCGCCACCATCATGTCTCTGTCAACCAAGCTTGCTATTACGGATGTCGATCTCACGGACAAGCGCGTGCTGATGCGCGTGGACTTTAACGTGCCCTTAGACGGCGACAAGATCACGAACAACCAGCGCATTGTGGCTGCCTTGCCGACCATCAAGTACGCTCTCGAGCACAAGGCCAAGGCCGTGGTGCTCATGTCGCACCTGGGCCGCCCCGAGGGCCAAAAGCAGGACAAGTTTTCGCTCAAGCCCGTGGTGCCTGAGCTCAGCCGCCTGCTCAACAAGGACGTGCAGTTCCTGCCTGACTGCGTCGGCCCTGAGGTCGAGAAGGCCGTGAACGCTGCTACGGGCGGAGCCGTCATCCTGCTCGAGAACGTGCGCTTCTACATCGAGGAAGAGGGCAAGGGCAAGGATGCCAACGGTGAGAAGGTCAAGGCTGACAAGGATGCCGTGGCCAAGTTCCGCGCGAGCCTCACCAAGCTGGGTGACGTGTACGTGAACGATGCCTTTGGATCGGCTCACCGTGCGCACTCGTCGGTGGTGGGTGTGGAACTCCCGCAGCGTGCGTCTGGCTTCCTCATGAAGAAGGAGCTGGACTTTTTCGCCAAGGCGCTCGAGTCGCCGGAGCGTCCGTTCTTGGCCATCCTCGGTGGTGCCAAGATTTCGGACAAGATCCAGCTGATCGATAACATGCTGGACAAGGTCAACATGCTCATTATCGGCGGTGGTATGGCCTTTACGTTCAAGAAGGTGCTCAACAACATGAACATTGGCAACTCGCTCTACGATGAGGAGGGCGCGAAGAAGGTGAACGACCTCGTGGCCAAGGCCCAGCAGAACAAGGTCGAGCTGTTTTTGCCTGTGGACTTTGTGACGGCCGACAAGTTTGACAAGGACGCCCAGGTCGGCGCGGCTACGGACGAAAGTGGCATTCCTGACGGCTGGATGGGTCTGGACATTGGCGAGAAGAGCCGCGAGATCTTCAAGGGCGCCGTGCTCAAGGCCAAGACGATCTTGTGGAACGGCCCGCCGGGTGTGTTTGAGTTTGACAACTTCGCCGGCGGCTCCCAGGCCGTCCTGCAGGCCTGCGTCGATGCCGAGAAGAACGGCAGCACGGTCATTGTGGGTGGCGGTGACACGGCCACGGTCGTTGCCAAGTACGATGCCCAGGAGCACATTTCCCACGTCTCGACGGGCGGTGGCGCGAGTCTCGAGCTGCTCGAGGGCAAGGAGCTGCCTGGTGTAGCCGGTCTCAGCCAGAAGTAGATTCTTTTTCCTGCCATATAAAGGCAAGTTCTTGTCGTAGTGTCTCACTGCGGTACTGCAGCCGAAGATCAGGCACATTCGTCTTGGAGACGTCGTTGCCTGTGGCGCCCGGGCGGTAGAAGTACTTGCCGAGCCAGTGGCGCTTGATTTCCATTTCCCAGCCAGACTGCAGCACGCTGTTCCGCGCCAGCTCACACATATCAGTCGACGACAACTTGTAGATCTGCGTCGCGACACTGTACTCTTCCAGCAGCGGTTCCTTCGAGAGATGGAACTGCAGAGGATCATCGGTCGACAGCGTCACAACGAGCCCTTTGCGGAAGTATTCGGGAAAGGGATTGCGCTCGTACGACAGAAAGAGGGCATTGTTGCTCAGCGGCGACATGGCCAAGGGAATCTGCTTGAGATAGTACAAATACTGCAGCACCGGTACTTTGCGCAGCAAAATGCCATGCGAAATCGACTGCGACGTCAGGTACGCGGCGGCCAGGTGGTCAGGATCGCCCGCCTCCCCTGCATGGGGACGGAGCACGAGGGTATTAAAGCAGCGGATGCGGCGCCACTGATTGAGCGTCGCGAGGTTCGCGTACAAGTAGTAGAGCCAGTACGAGTACGGCGGACTCGTCGGATCATTCCACTGCCTCGGCGGCGGAAAGTGGCGCACAAAGCGATGCTCCGGCTTGCTTTCATCGTCGACCACGTCAAAGCCCACGACACGCTGAAGCATGATATGCAGCTTCGGATGCGATGACGGATCGCGCGTCACTTCAAACAGCGGCCGGAAGACGTTGTCCAGCAGCTCCTCAAAATGCGTCACGTTGCCATTCGCTTTGTACACTTCGTACAAACGCGGCACCTGAATGAGCCAGCGCACATTCGGACTGAACAGGTGGTGGTCCACGACCCAGCATGCTAGCTTGTCCCACTCGTGTGGGTGCCGTCCGTAGATGGAGATGCGGTACTCGCACATCTGGTACTTGCTCTGCTCGAGATCGTGCGTCACTTCGCGCGTGATCTCGGCCAGGTACCGGCCCTTGATGTAGTTGTCCGTCTTGAGAAAAATCTCGCGCAGCTTGGACTCGCCAATGGGGTTGTATTTGAGATTGAATCGATCAAAGCGGTGGAACGAGTCCTGGTGCGCGTGCATATCCAACGTATCGATACTCAAGTCGTACGCCGTCAGTCCCAACAGCTGGAACACATCACGCAGCGTCATCGGCTTACCGCCCTGGTGCAGCACCACATCGTCCGAATGCCGCTTGATCTTGGCCTTGATGAAGCGGAGCAAGTGCTTTTGGTTCATGCTCGCACTATGATGCACATGTGTATCGACCTTGCGCACATTGTAAAAGTCTCGGTGCGACACGCGCTTGAGGAAATCCGACTCGCGATACTCGTTCAGCAGCTTGTACAAATTCCACTTGCCTTCGAGGTACTTGAGTCGGCGCCATGCAAACGATTTGGCCGGGCCATCCGACGTGATGCTGCGCAGCACATCCAGGTCATGGAACCACTCGTCGCTCGGCGTCACATGCGTCAAACGCGACTCGTCCGTCCACACCTGAAACACGCCGTCGACCAGGCCGAACTGCACATCGGCGCCTTGGATGCTGTGCTTGGGCGGCAAGTCAATGTGCTCCATGCGAAACTCACCAGGCACGCCGCCACAGCTCTCAAGTAGCTCCTGCGCCGCTAGCACATTCGCCTGCGACGCAGGCTCCAGCGGCGTATGCAGCGGCACACCCGTCTCGGCTTCGCGCACGAACGTCGAGGCGGGCGCCGGCACAAACTGCTCCCAATGCGGCCGAGGCGGCGGCGGATATATG
>OJKZ01000970.1_pt1 | contig 10422 bp, 10 predicted proteins | sample 1596791 | NCBI WGS metagenome assembly OJKZ01 (sample SAMEA3904677, study PRJEB24821) | metagenome | biome: Builtin; feature: hospital; material: surface | place: USA | collected 2013-06-04 | reverse complement strand
AAGTGTGGGGGGATATGGTCAATTTTCGGCCATTTTTCGCCCATATACCCCCGCAAAATTCGAGGAATCGGCCGACGTAAGCGTCGCCAGGAATTAGTTATCCTCATTTTCCGCGGACTGTGTGCCCCAAACGAACCTTGTGCGCCAAACGGATCTGGGAGCCAAACGGACTCTGGATTCCAAACGGCTCCCGGGCCTCCAAACAGTCCGGCGCACGAATCAACACCTTCGTTTATTTCCAGCAGGTTAAATCACGGGCGAGGCTTTGGAAAAGGGACCGACCGCCTAATAATCTCATTGGGGATAAAAGGTCACATGAAGAGGAAGATCCCTAATGCCCAAGTCGGTCCCACCTGAGCAGCCAGCGAACGAACCCCCTATGGAGGGATCGGCGGCACATAGTTCCCGCCCGGCCAACACAGCTCAATCATCTGCGACAACGGGTGTGTCGCACAGCGAAACCAACGGGACCAAGGGGACCGACGCGGCCAAGGAGACCAACAAAACCGACAAAGCAGTGGCCAACAAGACCAGCACCTCAGAGGACATTACCGCCCAGCCCAAAAAGTCCCTCGGCCAGCGCATCCGGGGCAACCTTTTGTGGCAGATCATCATCGCCATCATCGCGGGCATCGTCTGTTCGCTGTTCTTCCCGGATTGGCTCGCCCGCGTGTTCGTCACGTACAACAGCCTGTTTAGCAACTTCCTGAGCTTTTTCATCCCGGTGCTCATCTTCGCCCTGATTACGCCGGCAATCTCCGGCCTGGGCCGTGGCGCCGGCAAATGGTTAGCAATCACAACGGGCGTCGCGTACGGCTCGACCATCTTCTCGGGCCTGATCGCCTTTGGTACGGCGTCGATAGTGTATCCCTGGTTGCTCAAGGGCGATGATCTTTTCAAGGCAAAAACTGTCGGCGACGGCGCGCTCAAGCCGTTCTTCGAAGTTGAGATGAAGCCGCCGTTCGAGGTGATGACGGGCCTGCTGCTGGCGTTCACCATCGGCGTCGCCATGACGGCGGTGAAGAGCGACACGCTGTACGCGGGCGCGAAGGACCTCGAGCGCGTGATCATGCTCGTGATCAGCAAGTTCGTGATCCCGCTCCTGCCTCCGTTCATTTTCGGCATGTTCTTGTCGATGGGCATGAACGGCAATTTAACGAACACCCTGGTGTCGTTCGCGAAGGTCATCGTGCTGGCCATCCTCATGACGGTCATCCTGCTGGTGCTGCAGTTTTCGGTGACCGGGGGGATCGCGAAAGTCAACCCGTGGCGCGCGTTCAAGAACATGGTCCCGGCGTACCTCACCGCGCTCGGGACGTCCTCGTCGGCCGCGACCATCCCGGTCACGTACGAGTGCTCGAAAAAGAATGGGGTCGATCCGACGGTCGCCGGTTTCACGGTGCCGTTGTGCGCGACGATTCACCTGGCCGGGTCGATGATGAAGATTTCGCTGTTCGCGTTCGCGATTGTGCAGATGGCGGACATCGACACGACGCCGGCGAAGATGATCGGCTTCGTACTGATGCTGGGCATCACGATGATCGCCGCGCCGGGCGTGCCGGGTGGTGCGATTATGGCGGCGTCGGGGTTGCTCTCGTCGATGCTGGGCTTTTCAGATTCCGAGGTTGCGATCATGATCGCGGCGTATATCGCGATCGACTCGTTTGGCACGGCGTGCAACGTTACTGGCGACGGTGCCATCGCTCTGATTATCAACCGCATGGTGGGGGATAAGGGCATTAGCCGCAAGGAGCTCGAGGACACGCCGACGTATGAGGACGCGATTGCGGAAGCGGAGGCCCGCGAAGCTGCGATGCAGTAGGCGCGCCGGCCGCTGAGGTACGGTGTGTGCTATGCGCACTGTCTTGGTTACCGGCGGAGCTGGCTTCATCGGCTCGAATTTCGTTCATTACACCCGGGCGCACTATCCCGACGTGAAAGTCGTCGTCCTCGACGCGTTGACCTACGCCGGTAATCCGGAGAGCTTAAAGCCCGACGCCACAGACTCCACCGACCTCTGCGAACTGGTCGTCGGCGACGTGTGCGACCAGCCTCTCGTCGACAAGCTGGTGAAGTCGGCCGATCAAGTTGTGCATTTCGCCGCGGAGAGCCACAACGATAATTCTCTGCGGGATCCGGCGCCGTTCCTCAAAACCAATATCGAGGGCACGGTGACGGTGGCGTCGGCGTGCGTGAAGTACGACGTTCCGCTGCATCACATCTCGACGGACGAGGTGTTCGGGGATCTGCCGATCGGTTCGGATGAGCGCTTCACGGAGAGCTTGCCGTATCACCCGTCGTCGCCGTATTCGGCGTCGAAGGCCTCGGCGGATCATATGGTTCGCGCGTGGGTGCGCAGTTTCGGGTTGAAGGCCACGATCTCGAATTGTTCGAATAACTACGGGCCCCGGCAGCACCCGGAGAAACTCATTCCGCGGCAGATCATCGGGCTCATCGGTGGGCGGCGGCCGCGCGTGTATGGCACGGGCGAGAATGTGCGCGATTGGATCCATGTGGACGATCACAACAGTGCCGTGTGGACCATTATCGACGCTGCCCGCCGCGATCCGGCGCTGTACGGCCGCACGTTCCTCATCGGCGCTGATGGGGAGCGGTCCAACTTGGAGATCGTGGGGGATCTCCTCGAGGCATTCGGCCGGCCGTGCGATGATTTCGTGCATGTCACGGATCGGCCGGGGCATGACCGTCGGTACGCGATCGACCCGACGCGGCTCCGCACCGAGCTGGGGTGGGAGCCTATTCATTCTCTTGCCGACGGTCTGCGCGAGACGATTGAGTGGTATCGGAGCAATCGCACGTGGTGGGAGGTTGCGGCCAAGGCTGCTGAGGAAAAGTATGCGCTCACCGAGAGGGAGATCGGGTAGGCCGGTTGCGACCAGGTATTTCGTGGCACCTTGTCCTGTGCGGGGAGCACGAGGGTAGTTAACAACCCTAATTAGGGTGATATTGTGTTAATTACTTTGTTTTCTTCGTTTAGATAGCCCATCGTTCGTGCAAAAAGTATTAATACCATTCTTGTGAGGGGCAAGGAGTTCAAAGGTCACCGCAAAATCGAGTCTTTTAAAAATGAGGTGAGCATAGTGCAATCTCATTTTTTGAAGGGCCTTTTGTGCTCTTTAAACAGCTTTGTGGAAGATCCGTGCTCAGCCTCCTCAGTAGCGTATTTGTACTTGTTCTAGTGAGTTAACCACTTAATGAGTTTATTTTTGGCAGTTCGGATTCGAACAAGGACTGCTGTCCACCGCCCGTATTTAATGGGAATTATGGAGCGTGATGAATAAACTATCGTTTAAATCAACTTTATCGCTCCTCTTTTTAGCGGCATTAATCTCTGGGATAGGGGACGGGCTGATTCCTATTGCGTTTGCGCTTCAGGCCCACCGGGTAGATTCTTCCGGGCGAGGCCTGACGATGGTGCTCATCGCTTTATGGTCAGGCCGATTTATCAGTTCCGTGGTCGTGCGCAAACTGTCGCCGCCAAATCGCCCCGTGGGCTGGATGTTAAGTAGCGATTTTGTTCGCTTGCTGGCTCAGTGGGGATTAGTTGCCTGGGTGCTCGTCCAGGGGGACTCCATTGCTTCGTTCGCGGTATCAAGTTTCGTGTACGGATGCGCCTCATCGTTTTTCACACCGGCTCGCTTCGGTTTGCTGGCACTGCTGTTCACCGATTCGCAGCGCACGCGGGTTAACGGGACCTTGTCGATCCTCGGCGATGTTTTATATATTGCCGGCCCACTGATCGGTACCGCAGCGGTGATCACATTGGGTTTCCGTGCTGTATTACTTATCGACGGGGCTACGTTTCTGATAGCAATGCTGTTCGTATTGCCATTCTTTGGGGTGCGCAGAAAATCGGTAACCGACGATGCTCCCGAAAGTCATGAAACCGAGGAACGTACACCCTCTGATAACGCTGATGACGTGGACAATGCTGATGACGTTGATAACGCCGACCACGCCGCTCAGGTCGACTCACCAAGTACCGACGCAGCCTCTGTCCACACCAATATAAACAGCGCCAAGAACGCTTCCCCGGTGTTGCCGCGCTGGGTGCAGGTGGGACTCGGCACATGGTTGGTGGCCTCCCTTGTCAACGGTTTCCTCGGAAGCGCCGGCCCAACATGGATCATGAACTCGTTCGACGAGAAGACGTGGGGCTTCATGGCGACCGCCCTGGCAATTGGTTCACTACTGGGCTCAGCCGCCACGATTTTAAGGAAACTGGATCGCGTCCGTTTCACAACCTTGCAATTCCTGATGCTGCTGTTCTTGGCAGGGCAGTTATTGGCGCTGGCGTTCTCTCCGGTATTTGTCGTCATTGCTGTGGTCGGTGCAGTCGCGTCCTTGCTCATGACGTCTGCAGGCGTCTCCTGGGACTCGTTGGGACAGTCCTTAGGAAAAGACGAACTCGTGCATCAGTTTGCCACCAAGGACCAGCTGGTTTTCACTGCTGGAACCCCGCTGGGCATGCTTCTGTTCGCCGCGCTCTCCTGTCATCCGCACATTTCCGCCGTGATCCTGTCCGTCCTGTTGGTGGCCGCAGTAGTTGTCAGTTGCTTGCCGATTGCCCGCTCACCGCGCGTCGCTGACACGACTGAAAATCCATCTGCACTGGGCACATAAAAAGCCACCGCCCACACCCCACCCCGCCCCTCGTCGGTACGCCACTAGGCTGATGACCATGACGTCCCGACTCGAAGTCCATGAACCCGACCAGCACGCAACCTACGTCGACACCCCAATCCCGGGAGTGTTTATCTTCTATCCCACTGTTCATGCTGATCAGAGGGGTAGTTTTCACGAGTGGTACAAGGCGGACGCCTTCGCCGAGGCTTTGGGCTACCCATTTTTCCCCGAGCAAGCGAACATGAGTGTGTCCGCCCGCGGCGTGGTCCGGGGGATCCACTTGGCCGAGGTCCCCCCGGGGCAGGCGAAGATGGTGACGTGCCCTGCCGGCGCCCTCAGCGACATCATCGTTGACCTGCGCAAGGGCTCCACCACTTATGGCAAGCACATCGTCGTCCCGCTCAACCAGGACAATCACGCCGTGGTGTATCTCCCCGTGGGCATCGGGCACGGGTTTGTCGCACATCAGGACAACACGGTCGCCACCTATCTGACCAGCACCGCGTACGATCCGTCGCGCGAGTTCGGGGTGCGGATAACGGATCCCGCCCTTGGCATTGATTGCCAGTCGCTTCTCAACTCCGACGAGTCCTCAGATCAGCACTCTGCCACAGTCGACCCGATTTTTTCAGAGAAGGACCGCGTCGCTCCTCTTCTCGCCGACGTTGACGACCGGCTTCCCACCTGGGAGGACTGTAAACATTTCGAGGACGAATTACGCAACGGGTGGGCGTTGGCAAACAGCGAAGCCGGCGTCGACACGGAGTAAACGACGATTAATTGCCGACGGGACCTGCGCGACGAACCTCGCCGGAACGAGTCCAGTTGACCCCGCGCCGGGCTGAACCGCTAATCTGGCATACGTGAATGAGGACACGACGCAGCCAACCGAGAAACCGACCCGCCCGTGGGAGGACATTCTGCTGTATGGGCTGGCCCGGCTGTTATTGTTCTTGGTCTTGACCGTGGTGATCGCGTATGGCGCTTACCTCGTGGGTGCGCCCATGCCGCTCATGATTAGCGCCCTTCTGGCTTTGATTGTGGCGCTGCCACTGTCCATGTTCTTGTTCAAAGGCCTGCGTAGGCGTGTCACAACGGAGATGGCCTCGTGGAATGAGCAGCGCCGCGCCCACAAGGAATACATCAAGAACCAGCTCGAAGACCGGGAATAGGGAATAGCGCACCTACCCCAACCAGAGCGCGAGCGTGGTAACAAGAGCCCACACGACCATGGCCCGCCCAGTCATCCCGAGGACGGGAATAAGATCCTTTCCCTCGGCGCGGGAAACGATCGGTCGTGCAGCCAGCCCCAAAATCGGCGCTGCTAGCAGCCCAATCAGGGCCCAGGGCGTAGCAATAAAGGCCAGCAGTATCGACGCCACAACAGGCATGGCCGCAAGGACGCACCACAGCATTCGGCTTCCTCGATCCCCCAGCCGCACCGCGAGGGTGATTTTTCCCGTGGCTGCGTCGCTAGGTATGTCGCGCAAATTATTCGCCAGGTTCACCGCCGCCGAGACCGAGCCAATCGCGACCGCGATTGCCACCCCCGCCCAGTTCACGTGATCGGCCTGTGTGTATTGCGTACCCAGCACGGCAACCAGCCCGAAGAACACAAAGACGGCTACTTCGCCCAATCCGCGGTACCCGTAGGGGTGCTTGCCGCCGGTGTAGAACCATGCGGCCACGACGCAGGCAGCGCCCACCAGGATCAGCCACCAGTGCCCACTGATCGCGCACAAAATCAGGCCAGCCAGCGCCGCCACGCCGAACGCCACAAACGCCGCGTGCTTGACGCCATAGGGCTGCACCAGCCCCGATGCGGTCAACCGGAACGGCCCGGAGCGGTCGTCGTCGGTACCCCGGATCCCGTCCGAGTAGTCATTGGCATAATTCACCCCAATAACCAGGAACCATCCGACGATCGCCGCAAGGATCGCTCGTATTATCGACGCTTGCCCCGTGAGCGCCGCGGCTCCCGTACCTACGATGACGGGGGCAAAGCCGTTGGCCCAGGTGTGCGGGCGGGCGGCCTCGAGCCAATCGTGGGCGGTTACAGTGCGTGGAGATGTGCGTCGTGACGACGTCTGAGCGTCGAACTCGGAGCTGTTGTCGGAGGACGATGAGTTCGGTGTGCTGGGCTGGTCGGGAGTGTGGGACATGGTTCTATTGTGACGTATCGCGGGCTTGAGGAGGAGAGCCGGGTAGGCTCGTGTGTCGGGAATTTTTCGTTTCATTCCATCACGGAAGGATTATGCGTGCAGCAGGTCAGTTATTTTTTAGGCCAAGTGGTCAGTTTTTTCCTGACGCTCGCCCGGCTGATTCCGCTGCGCGTCCACAATGAGTTCGACGGTAAGCCGATTCCGCAGTCCGGCCCGGTGACCATTTCCGTGACGACGCATGGCCCGCGGGTGAACAAGGTGTGGTACACCCTGGAGTCGCTGGCTCGGGGGACAGTGTCGGCGCCCATTGTGTTGTGGCTTGATAAGGAAGACTACGAGCGACCCCTGCCGGAGCGGCTTCAACGACTGGTGGACCGCGGCCTGCAAATCCGCTGTTCAGACGGAAGTTTTGGGCCGCACACGAAGTATTGGCCGCTCTTCCGCGAGCGTGTCGCGTCGGCACGCGATTCGGAAATACCGGATCTGGCCAGTGAGGATTTACTGTCGCTTCGGGTCGCGACGGCCGATGACGACATCATTTACCCGGAATGGTGGCTGGAGCGGTTGCTGGAGTGTGCGAAGGTGAGCCCGCATGACGTGATCGCTTACCGGGCCCACCGGGTCTGTGTGAAGAAGGGGGCCCTGGCTCCGTATGCCCGCTGGCCTGCGGTGAAGTCGTGCCGGGCGTCGATTGCGAATATGGCGACGGGCGTGTCCGGGGTGCTCTACCCGCTGCCGTTTATGGCGTTCGTGGTGGATCAGGGCGATTCTTTCCGACGCCTCGCGCCGAAGGCTGACGACATTTGGCTGCATGCGTGCGCAGTGCGGTCGGGCACCAAGGTGAGGCAAGTTTTCGGCCAGCAGCGGAATTTCGCGGTTGTCCCGACGACGCAGTTCAACGCGGCTCTGGTTGTTCGCAATGTGTGGATGGGCGGCAATGATGTGCAGGCCAGCCGTGTGTACACCGACGACGACATCGCGGCGCTGAAACAGGCTAGCGCGTTGTAACGCGTTACTGTCGCGTGGCACTCAGTGGTATTGCGCGGCGGTGAGTATGTGCCGCAGTGCGTGGCGGTCCGTTTTCCCTGGTCCACGCAGTGGAATCTGCCCAACAATCGCGATTGAGGTTGGTAGGGCGTATGAGGGGAGGTCGAGGTGCTCGCGAATGTGTCGCGTCTCTTCGCGGTCGAGGAAGTACGGCGTGTTCTCCCGTGGTTGTTCGATTACTAAACACACGCTTTCGCCCCATTCCGCCGAGGGAATGCCCAGCACAGCGCAGTCAGTGTAACCCGCCCGCCGAGCTGCGGATTCAACGATCTCTGGCAGGACTTTCAGCCCTCCCGTATTGATGGCTTGGTCGTACCGGCCCAGAATCTCTAGCTTTCCATTGCGTATCGTCCCGATGTCATCCGTCACAAACCACCCATCGACGAACGGATTGGAGTTCCCCACGTGCTCCCCGGACGAGGCAGCCTGAGCCGACGATCCGAAAAGGTCGTCGGCGTTGCGATACCCCGTGGCCAGTGTCGGTCCGCCGAGAAGCACCCGTCCCTCGTCGCCAGTCCCAAGAGGCTGGATCTTTACCGACGTACCCGGCAGAGGCGTCCCGTCGTACACCATCCCACCAGCGGTTTCCGAGGACCCGTAGGTGGTGATTATCGTCCATCCCACCTCCGCGCATTTTTTCCGCAGCGCAGGACTCAGGGGTGCTCCGCCGACGAGGATGCCGTCCAGACTTCCGACCGCCCCAATAATCGTCACCGGGGAGTAGCCGCCCGTACTATCAGCGTTGCCCGTTCCGCCCTCGCTGCCTTCAGCCTCGAGCGCCTGGATTAACCGTCTGACCTGCGTCGGGACCAGAGAACAGTATCGTCGTGGTCCGGTCATGCGGTGGATCGCGTTGACGAAAGCACTCGGCGTAAACGGTTGGGTCACGTCCACAAGTACCGGTTCGTAGCCCGCCGCTAGTGACCGTAGGAGGACTTGTAGTCCGGCGACGTGGTCGGGTGGTAGGGCGAGTAGCCATTGGCCGGGTCCACCGAGGATTTTTTCGGTTGCCGACGCCGACGCAGCAAGGGCAGTTGCGCTGAGTTGGGCTCCTTTGGGAACACCGGTCGATCCTGAGGTGGACAGAATGAATGCGATGGTGGCGTCGATGGGTTCACCGGCCCGCATGACCTCGCGCAGGAGCGTCGCCCGGTCAGGGTCCTTAGCAGGGAGAGGCAGCAGCGAAGCCTCACCGCGTAAAGCTTGCTCTAGCTGCGGATATAGGCCGACAACTGTGGTATTTGCTGGGATGGGAAGTGGTACCAGTGGCCGTGTGTTCACGGTGAGGCAGTGTAGTGAGGGGCAAGAGAAAACCCAGCCACCGGGGGTGAGCCAGTGGCTGGGCGAAGTGTTAGTCGGCGATGAAGCCGAGGCTATCAAGCGTGACGAAGATGGTGTGAATCTCTTCGCGTGATGCTTTACGCTGATGAACAGCGTAGAAAGCTTGTGCCGCGTCTGCAGCCGTTGATGGAATGTGCCCTTCGGTGACGAGGAGATTAACTACGTCGGCAGTCTTCGTCTTAGTAACGGGCTCAGCAAGTGCAACCGCTGAACGGCCGTCATGCTCTGAATGTACACGGCCAACGACGTCCACAGGGGTGAATTGTTGATCGCTGATGCGAAGCCAGTTGATGAAACGCATGATGCTGCTTGCCATTTTCTTCCCCTCCTTTATGAGGTCGTATGCGGGTTCTTAAAAGTGTCGTACTCGAGCCTCTTTATCCGGCGTTACCGGCCCAAACGCTGCTTGGTAGTGTCCGCCGAAACCGTTGCTTGAAGGTATCAAGTGAAGCTGTCAGCTAAGACTTCCGGTTGGAACCGTCGGGTGAAGGTGCCCTACGTTTAAAATTAGATAAAGTCCACTCTAGATGAAATTGTTGGGGTAGTCAAGCATTGACTACACCCTCAAATTTCCTAGGAAGACCCTGTCACTGTAATAGGTAAAACGACCTCTGAGCGTATCAATCCGTAGATACGCGTCATGACGTGAATGTACTGCCCCTCGCGTCGCCGGTGGGTGCGATTCAGGCGGTACGTTCTAGACGATGTGGCCTACGCATCGGCGACGTCAAAACCGCCATCACGAAGTTTTGCTCTCACGCGGGCAAGATCGTCCTCCGTCGGCGTTTGGGACATTGTCGTCTCAATATACCGTTGAATTTCCTGCTCGGTGATGGGTTCTCCCTGGTTACGGTGGGAATCTTGCTTAGCGACGATGGTTGCAGCTATGCGGTCGATGTCCTCTTCTCTCAGGTCTTGTCTGAGAACATACATGATTGCCCCGGCGTCGCCATCGGGTACAGCCGCTGGATAACCAATTCGTAACCATTCAATGAAACGTAGTAACCAGTTTTTATGTTCCAGCTCGCGTTGTTCGTCGATGGCCCGTTGAGTTGCTTCTGAAAAAGTCCCAGTTGTAGCTGGTTCTTTGTTGGTGGTGCCTGGGTTGGTGGTGGATCTTCGGTTCGGGGTGGATTCTGAGGTGGGGTGTGAACCAGTGCTCATCTCTAGGGTCCTTTAGTGTCCGCCGGACGTGCCGTAAATGTTGATACCTGTGTAGTGAGCG
>OJKZ01000965.1_pt1 | contig 10476 bp, 6 predicted proteins | sample 1596791 | NCBI WGS metagenome assembly OJKZ01 (sample SAMEA3904677, study PRJEB24821) | metagenome | biome: Builtin; feature: hospital; material: surface | place: USA | collected 2013-06-04 | reverse complement strand
CGAGATTGCCTCTTGTCTCGTGGGCTCGGAGATGTGTATAAGAGACAGATATTTATCCTATCTGTAACCTCAAAACCAGAGTCTTTTCTTAGGTTTTGGATTTTTGAGATAAATTCTCTAGCATAGCCTTCATCTCTTAGGTCTTCTGTAATTTCTGTATCTAGGATTACAAAGACATTGCCGTCAATTTCCACATCAAAGCCTTCCTTGGCTGAGATTCTAATATCAAGATAATCCTTACTTACTTCAAATTCTTCACCAGCAAGTTCTACCTTTACTGGGCCCTCTTCGACCTTTTCTATAAAGTCTTTGGCATTTGTTGTTGCAAGGTATTTGGCAAAGTCATTTACCTTGGATTGGAAAATCCTACCTACTACCCTGAAATCTGGTTTTAGGAAGTAGTTCATAAATTCTGATAGGTCATCTTCAAAGTCGACTTCCTTGATATTTAGCTCTTCTTTTATAAGTGGAAGAAGATTTTCTAATCTTTCCTTATAAGAACCATCTACTACAATCTTTGATAGAGGTTGACGTACCTTGATTGCTTCTTTTTCTCTTGAAGCACGGCCTAGGTTTACAATCTTTCTTACAAGGTCCATGTCAGCTTCGATTTTTTCATCGATTAAGCTTTCGTTTGCTTCTGGCAAGATTTGGGTGTGAACTGTTTCTTCACCTGTTAGCTTCTTAAAGACTTCTTCTGCTAAGAATGGTGTGATTGGCGCTATTAGCTTAGCTAGGGTCACTAGGACATCGTAAGTTGTCTTATAAACAGCCTTTTTAGAATCAGTCATATCTTGAGACCAGAATCTCTTCCTATTACGTCTGATATACCAATTTGACAAATCTTCTACTACAAAGTCATTTATCTCGTGAACTACCTTGTTGAAATCAAAGCTATCCATATAAGAATCGTAGTCTTTGATTAGGCTGTTAAGTCTTGAATATAGCCATTTGTCTATATTATCAAGTTTTACATCAGAAAATCCTTTGATATCCTCTAGGCTTAGGCCATCTGTGCCTGCATAAAGGGCAAAGAAGTTGTAGACATTTTCAAAAGTTCTGAAGAAGTTGTTTTTAACTTCTACTAGGCCTTTTTCGTCAAATTTGGTTTGCATCCAAGCTGGTGATACGTATAAGGAGTAGAATCTTACCGCATCTGCCCCATATTTGTCGAATAATTCAAATGGGTCTAGGGTGTTGCCTAAAGATTTTGACATCTTTCTACCGTTTTTATCTACTACTAGGTCATTTACTAGAACATTTTTAAATGGAGCCTTGCCAGTGGTTATTGTTGAAATAGCCATTAGTGAGTAGAACCAGCCCCTTGTTTGGTCGATTCCCTCGCAGATAAAGTCTGCTGGATAGTAGTCATTTTCAAAGAGTTCTTTGTTTTCAAATGGGTAGTGGAGTTGGGCAAATGGCATAGATCCTGAGTCAAACCAAACATCCATTACGTCTGGAACCCTAGACATAGTGCCCCCGCACTTATCGCACTTGATGTGAACATCATCTACATATGGTCTGTGTAACTCTATATCTTCTAAAATATCCTCGATTGCACGCTCTTTAAGCTCAGCACGACTGCCTACTGTATCAGTATGGCCGCACTCACATCTCCAGATATTAAGTGGTGTACCCCAATATCTAGACCTAGATATTGCCCAATCCTTGACATTGGCTAGCCAATTGCCAAATCTCTTCTCACCTATTGTTTGTGGGAACCAGTTTACTCCATCATTATTTTCTACCATCTTATCTGAGAACTTGCTCATTTCGATATACCAAGATGGTCTTGCGTAATAAATTAGTGGTGTGTGGCATCTCCAGCAGTGTGGATAGTTATGCTCCATTGTTTCCTTGGCAAATACTTTGCCTTCTTCTTGTAAATGTCTCCAGATTTTCTCGTTGGTATCGAAAACAAATTCACCCTTCCAAGGTGTTGTGGTAAATTTACCTTCTAGGTCAACTGGTTGGACGAAGTCTAGGTCATATTTTCTACAAGCTTGGTAGTCGTCCTCACCAAAAGCTGGTGCTATGTGGACAATACCAGTACCATCTTCTGCGGATACATAGTCAGCTAGGATGACCTTAAAGGCCTTGCCTGGTTGGGTCTTAACATATGGCATCAATTGCTCATATTCTAAAAGCTCAAGGTCAGTACCCTTCATTTCCTCAACAAGTTCATAGTCTCTCTTATCCATAAGTTTTCCCATCAGAGATTTGGCCATGTAATAATAGCAATCATCTTCTTTATCAAAAACTTTTACATAAGTTAATTCAGGATTTACAGCTAGGGCAAGGTTTGATGGCAAGGTCCATGGAGTTGTGGTCCATGCTAAGAAATATTCATTGTCAGCATCTTTCTTTTTGAACCTAACTGTAAGGGTGATGGTCTTTTCAAATTCATAGCCTTGGGCTACCTCGTGGCTGGCAAGACCTGTACCACATCTTGGACAATAAGGCATAACCTTGGCTCCTTCATAGATTAAACCTTCCTTGAAGGCCTTATCTAAAAGCCACCACTCACTTTCTATGTAGTCATTGTTCATGGTTACATATGGGTGGTCCATATCGTAAAGATATCCCATCCTATCTGACATGTCTCTCCACATATCAGAATATTTCCAAACAGATTCCTTACATAATTTGTTAAATTTCTCAATACCGTATTCTTCTATGTCGTTTTTGTCATGAAAGCCAAGTTGCTTTTCTACTTCGATTTCAACTGGAAGACCGTGTGTATCCCAACCGGCCTTTTTAAGGACTCTGTAGCCTCTCATGTTCTTATAGCGGCTTGTCATATCCTTTAGGGTTCTGGCAATAACGTGGTGGATTCCTGGCTTGCCGTTGGCTGTTGGAGGGCCGTCATAGATTACATAATCTTTCCCGTCTTTTCTTGTTTCAAACGTCTTATCAAGAAGGTCAATATCTTCCCAAAACTTTTGGATATGGGCTTCTCTTTCTCTGACATTTTTACTGTTAATTTCTTCAAAATGATGATTGCACATATGATTTCCTTTCTAATAAAAAAGGACCGTCCATACAGACGGTCCACTTATTTCCTGATTTGCTCTTAAGGATTGGCATTCCTACTAGGCTACTTATTTCACCTAATAAACAATAAAGATGATCTTCACTCATATCTCCCCTAGCATTCTCACCAACCATGCCTCTCTGAAGCTTTGATATAAGTTACTCTTCTTTATATAGTCTAATCTATATACTTTCTCAAATAGTGTACTATTTTACTTGCTTTTGTCAAATTTTAAAGCGACCTAGATATGTCTTTTTATTTTAAATTTCTCCATGCTAAAGATGTCGTAGGCATCGACATTGGCCCTTTCTTTGGCATCTTCAAACATCTGAAAGTCTGTCTCATAATCTTCCCTAAAGACTAGGGCTGGGTTATTTGAGTAATTTAAAAGTAGACCTGAGTAGACACCGAAGTCTTCGAGCTTTTCCATTGCTTTTACCTTTGTTACTTCCAAAACTTGGATATAGATATCGTCTAATTCATCAAGTCTTAGGGCAAAGGCATTGTCAAAGACGCCTAGATTTACTGCTTCATAGATTATATCTAAGGCTATATTTGCCCTGGTTGGGTAGATTGAGCCAGACCTTTCTGTCCTATCACCCTTGGTAATTTGGATTAGGACACCGTTGTGGTTATTTTTTAATTCCTCGTCATATTTTTCTAAATACTTGCCATTTTCAAGATAATATCTTATAGATTCGAAGGCAAGTTCTACTAGCTTATCCTTATGCATTTAATTCTTCCTCTATGTCCTTTGCTATATTTTTTGGCTTTTTGGCTGAGCCGTATCTTTTAACTACATTGCCATTTTTATCTATCAAAAACTTGGTGAAATTCCACTTTATGGCAGGTCCTGCTAGGCCGCTCTTTTGGCTTTTTAGGAAGGTGTAGAGTGGGTCTTCATTGTCTCCATTTACATCTATCTTATCAAACCTATCAAAGCTTGTTCCAAAATTAAGCTCGCAAAAACCATTAATTTCTTCTATATCTCCAGGTGCCTGAGCTCCAAATTGGTTTGATGGGAAGTCTAGAATTTCAAAGCCCCTATCCTTGTATTTTTCATAAAGTTCTTCTAAGCCTTCATATTGTGGGGTAAAACCACATTTTGTAGCAGTATTTACTATAAGTAGGACCTTGCCCTTATATTTTTCAAGAGAAACCATTTCTCCTTGATCATTTTTTACCTTAAAATCATAAACTGTAGTCATCTTAATCTCCTTATCACGATTAACTTATCTCCTATATTATACGACTTTTCCAGATAAATTCAGTTGACAAAAGATTTAAGTAGCATATATTATAAGCATATCATAAACTTTATATGAGAAAGAGTAGTACAGATAATCAAGCAAAGAGAGCTTCGTTGTGGTGAAAGAAGTGGAGAGAGTTTGTATGAAGATGGTTCTCATTTAGGATTTCCCGATATTAGGGATTTACGTCAGCTTACGTTACAGAGCGAGAGTATGTTAGTACTCGGTGAGATTATATGAGTGATTATATAATAAATTAAGGTGGTACCGCGATTTTACGCCCTTGTTATTCCTGTAGGAATAATGAGGGCTTTTTTTAAGCTTATGATAAATATTATAAAAGAGGTAAGAAAAATGACAGACAAAAGAAGAGAAAATATCGAGACCCTTTGCCTAAGAGCAGGCTATGAAATTGAAAATGGCGGGGCGAACATCCCACCAATATCCCAATCCACAACCTTTAAGTACAATTCTACCAAGGAAGTTGCAGACCTATTTGACCTAAAGGAAGCAGGATTTTTCTATACAAGGCTGGGCAATCCTACAGTTGATGCCCTAGAAAAAAGAGTGGCTAGCCTAGATGGAGGAATTTCCGCAGTAGCCACAGGCAGCGGCCAGGCTGCAAACCTTCTTGCAATAACAAATATAGCAGGAGCAGGAGACCATGTCATAGCCCTAAATAACATCTATGGAGGAACCTACAACCTCATAGGCACCACCCTTAAAAATTTTGGCATAGAAGCTACTTTTGTTCCTTGTAATGACATAGATGCCCTAAAGGCAGCCATCAAGGATAATACCAAGCTAATCTTTGGGGAATCCCTCACAAATCCAAAAGCAGATGTCCTAGACATTGAAAAATACGCCCAAGTAGCCCACGAGAATAATATCCCACTAATACTTGACAATACCCTAGCAACCCCGGCCCTTCTCCGTCCAATAGATTATGGATGCGATATAGTAACCTACTCATCAAGCAAATACCTAGATGGTCATGCAGCAGCCATGGGTGGAATAATAGTAGATAGCGGAAACTTCGACTGGAAAAAGGGAAATTTCAAAGCCCTAACAGAAAAGGATGAATCCTACCACGGCCTAGTCTTTGCAGACCATTTCGGAAAGGCAGCCTATGCAGCAAGACTCCGTACAGTAGGCCTACGTGACCTAGGCACAATCCAATCACCATTTAACGCCTACCTCACCCTCCTAGGCCTAGACACCCTAGCCCTAAGAATGGAAAGACACAGCCAAAACGCCCTAGCCGTAGCAGAATTTTTAGAAAGTAGCCCTTATGTAGATAGGGTATCCTACCCATTCTTAAAATCATCAGTATCCTATGACCTAGCTCAAAAATACCTAGAGGGAGGATCAGGAGTCCTATCCTTTGAAATAAAAGGCGGGAAAGATACAGCAGTAAAATTCATAGACTCCCTAAAATTAGTAAGACTAGCAGTCCACGTAGCAGATGCCAGAAGCCTAGCCCTCCACCCAGCAAGCTCCACCCACAGACAATTATCAGATAAAGAGCTTGAAAGTGTAGGAATCAGCCCAAGCCTCATAAGATTATCAATAGGAATAGAACATATCGACGATATAATCGCAGACTTAGGCCAAGCTCTTGAGAAAGCTTGCTTAAAGCAAAATTAACATTTAATTTTAGGGGGCTTTGCCCCCTAATTTTTTAAGTCCTATTTATTTTTATCGAGCTTTCCCAAATATTTCATAACTGTAAGGCTATCTTTGTATAGGTCGTTTAAATCTCTTTTTTCTACGTTAAAGGCTAGAGTAGTGTTGAAATTCTCATTTTTAAAGTTACTTATATTATTTAAGGCTTCGCAGACTGTGAAGAAATCTATTCCTTCATTGTATAAGCCTAAGCTTTTTGATATAAGTATCCTATTTTTCTTTGATTTGATGGTATCATCGTCAAAACAGGAATATATCATATTAAATACTCTTTCAGCATCACTTATATTAATTTCCCTCAAATTAACTAGTCTATTTGCTTCCTTTACAGCATTTCCTGCACCGACTGAGTTTACAAATATCTGTGTCCCTATAACTTTCATATAAGTATCATTTATCTTCATTGTATCAGGATCAACTTTGCTAGTAGCCTTTAAAAGGTCGAGTCCTTTTATAAGGTTGCCATCTTCATCAGATATATATCCATCGAAATTTACTGCCATTCCCACCGATATCATATCATAATGAAATATATACTTTTTATCAGCAAACTTTATAGTTTTATCAACTGATTCATCTTTAATAGAAGATAAGATTTCTTTGGCTAGAGAAATATCTCTTAAATGCGAAGATAGGCGGCTTAAGCTCTTAAAATCACTTTTTGTATACTTGCTAGATTCTGCCACCTTTATATTTTCTAGAAATTTTAAATAGGTCATTGTCTCAGCGTAGTCAAACCACTTATCTCTTAATTCTATAGTAGCTTTATCGTATTTACCTGGCTTATATATATCTTGTATAAAGGCATATTTATCTCTTGATTTTGTATTTATATCTTTAATCTGGCCCATATATGATCTAAAATTTGTCTCTCTTAAATAATCTCCAGAGGAAATTTTCTTCATATTATTATTAAAGACCGGGTTTAAACAATATGTGTATTTTTCAGATTTATTTTCTCCATCTACAATTTGAATAGAAAGAGAAATGGTCCTATCCTTGCCCCAATCAAAAAGCAACAACTGCTTAACTTCTATATCAATTGGTTTTTCACTAATCAAGTAGCCATCCTTATCTTCTTTAATAAATTCCATAGCCTTTACTATTATTCTAGCTGTTGGAGGATAGTCCTTATAATTTAGGACTCTTAATGATATATTTCTTACATAATCTAGGCCATCCTCTGCCCCAACTATGGAGATGATGGGGTTTACATCTTTAACATTTGCCCTTAATTTAGGATTAATTTTATCATTCGCTTCAATCTCAACCTGTTTTTCTTCATCAATTTTCTTATTATCTGCTTTTTCTTCTATTTTTTCTTCAGCTATTTTTTGTTCAGAATTTTCCTCTTCATTTTCTAGATTAATAGGTTCTTCAATAGTTGAATTTTCATCACTTTTCTCATTTAGGTCAATTTCTTCTGAAGCATTGGCAGAATTTTTTTCAAATTGCCTATCGACTTGATAATATTTATAATATTCTATTCCTTCTTGCAATGATCCGCCCATTTCTGTGTATTCATGGTAATAATATTTGTTAGCGTAGGTGTCCCCATCTTTATAAAAGGTCGCCACCTTTGTAGAAATATCAGGCTCATAGACCTTGTTATTTGCAACCGAATATATATAGCAATCTGAATTGCTTGATCCGTAATTTTCTTCTATGGCGAGGTATTGATCATTGCCTGCATCAAAGGCCCCTTCATTTAAGATTTTGTAATAACCACCACCATCAGCATAAGGCTTCATATCTATCAAATCTTTGACCTTGCTTATATTTAAGTCTTCATCTACAAAGACAAGTTCAGGCTTATAATCTTTATTCATAGCTACTACAAAGGCAGCAAGCTTACCATTATTATCATAATCTGCTATATAGACTTCTTCTTCCTTGCCTTCTGGTTGGGAGATAGTAAGATTTTCCCTTATAAAATTAAGCATTTTGGCATAGGCATCCTTATCTTCGATGCTAGAGCCCCTTGTTTTAGGGCCTACTGCTATGTTTTTCTTATTGGCGAAGTTTTCCTTGGCAACTTCGTTGTATTTTTCTATGCTAAGGTCAAAAAGTTCTACAGGTCTTAATTTTTCCCTGAAGGCGTTTAATTCCTCCAGGCTGAAATCTTCTTTTGTATCATCAAAAATCATTAGCCTATCAAAGTTATCAACCCCGTTTGGATAATTTTCGTCAATTTTTTCTATTGGTGGTTCTGAATAATAGTCTGCGTAAAGCTTGGTAGATTTTCCCTTGCTATCAGCTGTGTATAGAAAGTTTGCCATAAGCCTATCATCTACCTTGTTTATGCCATATATTTCATCTTGATAATAAGAAGAATCCGCATAAAGATTACCTTCTTCATCAAAGTATAAATTTTCTGGCTGTGAGCTTATCTCTGATCCACCTAGATAGCCCATGGTGTTGTATTTTCCATCTCCTAGATATTGGACAATCACTATTGATGAAAACATCTTGGATTTTTCTTTTAAGACTAAGAGAGGGTATTTAAAATCCTTATGGTCTATGAGGTTAAAATAATAGGACCCGTGTTGGTATGAAGTTTTAAAATACTTTCCATCAACATAGGTATCATCATTTAGATAAGTAATTATGTGAGAATTATCCTCTGTCGAAATATAATCCCTAAGGGGTAGGTCAGAATTTAATATGTCCCTATAGCAATCTATAAAAGATAGGTCATCATAGGTCTTTTCCTCATTTTCAACAATATTTTCATTTTGTACCTTGCTTTCTACATTTTCTTCTTTTGGATAATCTTCCTCAATATTAGGATTTTCATTACTTGATTGATAATTTTGATTCTCCTGGTCATTTCCCTTATCTTGATCAACAACCTCATCCACCTTATCCTTCACAACTTGGCCTAATTGCGACAAATCATCAGTAACTTCATCAACTTTTGTTTGATAATCACAAGATGTAAAAACAAAAACCATACAAGCAATTAAGAGTATTTTTTTCATAGACAACCTTCCTTATTTATTCATCTCTTTAGCTAATTATATCACATAATTTAGGTTAGATGAATAAAATCTCATGCAAACATTGTGTAAGTGGCCTTAATGAAATGAAATAATACTTTTACCTTGGATAAAAAAAAGGTCTTAGGGAAGGTACCCTAAAACCTTATTTTTTTACCAAGCTGGTATCCAAGATCCTTTTGTTATTCTCTCGTAATCAGCTTTTGTTTCGTCTGTTTGATAGTATTTTACGAATTCTTTGTATCTTTCGTTGTTTTCGTCTTCTTTTCTTGCTGCGATTATATTGATATATTGTTTTACTGATTCGCTTTTTGGATTTTCTTCATAGATTATTGTCTTTCTATCTAGGCCTGCATCTAGGGCGAAGGTGTCGTTTACTGCTGCTGCGTCTACATCATCTAAGCTTCTTGATGTTTGTGATGCGTCCATTTCGATTATTTCTAGGTTCTTTGGATTTTCTTTTATCTTATCTAGACCTACTATCTCGCCTGGTTCGCCTTCTACTTTGATAAGTCCTGCATCTTGAAGGAGGAATAGGGCTCTTGATCCGTTTGATGGGTCATTTGGAATAGCTATTTTTGCTCCTTCGCCAATTTCATCAAGATTTTTAACCTTGTGAGAATATAGGGTTATTGGTGCAAGCATTGTATCTCCTATAGATACAAGGTCGCTTCCCTTATCGTCGTTAAATTCTTGTAGAAATTTATAGTGTTGGTAAGCATTTAGATCAATATCGCCTGCTAATAGAGCTTCGTTTGGTTGGTTATAGTCTGCAAATTTTACAAGTTCTACAGTATTGCCTGTGCCTTCTTCATATCTTTTGATAACTTCATCCCAAACTTCATTTTTTTCACCTACAACACCAATTTTAATTGTATCGCTTACTTCTGTTTGAGCTTTATCTTCTGTACCTTTGTTTGTACTTTCATTTGCATCATTTGATCCACATGCGCTTAATCCTAATGCTAGAGCTAATCCTAAAGTTAATTTTCCTAATTTGTTCATTACTTTCCTCCTTAATGACTTGTTTTTCTAATTAGTAAATTTGCAACGGCCTGAATAATAAATACGACTACTAATATCAAAATAACACTTACTACTACAACGTCGTCTTTGTAGCGTTGATAACCTACAGCTATGGCTAAATCACCTATTCCTCCACCACCTATAAGTCCTGCCATAGCAGTTAAACTTAAAAGTGATATGAGAGTAATGGATGAAGCTCTTATTATACTTGGAAGTCCTTCTCTTAAATAAACACTAGTTATAATCTGAAATGGAGAAGCTCCCATAGATTCTGCAGCTTCAATCTTACCTGGATCTACATCTGCTAAAGCCTGCTCAACTTGTCTTGCAAAAAATGGTACACAAGAAAATACTAGGGGTACTATAGCAGCCTTTGGGCCAATTCTGGTATTAACAATATTTTTTGTAATAGGAGCTACAAGAGCCACTAAGATTACAAAAGGAATAGATCTAAAAATATTTGTCAGTTTATCCAGTATGC
>OJKZ01000961.1_pt1 | contig 10502 bp, 5 predicted proteins | sample 1596791 | NCBI WGS metagenome assembly OJKZ01 (sample SAMEA3904677, study PRJEB24821) | metagenome | biome: Builtin; feature: hospital; material: surface | place: USA | collected 2013-06-04 | reverse complement strand
CGTGGGCTCGGAGATGTGTATAAGAGACAGCGGTTATATCGTCCGTGTATTCGAGACGACGGGCAGGGAGGTGCGCGGCGCCGAGCTGGCTTTCCCCGTGCGGATCGTTTCGGCCGAGGAGGTGAACGGAATCGAGGAACCTGTCGGGGAAGCACGATTCGAAGGCAACCGGCTGCTCGTCGATGCCGGACATTTTGCTCCCAAGACCTATAAGGTCACGTTGGCGGAGGCTCCCGTGGCCGCCCCTGCGATCGAGAATGCCTATGTGGATTTTCCTGTAAACCAGAACTCCATTTCGAGCGACCCGTTCAAGTCCGTCGCCAAGGTGGATAAGGAGTGCAACTCCTATGCTGCCGAGCTCATGCCCGAAGTGATCGTCCATGGCGGCATCGAATACCGCCGCGGCGAACCCGACGTGAAAAACGTGCTGAACTGCAGGGAGTCCGTCACGGTCGATTTGCCGCAGGGCGATTATAACAAGGTCTACATCCTCGCATCGTCGTCCAGGGGCGACCGCAAAGCCGTCTTCGACATCGACGGCCGCAAGTACGAGGCTGTCGTGCCCTATTACTCGGGCTTCCGCGCCCAGTGGGCCTGGGCCGACAAGACCAAGTCGTTCGTCAAGGACGGAACGATCGCCCATATCGGGAACCACCGGCACAAGATGAACGGCCGGAACGATGCCTATACCTTCACGTACCTTTACAGGCTCGGGTTCGATATCGCCCCCGGAGCCGGAAAACTGACATTGCCCGAGGATGCCGACATCAATATTTTCGCCATCACGGTCTCCGGGAACCGGATCGACGGGACGCGGTGGGCCTGCGAGCCGCGTGCCCTGCCCGTGATCGAATAACGGGAAGACAGTCTATATGTGATAAGCCCGCTCCGGATGTTTCCGGAACGGGCTTATTCTCTATCCCTTTTCAGTAGTCACGCGATCCGTAGCCGGGGATGCGCTATATGGAAACGACCCTCTGAAATGCAGGCCGGGCGCCATTGCGGACGCGGGGCATTTACCGCCCGAAAAATTTTGCGATCCGGGTGGTCGCGGCAGTGCCCATGCGGATCCGTCCCTGGATATTTTCGCTTTGGGGCTGCCGGGCGGGGTTGTGCAGCCATTCGTGGAAATCGACGTATATGCCTTTATTGATCATGAATTCGAAAGCTGCGTTCTTCAGCCTTTTTTCTTCGTTGTAGCCGGACTGGATGTTGGCGATCAGGTCTTCGAACGCGGCAAAATTGTACGGGTTGGAAACTGGGATTTCGGCTGTGTAATGTTGCTTTTTCATAACTTTTATCTTTTTTATAATTGAAGTTTTGTTTCATCAATTCTAAACGACCCAAAGTATTCGGAATCGGCCCCCTGACAGCGTGTGTATGCACTGCAATTTTGCCGGCTTACCCGGCGGGAAAATGGTCGGTATATGTTGCGTCGAAAATAACCGGTACAGCCTGCTTTCGAATCCGGCTGTATCGCAGACAGGAGTGTTCACTGCCGTGATCGTGTCGGCAAAGGTAGGGATAATGTGTTGAAATCCAAGCTTTATATGGTAATTTTTTCAACGCAAAAAATCGAAAAAAAACTTGCATCGGATTTTATTATTATATAAATATAATAATACCTTTGCCGGAAGGGGTGTGAATCCGGGGCGATTTTTCTTGTCTTTTCGCTTGTTCCGTTATCGGATTAATAATGTTCGGAATTGCATCTTGGTGGAAATGGCTTTATTATTGGAGTAGGAGGACGGTGGGGAAAATTGGGAACGTGCGGAATTTTGTCGCCCCGATCGGCAGGAATCCGCCTTAATTTTATACTTTTGCAAAACCATGTCTCCTGCATTGCGGATAAAACTTTTTTTCGCCCTTGCGGCGTTGTGCCTTGCCTCTGCGGCAAGGGCGCAGGGCGGCGCCTATGCCGTCAGCGGCCGGGTGATCGACCGCCTGACGCGGCAGCCGGTCGCCTATGCCGCCGTAGTGCCCGTCGGGCAGGAACAACGCGGCGTATCGACCGATTCGCTGGGACGCTTCCGCCTCGAGCGGGTGCGGGCGGGTATTTTCCGCCTCTCGGCCTCGTCCGTGGGGTACAAGACCGTCGTCACGCCCGAATACCTCGTTTCGGCCGCCACGCCGTTCATCGAAATCGAAATGGAGGAGGATGCCACGCAGCTCGAAGCCGTGACGGTCGTGCCTTCGCCGTTCCGCGCCACGGCCGAAAGCCCCGTCGGGTTGCAGGTCATCGGGGTGCGGGAGATCGAAAAGAGCCCCGGCGCCAACCGCGACGTGTCGCGTATCGTACGTTCGTACCCCGGTGTGTCGTTCTCGCCCGTGGGCTATCGCAACGACCTGATCGTGCGCGGCGGCGGCCCGTCGGAAAACAAGTTCTATCTGGACGGCATCGAAATCCCCAATATCAACCATTTCGCCACGCAGGGCGCCACGGGCGGCCCCGTGAGCATCCTCAATGCCGACCTGATCCGCGAGATCGATTTCTATACCGGGGCTTTCCCCGCCGACCGTTCCGGGGCGCTGAGCTCGGTGCTGGACATCCGGCTGCGGGATGGGAACCCCGAGAAACAGACTTTCAAGGCGACGCTCGGGGCTTCGGAGGTGTCGCTGAGCGGGAGCGGCCATATCGGCGAGAAAACCTCCTACCTCTTCTCGCTGCGCCAGTCTTACCTGCAACTGCTGTTCAAGATGATCGGCCTGCCTTTCCTGCCGAACTACATCGACGGGCAGCTGAAGGTCAAGACGCGCCTTTCGGAGCACGACGAGCTGACGGTATTGGGGCTGGCGGGCTTCGACAACATGAAACTCAACCTCGACGAGGAGGGCGAAGACGCCGAGTACCTGCTGAGTTACCTGCCCCGCATCCGCCAGGAGACCTTCACCGTCGGGGCCTCATGGCGCCACTATGCGGGCCGCCATGTGCAGACCGTGTCGCTCGGGCACACTTATCTGAATAACCGCAATCTCAAATACCGCGGTAACGACGACTCGTCGGAGGACAACCTGACGCTGCGGCTGCGCTCCGTGGAGCAGAAGACCACGCTCCGCGCCGAAAACCGCAGCTATCTGGGGCGCTGGACGGTGCGCGAAGGCGTCGAGCTGAGCTATTCGGGCTATACGAACCGTACCGAGCAACGGCTTTTCACCGATGAGGCGGCGCTCTCGGACTATCGTACCCGGCTGGGGATCGTGGGCTGGGGCCTGTTCGCCGGCGCGGATTATGCCTCGGCGGACAAGCGCTTCACGGCATCGGTCGGCGTGCGTGCCGACGGGGCCGACTATTCCGCGCGCATGGCGAGGTTCTGGCGTCAGCTTTCACCCCGGGCGTCGGTCTCATACCAGCTCGGCAAAGGGTGGTCGCTGAGCGGAAGCGCCGGGCTTTATTACCAGTTGCCGCCCTATACGGCCCTGGGATTCAAACAGGACGGGGTGCTGGTGAACGAGGCGTTGGACTACCTGCGTGTGGGAATGTTCAGCGTCGGAGGCGGATGGCGCCTGCGCGACCGTCTGGTCGTCTCGGTCGAGGGGTTCTACAAGAAATACGGGAATATCCCGCTTTCCGTCTCGGACGGCATCCCGCTCTCGTGCAAAGGCGACGACTATGGCGTGGTCGGCAACGAAGCGCTGCGCCCGACGGCCGTCGGGCGGTCGTATGGCATCGAGGCGATGGCACGCTGGCAGATACCCGGGAGGGTCAACCTCGTCGGTTCGGTGACCCTGTTCCGCAGCGAGTACCGTGCCGATGCCGCATCGGAGTATATCGTATCGGCCTGGGACAGCCGTTTCGTGGCGAACCTCAGCGGTACGTACGACCTGCCGCGCAACTGGAGCGTCGGGGCGCGCCTGAGCGCCGTGGGCGGGACGCCCTATACGCCCTACGATGTTGAAAAATCGTCGCTGGTCGAGGCCTGGGACGCCCAGGGACGCCCGTACTATGATTATGGGCGTTACAACGACGGGCGGCTCGACGCCTTCGCGCAGGTAGACCTGCGTATCGACAAGACCTTCTATTTCCGCCGCTGTATGCTCGGCTTTTACATCGACCTGCAGAACGTAACGGGCAGCAAACTCCGCCGTCCCGACGTGCTGATGTCGACGGGCGTGGTGGAGAATCCCGGAGCCCCGGCGGCGGAACAGCGTTACCGCATGAAGTATATTGGGCAGCAGAGTGGGTCGCTTATCCCTACGCTGGGTGTCACCGTCGAGTTTTAGAGGGTACGGTGTCGCGTCTTTGGGCGATATTCCGGATCCGGGGCAATAACCGGGGCGGCGGGGCAGGAATCCCGGCATGCCGCAGCGGGAGGCAGGAATGTGTCGGGAGGAAAATACGGAACCGCAGGGGTAGGCATCTCCGACCCCTGCGGTTTCTTGCGATCCGGGACGTGCCGGCTGTCATTTCCCGGTGCCCGGGGTATTCGTACCGCCCCTGCGATCCATCGCGAAACTGATGATGAACGGCATGGAGAGGAAGACGAGCGTGCCGACGGCTACCAGCCACGTGTAGGTGGCCGGGCTGCCTACGGGCAGCTGCGACGGCGGGAAAAAGGTGACGATGAACGAGAAGAGCACGGCCAGAAACCCGATGCCCCCGATGGCCCACATGCCGGCGTTCCCGCCCGGGACGCGGTAGCTGCGGGTCAGGTCGGGCTGCGTGTAGCGCAGGCGGATGCCCGCAGCGTACATCATCATATACATCACCAGGTAGAGCCCTACGGTCAGTGCGCTCAGCAGGAAGAACGCCACGCTCACGTCGTCCATGACGATGTAGAGCGACGAGAGCAGCGTGACGATGCAGCCCTGTATGATGAGGATGTTGACCTGTACGCCGTTTTTGTTGGTTTTTTGCAGGAAACAGGGCAGCACGCCCTCCTGGGCCGTCCACAGCAGGCCGCGGCTCGGGCCCGAAATCCACGACATGACGCCTGCCAGTGCGCCGAATGCCACGAGAAGCCCCATGACGTTCGAGAACCAGCCGATGTGGTAGTGGTCGAAGACGATCTGAAACGTGGTGAACAGCCCCGACTGGAGGTTGATCTGGTCGTAGGGGGTGATGATCGCCACGGCCAGCGCACCCAACGTGAAGAGCCCGAACGAGATCAGCGCCGCCAGGAACATGGCGCGCGGGAACTGGGTCTGCGGCTTATCGAGCTCCGGGGCATGTACGGCGTGTACCTCGACGCCGGCGAAGAGCAACAGTATCCCGGCCAGGAATGCGATGTCGCTCATGCCCGTGATGTGCGGGAAGAGGCGCGGATGCACGTGGTGCGCCGCATCGATATTGACGACCTGGCTGACGGTGTCGGGGATGTGCTCCAATGCGACGGGGTTGCCTCCGGCCATCCAGATGACGGCCATGACGATTACGACGATGCCGGGAAGCACCGTGCCGATCAGGAACCCTTTGCTCGTAATGCCCGATATGGCCGAGGTGCCGCGCAGCGTGACCAGCGTGGCGCACCAGTACATGGCGATCGAGAAAAGCCCCACGAAAAGTCCGTTCTGCGCCAGGCCGGGCATCCCGATCATATAGGCGATCGAGGCTGCGGCAAAGCCCAGCACGGTGGGGTACCATACGACGTTTTGGATCCATTGCAGGAAGATGGCCGTAAACCCCAGGTGTTTGTTGAACGCCTCCTTGACCCAGGTGTAGACCCCGCCGCCCTTCGAGGCGAAGGCGCTTCCCAGTTCGGCCCCTACCAGCGCCGCCGGGATCAGGAACAGGAACGTGGCGAAAAAGATGTAGAAGAACATCGTCAGCTCCTCCTGCGCCATCATCGGGAGTCCGCGCAGGCTGATAACCGCCGCCGCGGTCATCAGGGCAAGCTGTGTCGTCGTGATATTTTTACGTTTTGCCATAATGTGGAATTGTGTTTTACAACTGGCCGTCAATCAGTTTCTATGCCGCAACGCGGCCGGGCGGATGTTTTTTCGGGCGTGTGCATGGTTTATGCGGGCGCTTCCGCACCCCGCGGGGCCCTCTGCGCCTGCGTGTTGCCCGTTTGCGCGTTGCCCGCCTGCGGACGGGGCGCAAAAAAACAGCAGGGAATCTCACGATTGCCTGCTGCCTTCCGGAGGATTGCCCTCCTGAAACTACTAACCCAAACTTAAATAAATGAAGAAACCTCACTGCGGTTGCTGTTCCGCAGTTACCCGGTATGTTGCAAATCCCGTGCCGCGGCGCCGTGCCGGAACGGCGTTTGTATGGATAGCAGGGTTCCCGCGCATCTTACTCGCGGTTCGGCGGGGAACGGAATAGGGTATAAAAGGCACGCAGGACGCCTGTGAGGGCATCCTGCGTGTGGAATTCGGGCAGCACCCGTGCTACCGTGATTATGCCGGTTATTGGTACCTGCCGTCTTTGACATATACGGAACCTTCGTAGGTGCCGCTTATTTTGTATCCCTTGTCGGTGGTGAAATCGAGTACGAAACGATAACCGTCGCCTACTTTCGTGACAGTTACGGTACCCGAGTTTATGAAGCCGTATACTGATTCGTAATTGTCGTTGCGCTGTTCGCAGAAAGTACCTGTCGCCTGCATGGTTTGCATAAATTCCACTTGGCTTCCCGGTTCATAGGTGCCCGCTTTGCCGGCATCCGAGGCCGTATAGGTGCCTTCCTGGAGGGCGGGGGCGTCGGAGTGCGCAGTCGTGAGGTAGAGCGATACGCAGTGCCCGGCTCCCGAGAGGTAGTCGTAGTCGATGTTGCCGTTGCCGTCGTCGCCCAATGTCGGCTGAACGTCGTAGAGATTTACGACGCAGTCGTCGAGCGCCGGGTCGCCGTTGTCATAGTATTTGGTCACGGCGCATACGAAATTGGCATCGGTGACATTGTTTTCGAGTTCGGGCAGGGGGTCGATGACGGTGGCGGTCTTGTCCTCGATCGCGATCGGGCCGGTATAGCTGGCCGTGAACTCCTCGTCGGTGGTCGTGGTCAGCGTGGCTTCGATCGTAAAGGTCGAACCGGATTTTGTCACTGCGATCGTTCCGGCCTTGAATTCCACTTTCGTGATGTTCCCCTTGCCGTCGTTGACCATGCAGTAGGTCTTGTCCGGGTGGAATGTCGAAAGGCTCTGGCTGGTCGCGTACCTGTATGTACGATCCGGCAAGGTAATGTTGTCCAGTTTGTAGGGTTTCATCTGGAATAAATCGAGGCTCATGGCGCGGCCGGCGTTGACGGTGGCGTGGACGCCGCCGGCATCGATCGTTTCGCCGTCGGCCAGTACGACGATGTATTCGCCGTAGCTGCCGCCTTCGGGGATGCCGTAATAACCGCCCGCTACCTGGCGGTCGAATACGGCCGGGCCGCTCAGATCCTTGTCGGTGGACATTTCAATCGACTTGACTTCGGAATAGACCTCTTTGTTGGATGCTGCGACGGCGATGATATAGGCCGTGCCCTCTTTCAGGTTGTCTGCGGTGATTTCCCCGGCCTGTGCGATGGCGGTGCCCTCGGCGAGAATCTTCTCGGCAGTCGGGACGACTGCACCCGCTACCTTTTCGATGCAGAGGTAGGCGGCCTTTTCAGCGTCGGTCAGCCCTACGGTGAAGGTGAGCGCCGTTATGCCGGGGGCTCCGGCTGCCAGTGTCACCACGGGCGTCGGCGTTCCGGTTGCCATCACGATGCTGTTGACTTCCGAGTAGATCCCGGTGTTGGCGACGGCCGCCGCAATGACATAGGTGGTCGAGGGTTTCAGGTTTTCGATCAGGATTTCGCCCGTTGCGGCGATGGCTTTGCCGTCGCGCAGGATCTCCTCGGCCGTGGGAAGGGTCAGCCCCTCTGTCTTTTCGAGGCAGACATAGGCTGCGGTTTCGCGGTCGGTCAGGGCGGCGTTGAACGTAAGGGTCGTTGTGGTGGACTGGCCCGGTGTCAGGACGACCGCGGGATGTACGCCGGGTGCCGACGTGGTGTGTTCGATGGAGTAGACCTTGCCGCTGATATTGCCTTTCTGGGCGACGGCCGAAAGGCGGTAGGCCGTATTGGGTTCGAGGTTGCCGACCTCGATGACGCCCGATGCGGTTACGGATTTTCCGTTGGCGAGGATTTGCTCGGCCGTGGGGACGGTTTCGGAGGCCTTGGCGCAGATGTAGCTGCATTTGTCCGCATCCTTGAGCGTGAGCGTGAATTTCAGCGCGTTGAATGCGGCGTCGCCGATGGCGATCGTAACGGTCGGGTCAGGATTTCCCCCCCCCTCGTTTTTGTCGTCGCATGAGCTTAGCAGACCGGAGCACAGCACCAACAGTGCCGTTCCCCATGACAGGAAAGATTTGATCATAGTGGTTAAACTTTGGAAATTAGTGGGTTAATACTGTTATTCTGGCGCAGGGCCGGCCGTCTTTGGATATTCAATCAGGTTACGGGGCAGCCGTGCAATGTGTGACGGGATAAAAGTAACCTTTCTGCCAAGAAAATCCAAATTTTTTTATTCGTCTTGCCTGAAAGTGCGATAAATCGGGGGTGAGGGTGCCGGGGTGAAAGGGTGGAGGACAATATATAACAAGACAGCAGGGAATCTCACGATTGCCTGCTGCCCTTGGAGGATTGCCCTCCTAAAACTACTAACCCAAACTTAAATAAATGAAGAAACCTCACTGCGGTTGCTGTCCGCAGTTGACTATTCTGTTGCAAAACGCATGCCAAAAAAAGAGCCCGCAATCGGAAGATTGCAGGCCGGGTCGTTTTGTGCGGACAGGGGGCGGGGTGTTATTCGGAACCCGCAGGTGGAAAGGTGCCGCCTGCGGCCGGATATATGACGGAGAAAAGGATTCCGGTTAAGGCGAGTGCCACGCCTGCGGCGAACAGTCCGTATCCCCGCAAGAGCGCTTCGGCACCGCACAGGAACAGCCCGCAGCAGATGAGCAGCAATAACCTGCCCGTAAACCGGCACAGCCTCCGTTCGAATGCCGCACGGTCTTTTCCCGTCAGCGCCCCGTATCCTTTGAAAAGGTGTTTGTAACCCGTAACGAGCCACCTGCCCCGTTCCCTGACCAGGGCGATGCCCATCGGCAGGAGCAAGAGCGCGATGGCGGTCATAATGACGGATGCGCGGAGCATGCCCCCGTGTTTTTACCGGAAGATGCCCGTGTAGGTCGAGGGCGAGAGGGCGCGCAGCTCCTCTTTCACCGCCTCGGCCACGTCGAGTGTCTCGATGAATGCGGCGATCGACTCGTGCGTGATATGGGCGTTGGTGCGGGTCAGGGCCTTGAGCGCCTCGTAGGGCTTGGGATAACCTTCGCGGCGCAGGATGGTCTGGATGCCTTCGGCAACGACGGCCCAGTTGTTCTCCAGGTCGCGCTCGAGGGCTTCGCGGTTGAGGATTACCTTGTTCAGCCCCTTCATCAGCGAGCGGAGCGCGATGGCCGCATGGGCAATGGGGACGCCGATGTTACGCAGCACGGTCGAATCTGTCAGGTCGCGTTGCAGGCGCGAAACGGGGAGCTTCGACGCGAGGTGTCCGAAGACGGCATTGGCGATGCCGAAATTCCCCTCGGCGTTCTCGAAGTCGATGGGGTTGACCTTATGGGGCATGGCGCTCGAACCGACTTCGCCCGCCTTGATCTGCTGTTTGAAGTATTCCATCGAGATGTACGTCCACATGTCGCGGCAGAGGTCGATCAGGATGGTGTCGATGCGCTTCATGTTGTCGAAGATCGCCGCGAGGTTATCGTAATGCTCGATCTGCGTGGTATATTGCGAGCGGCAGAGCCCCAGCGTTTCGCCCACGAATTTGTTGGCGAAGGCTACCCAGTCGTACTGCGGGTAGGCTGCCCGGTGGGCGTTGAAGTTGCCTGTCGCGCCGCCGAATTTGGCGGGCACTGCGATGTCGTGCAGCATGGCGAGCTGTTTCTCCACGCGTTCGACAAAGACCATGAACTCCTTGCCCAGCGTCGTGGGGGAGGCCGGCTGGCCGTGGGTGCGGGCCAGCATCGGCACGTCGCGCCACTCGTCGGCGAAGGCGGCCAGTTTGTCGCGTACCTCTTCGACGGCCGGGTAGTAGACCCCCGTCATGGCGTCCTTGAGCGAGAGCGGAATGGCCGTATTATTGATGTCCTGCGACGTGAGGCCGAAATGTACGAATTCCTTGTAAGCCCCCAGTCCGAGGCTGTCCATTTTTTCCTTGATGATGTACTCTATGGCTTTGACGTCATGGTTGGTGACCGATTCGATCTCCTTCACGCGCTCGGCGTCGGCCGGTGCGAAATCGAGGTACAGGGCGCGCAGGGCTGCGAATTTCGTATGGTCGATGTCCGCCAGCTGGGGCAGCGGCAACTCGCACAGCGCGATGAAATACTCCACTTCGACGCGGATGCGGTAGCGGATGAGCGCCTGTTCTGAAAAATAATCGGCTAATTTCCCCGTTGTATTACGGTAGCGGCCATCGACGGGGGAGATGGCGGTAAGGCTGTTGAGCGGATTGGAGTTCATGGATTTATGTATGGTTTTATATCTGTCTCTTATACACATCTCCGAGCCCACGAGACAAGAGGCAATCTC
>OJKZ01000959.1_pt1 | contig 10504 bp, 8 predicted proteins | sample 1596791 | NCBI WGS metagenome assembly OJKZ01 (sample SAMEA3904677, study PRJEB24821) | metagenome | biome: Builtin; feature: hospital; material: surface | place: USA | collected 2013-06-04 | reverse complement strand
CTCGTCGGCAGCGTCAGATGTGTATAAGAGACAGATCGTGGAACTAGCGGAGAGATCGCCATCGGCACTCGCCGTTGCAGCGCCCACTCCGCCAGAAATAGCGAAAAAGACTACGCCGAGGAAGCCAGCAAGCAACGTTCCTAAAATCCATAGCTTCCAATTGCCAAAGACAGTCCGAAAAGCCCAAGAAACGGCATCTATGGCCGAAACCTTTCCGGTGTGCTGTGGCTGACCCGCGTGGTAGCTGGCGTAGCCTTGGGCATTGTCCTCGTGGCTCCCACCATACGATGGAAGCTGGCCGTAGTCCGGCCGATCCTCAGGATGGTTGGTCGGCTCATAGCGAGGAAAATCGTCATTTCCACCCGAATACGGGTTCGTCATAGGCGGTGCTCCTCCTTCAGGAATGCACATAGAAAATGTATAAGTATTTTCACTTTAACAACTTTTTCCTCATTTCAGGTGGACGGGTAAACTCGTTGCCTAGTCATGACTAAGAACGAATCCCTTTCTCGCGACGAGCTCTTCGCCGCACTCGAAAATGTCACTTTGGCCGAGGCCCGCTCCTTCCGCCGCCGCCTCAAGAAGGCTCGCGCCCCTAAGGCGCTGCAAGAAATCGGCGCTGAAATCCATGCCGCGACCGATCGCGTCGCGCTTACCGACGCCGCCGTTCCCACCATCACCTACCCCGACGCCCTCCCCGTCACCGCCCGCAAGGACGATATCGCCGAGGCCATTCGGGACAACCAGGTCGTTATCATCGCTGGTGAGACCGGTTCCGGTAAGACCACCCAGATCCCAAAGATCTGTCTCGAGCTGGGCCGCGGCCGGCGCGGATTCATCGGCCATACCCAGCCGCGCCGTATTGCAGCGCGCACCGTGGCTGAACGCATTGCTTCGGAATTGGACCAGAAAATCGGCGAGTCCGTTGGTTACGCCATCCGCTTCGATGACCGCGTCTCTGAGACCACGGCCGTCAAGCTCATGACCGACGGCATTCTGCTCGCCGAGATGCAACGCGACCGCTTCCTCAATAAGTACGACACCATCATCATCGATGAGGCCCACGAACGCTCGCTCAATATCGACTTCCTCTTGGGCTACTTGAAGCGCCTATTGCCCAAGCGTCCCGACCTCAAGGTGATCATCACCTCCGCAACCATCGACCCAGAAAGCTTCGCCGCCCACTTTGCCGACGCCGACGGCAACCCCGCCCCCATCATCGAGGTCTCCGGACGCACCTACCCCGTAGAAATCCGCTACCGGCCACTCGAATTCGAGGCCGGCGGAAAAGTCGTGGACCAAGACCCGCTCGACGGCTTGACCGAGGCCATCGAAGAGCTCATGCGCGAAGGCGACGGCGATATTCTCTGCTTCTTCCCTGGCGAGCGCGATATCCGCGATGCCATGGAGGCCATCGAAGGCAAGAAGTGGAAAAACGTCGAGGTCACTCCCCTCTTTGGCCGCCTGTCCAACCAGGAACAGCACCGCGTGTTTAGCGAGCACCGCGGCCGCCGCATCGTCTTGGCCACCAATATCGCCGAAACCTCGCTTACCGTGCCCGGCATCCGCTATGTCGTCGATACCGGCACCGCCCGTATCTCGCGGTATTCCACGCGCACCAAGGTCCAGCGGTTGCCCATCGAGCCCATCTCGCAGGCCTCCGCCAACCAGCGCTCCGGCCGTTGCGGCCGCGTTGCCGACGGCATCGCCATCCGCCTCTACAGCGAACAGGATTTTGAAAGCCGCCCCGAGTTCACCGATCCGGAAATCCTGCGCACCAACCTGGCCAGCGTCATCCTGCAAATGGTTTCGCTCAAGCTCGGTGATATCGAACAATTCCCCTTCATCCAACCTCCCGAGCACAAGGCCATCCGCGATGGTCTCACGCTCCTCCACGAGCTCGGCGCCCTCCACGACAAGCAGGACAAGCCCTCGCTCACCACCATCGGCCGGGATCTCGCCCGCATCCCCCTCGACCCGCGCATGGCACGCATGCTCATTGAAGCCAATACCAACGGGTGCCTCGATGATGTCATGGTCATCGTTGCCGCCATGACCATCCAAGATGTGCGCGAGCGTCCCCTCGACTTCCAAGCCCAGGCCGACCAAGCCCACGCCCGCTTCAAGGACAAGACCTCGGATTTCTTGTCCATGCTCAAGCTGTGGGATTACATCAAGCAAACCCGCAACGAGCAATCCGGCAATAAGTTCCGCAAGCGCATGAAGCAGGAATTCCTCCACTACATGCGCATCCGCGAGTGGTTTGACTTGGTGCGCCAGCTCAAGGACGTCGCCAAGCAGCTGGGTTGGACCTACCAGGAAGGCACCGAGCGCCGCTCCGATGACATCCACATGTCACTCCTTTCGGGCCTGCTATCCAATATCGGCGCCCGCGACGGCAATTCCAAGGAGTTCCAGGGCGCGCGCAACACCCGCTTCCTGGTATTCCCCGGCTCTGCCCTGGCTAAAAAGCCGCCGGAATTCCTCATGGCTGCCGAGCTGGTGGAAACTTCCCGCCTCTGGGCGCGCGATGTCGCCGCCATCGATCCCGCCTGGGTGGAAAACCTCGGTGGGGACCTGCTCAAGCACAACTACTCCGAGCCCACCTGGTCTCGCAAGCGCGCCGCCGCCATCGCGCACCAAAAATCCACGCTCTACGGCGTGCCCATCGTGGCCGACCGCACCGTGCCCTACCACCGCGTCGATCCCTCCGCTGCCCGCGATATGTTCATCCGCAATGCCCTTATCGCCGGCGACTGGAACACCCACCACGCCTTCTTCAAGGCCAACGCCCAAGCGCTTGACGACGCCGCCGCATACGAAGAAAAGGCCCGCCGCCGCGGCCTCATTGTGGACGAAGACACGCTCTTCGATTTCTATGACCAGCGCATTCCGGCAAAGGTAACCACCGGCCGCCACTTTGACTCGTGGTGGAAAAAGGAGCGCCGCCGCACCCCGGATCTGCTGGATTTCGATCCCGCTAAGCTCATCGATGACTCCCATGATGTCACCGAGGAATCCTTCCCCGACCACTGGCGCAAGGGCTCTATCGATTACGAACTGACCTATAAGTTCGAGCCCGGCGAGCCTCTCGACGGCGTCACCGTAATGGTTCCCATTCCTATGCTCGCCGGATTGGATACCGAAGGCTTCGATTGGCTCGTTCCGGGTCTGCGCCTCGAGCTCGTCACCGAGCTCATCCGCAGCCTGCCCAAGGCCCTGCGCCGCACCGTCGTACCCGCGCCCGAATTTGCCGAGCGCGCCATCGACCGCCTCATCCCTTATGAAGGCCCCATCACCCAGCAGCTTGCCGACGTCCTCCGCGAACTCGGTGGTCAAGGAATCAACGCCACCGACTTCCAGGCCAGCAAGCTACCCGCCCACCTGCGGATGAATTACGGGGCCATCGATAAGCGCGGCAAAATCGTCGACTCCGACCGCGACCTCGCGGCGCTCGTCCGACGCCAGGCCGGACACATCAAGTCCTCCGTATCTCGCGTCTCTCGCACCTCCGAATCCACCGCCGTCAGCGAATGGACCGACGACACCCTCGGCACCATCGATGACACGGTCAAGACCACCGTCGACGGCCACGAGGTCACCGCCTACCCTGCCCTGGTCGCTACCAAGGAGGGCGTCGAACTCAAGGTCCATCCCACCAAGGCCGCCGCAGATGCCGCCATGGTCACGACCACACTTACGCTCCTCATGCGTGAGATATCCGTCAACGCCTCCCAAATGGTCAAGGGCCTGCCATTGCAACAGCGCGTCGCCGTCGATTCCTATCCGCACGGCGGCGCCGACGGCTTGGTTAACGACGCCCGCGTAGCCGCCATCCGCGACCTGATGCTCGAAGCCGGCGGACCCGTCCGCACCCCATCGGCGTTCCAGAAGCTCAAGGACACCGTCAAGCCCCAGGTCCCAGGCCGCGTACGCCAGGCAGTGGTAGCTATTGCCCCCGGACTCGCCGAATACTCCAACCTGCGATCCGAACTCGCACATTGGGATGGTCCAGCAATCGATGACATGCGCACACAACTGGACTTCCTCCTGCCCCGAAACGCCATCACTGTCCATGGAATGTCCCATCTGCGTCATCTACCGCGATATATCCAAGCCATGCGAATTCGTCTAGAGGACATGAACCTTGACCCGGACCGCGATGCGGACCGCCAAGCCGAGGTAGACAACGCCAAGGCCTACCTATCCAACCGCCTTCGCAGCCTCCCGGCTGGCCGTGAAAAGACCCGCGAGGTCAAGGACGTGCACTGGATGATCGAAGAACTTCGAGTTTCTCTTTTCGCTCAGCGCCTTGGCACAGCCCACGCCGTTTCACTCCGCCGTATCCAAAAGGCGGTGGACAAACTGCGCTAAAAGTCCTCGCGATCGCGCCTTCGCATCAGGCGAATCTCGGATTCAAAGTCATCTGCGCTTTCAAAGGATTTATACACGGAGGCGAAGCGCAGATAAGCCACTTCATCAAGGTCACGCAGTGGCTCTAGGATGGCCAAACCAATCTCGTTCGCGTTGACCTGCGAGGAGCCATGACTGCGCACCGTCTCCTCAACTTCTTGCGCCAGCTTCTTCAGGGCATCGTCGCTTACGTCTCGCCCCTGGCAGGCACGGCGCACGCCGCGAATCAATTTATCTCTGCTGAAGGGCTCGGCCAGACCGTTTCTCTTCACCACAAGCAACACGGCCTTCTCAACCGTGGTAAAGCGCCCCTTGCACGAAGCACACTCGCGCCGGCGACGAATCGACGCTCCAGCATCGACCACACGCGAGTCGATGACGCGGGATTGCTCATTATGACAAAAGGGGCAATACACAGTGGTCCTTTCACTGACGTTGGTACGCCAGTAGTTTACTCATCTTCAATTCCGTGCGGCCACCGGGCTTCACCCCGCTGTATCCCCTAGTGCGCTACTGCAGCCTCAACTTGCTGCACGCCAGAAGCCGGGGGTTGAGGGGCACTATCTCCTTCAGCACCCGCTAGTCCCCCTAGCAATGTGCCCACAAAGACCGCGACACCAAACACTGCGCCCAATGCGTAGTTACCTGTGTTCGACTCACCCACACTGTTTCGGACCCTATTCGATCTGTTCCCAGAGCCTCCGGTCGACGTATGGTTCGAACGATAGGTCGTGCAATCTTCCACACGTAGAGTTCGAACATACCAAGAGTTCGCGGTACTGCGGACCGCAGAACCGTAGCCACGCTCCACATCCCATACGGCCGCAGAAGGCACCACTACGGGTTCGCTAGCGTTGCGAGTTACCAGGTTATTGCGAGAATTGAGCAGCAGAGACATAACTTTCCTTTCGACGACTGACCCCACCGTAGGCACCTCATGCGACACACCATGATATCCAGTCGCCATAATGTTCGATTTAGTCGGTACGTTCGATTTATAGCATCGCTTCGAATACTTGTCCACCCCAACGCGAAAATCTCGAACATCTGTACTTTTCGTGCTACAAATGACGTGAGGCCTTTTTCAACGCCGCCAGCTAATAGACCACCGATAGATCCACCCAATCCCCTAGGAGCCAGCAATGGGCCGCAAGCCAAAGAAGACCGCCGAGAAGACCGACTACGCCTCCCTATCTGACCGCCAGCGACGCATCCTCAATGTCATTAGTGACGCCGTTATGTTGCGTGGTTACCCACCAAGCATTCGCGAAATTGGTGACGCAGCGGGGCTGCAGTCCACGTCATCGGTTGCCTATCAGCTAAAACAATTGGAAGAGAAAGGGTTTTTGCGCCGAGACCCTAATAAGCCGCGTGCCGTAGATGTTCGCCACCTTAATACGGATGATGGCGCCAAAAAGCCTGGCCGCAAACCAGCTAAGCCCGAGCAGCAGGTTCCCGCAGAGGCAGGTGCTGTTTCCTACATTCCTGTGGTTGGCCGAATCGCAGCGGGTGCGCCCATTACCGCGGAAGAAAACGTAGACGCTTACTTTCCGATGCCCGATGAGGTAGTCGGTGGCGGCGACCTTTATATGCTGCAAGTGGTCGGCGACTCAATGCAGGATGCCGGCATTCTTGATGGCGACTGGGTAATCATTCGCTCCCAGTCAGTTGCAGAAGAAGGCGAGTTCGTTGCAGCGCTGCTCGATGGTGCTGAAGCTACCGTTAAGGAATTCCACCGCGATTCCTCTGGCGTATGGCTGCTCCCCCACAATGATGCCTACGCTCCCATCAACGGCGATGATGCGGAGATCATGGGCAAGGTTGTATCGGTATTCCGTAAGCTTTAGTCACCTGCCTAACACAGATTCTATAGCCCCGCGAGGTCCTCGATTGGCCCTTGCGGGGTCTATCTATGTGCACGCCTCTTTGACGCGGCCTGCGTCCCAGCCACCCCCATTTTGGCTTTATTTCGGACCCGGACACCAAAAGAGACGAAAATCCCACTTTCCCACTTTTCCTGATAACCAGGCATTTCAGGGTGCTAGATATCGGATGCAGCTGTGCAAATTTTTGCTTCAGTCCGTTTATTCCCGATTTTTGAGACAATGGACTAAGCAAAACAACATCGCCGGATTTTCACTTCCGCATAAAGTGGCAACTTTTACCCCCACTACATGACGCGATGTCTCTAGATTCAAGGAGGAATCATGTACGCAGAAGAGCGGCGTCGCCAAATCGCTTCCCTCACCGCCGTTGAAGGCCGCGTCAACGTCACTGAGCTCTCGGAACGCTTCGAAGTTACGGCCGAGACCATCCGCCGCGACCTTGCGGTGCTTGACCGTGAGGGCGTCGTCCACCGCGTGCACGGCGGCGCGGTAGCCTCCCAAACCTTCCAAACCGCGGAGCTTACCTTGGATACTCGCCAGCGGTCCGCCTCCGGTGCAAAAGCAGCCATCGCCCGCGCGGCCCTCGACTTTCTCCCCCACGGCGGCGGCAGCATTTTCTTGGACGCAGGCACCACCATTAACGCGTTCGCGGAGCTCATTGGACAGCAATACCCGCAAGCGCAGTTCAATATTGTCTCCAATAGCTTGCCTATTGCTCTGTCGCTAGCAAGCAACGGTGTGCCAGACGTCCAGCTACTTGGCGGTACGGTCCGCGCGATTACCCAAGCCGTCGTTGGCGATACCGCGCTGCGCACCATAGCTTTAATGCGTGCCGACGTCGCCTTTATCGGCACCAATGCCCTAACCCTGGACCATGGCTTGTCGACGGCCGACTCCCAAGAGGCAGCCATCAAATCCGCCTTTGTCACCAATGCCCACAAAGTAGTGGTCATGTGTGACTCCAGCAAGCTGGGCAATGATTACTTGGTAAGTTTCGCCTCTGCCGCCGATATCGACGTCGTCATCACTGACGCCGCTGCCCCCGATTCCTTCGTGGAGGCGCTGCGCGAGCGCGAAATTGAGGTCGTGCTCGCCAGCGAGTAATCCCCCGATCCTTCGCCTCCTTTAGGCGAAGGACTCCATGCGTTCTACCACTGCGGTACGGGCAGCGTCAGGGCTTTCCGCATCCAGTGCCACCTCGGCAAGCTGTTGGCACTGTTCCAAGGTAACTTCTGCCAGCTGCGCGCCGACGCCCGCAACTGCGGTCGACGCTGCGGATAGCGAATTTACGCCCAAGCCGGTAAGCACGCAGGCCAACATCGGGTCGGCTGCCGCCTCACCGCACACGCCTACCGCAACGTTATTGGCCTGGCCCACGATGCAGGTGTGCTGAATGAGCCGCAGCACAGCCGGCTGCCACGGGTCAGTCAGGTAGGCCAGCTGTGGGGACAAGCGGTCCGCAGCCATCGTGTACTGAGTCAGGTCATTGGTGCCGATGGACACGAAATCAAGGTGCGGCATGATTTTATCCGCCATAAGCGCTGCGGCCGGAACCTCAATCATGGCGCCGGCAGTCAGGCCGCGCTCGCGGCACAGGCTAGCAAACCACTGGGCCTCGGTAGAGGTGGCAACCATAGGAGCCATCACCCAAGTAGATGCTTTGTCATCGCGAGCCTTAGCCGCCTGCGCAATCGCATCCAGCTGGCGGGTCAGCAGAGCCTCATTATCGCGTGCTATACGCAGGCCACGAACACCCAATGCTGGGTTTTCTTCGGAGCTTAGCGTGGCATAAGAGATAGGCTTATCGGATCCGGCATCCAGCGTACGTACGACAACCTTTGATTCAGGAAAGGCATTAAAGACCTTGCCGTAAATCTTTGCCTGCTCATCAACGCTGGGCTCTTCACTGGCCGAGAGGAACGATAGTTCCGTGCGGTAGAGGCCGATACCCTCTGCCTGCGAATCCGAAGCAATGCGGGCGGCGTTGCCATCAGCGACATTGGCAAGCAGCTGCACGCGGTGGCCGTCCTTGGTTTCAGCCGGGCCGCGCCACCGGGCAACGCGTGCCGCACGCTCGCGGTACTCGGCCACAGCCTTTCTGGAAGCCTCTTCGTCGGCCCCAAGGGTGACGGCGCCCACTGCGCCATCGACGAATACCAGCGTGCCGCTTTCAATATCGCTAAGCGCGGCGCCCACAGCAACGATGCATGGAATATCCAACTGACGGGCGATGATGGCCGTATGGCTGGTAGGTCCACCAAGCTCGGTGACAAGGGCCTTGATGTGCTTGGTATCCAGCGTCGCGGTATCGGCCGGAGCCAAATCGTCCGCGAACAGCACGGCCTCGCCGTCTACGAGCGGCAGGCCCGGCTCGTCCTCGCCGCGCAGCTCTGCGATTACGCGGTCGCGCACGTCCTTCAAGTCAGTGGTGCGCTCGGCCATCACGCCGCCGGCGGCCTCGAACATGGTGACAAACTTATCGGTGGCACCGACAGTAGCGAATTCCGCGTCTCGGCCGGTGCGGATATTCTTGCGCACCGCCTTATGCCAACCACGGTCCTTAACCATGCCGGCCGTTGCCGTCAGAACTTCCGCAGCCTGGCCTTCGGCGGCAGCAGCCCGCTGCTCCAAGCGGCCAGCGACAGTATCTACGGCCGCAAGGAAGCGGTCATATTCAGAATCGCTCGCTTGCTCTGGGTCAATGCTTCCCTCGGTAGGCAGAGCCGGGCGAGGGCGGACCCACACGGCTTCGGCGTAGGCGACTCCGGCAACGACACCGGTTCCTTTGATTGTGGACTCAGACGCGTTTTCCATGAGCGTACTTCCTTCGAAGATAGCGGTTTATTAACTTCCAGAACACCACAAATCGGATAGAAAAGCAATGTATACCACAGAAATTCTGTTGACTTTCGGACACAATCGGACAAGAATCAACATTAAGGGCGGGCCATGCCCGCGAGGTTCTCTCCAACGGCATTCGGCCCCAATATACAACCTGCGAAAGGGACAACTTGATTCTCACGCTGACCCCCAATCCCAGTATCGACGCCACCCTTGTGCTCAGCGAGCCATTGACCTCCGGTGATGTCCACCGGGCCAGCGAGGTCACACAGGTTGCTGGCGGCAAGGGTGTAAACGTCACCCATGCCGTGCACTTAGCCGGCGAGCAATCCTTGGCTCTTTTCCCAGCCCACGACTCCGATTCTTTCCTAACTCTCATCCACTCGGCCGGGCTGCCTTCCTCTGCAATCCACATGGATGGCACAATTCGCGTCAATACCACCATCACAGAGCCTGATGGCACTACCACCAAGGTCAACGGTCCAGGCCCTGTGCTTTCCGACGCCGACTCCCACGCCATTACCTCCGAGCTCACCGCCCGCGCCCTTGCCTCCGACTGGGTGGTACTAGCCGGCTCCCTGCCGCGTGGCGTTAACACCGATTGGTATTGCGACCTCATCTCCGCGGTCCGCGCGGCCGCACCACAGGCTCGCATTGCCGTCGATACGTCAGATGCCCCAATGCAGGCCATTGGGGAAAGCCTCAATTCTGCTGCGCCGGATCTCATTAAGCCGAACGGCCTAGAGCTCGGCCAGCTCACCGGAACCGACGGCCGCGAACTGGAAGACCAGGCCGCACGCGGCGAGTACTCGGGGGTTGTTCGAGCGGCCCGGGACGTCGTCAAGCAGGGCATCGCAGAAGTACTCGTCACCCTTGGCGGTGCCGGGGCGGTGCTGGTTACCGCGGATGGCGCTTGGGCTGCAACTCCCCCGCCAGCAACGGTGAAATCCACCGTAGGCGCCGGTGACGCCGCGCTCGCCGGATACCTCCTCGGCCGCACCGCAGGTAAATCACCGGCCGATAGCCTCGCGCAGTCGGTGGCCTACGGAACTGCGGCTGCATCCAAACAAGGCACCCAATTCCCCCGCCCAGAAGAACTCGATATCGCACATACCCCCGTAAACTCGCTAGCCTAAGGAGTGCCTAAACATGGCTTCCGACCTCATCACTACCGACCTAGTCGCGCTCGACGCCGACTTCGGCGACAGCGTTGACTCCGTCATCACTAACCTGGCCACGCTAGTCCATGACACCGGCCGAGCCACCGACATCGCCGGCTTGGCACAGCCCGCCATCGACCGCGAAGCCAAGGCCCTGTCTCTTATACACATCTGACGCTGCCGACGAGCGATCTAGTGTAGATC
>OJKZ01000957.1_pt1 | contig 10504 bp, 10 predicted proteins | sample 1596791 | NCBI WGS metagenome assembly OJKZ01 (sample SAMEA3904677, study PRJEB24821) | metagenome | biome: Builtin; feature: hospital; material: surface | place: USA | collected 2013-06-04 | reverse complement strand
TGCATTTATGCGTCACCCGATTTTTTTATATCTCTATATTTTTTAAAGCCTTACTATGAAGTCTAAAAATATGCTGAATTGAGTAATTCATTTCAACTGCTATCTTCTCCCAAGATTCAAAACAAAGATATCTTTTTTCTAAAACTACTTGAAGTTCTTTATCTTCAATCTTTTTTATTGTTCTTACGATTTCTTTCTTTAAATCCACCAACTTATCTATGTCCCTATTAATTTCTTCTTGAAGGTCTATGCTCTTAACAATAGTATCTTCAAGTTTTGATGATCCTCTATTAGGACTCTTAGGCATATCTGATAAGGTCGATGTAGCTTTTGTTGCTAGAGCGTTGAGTGATTCAACTTGCTCCAGCTTTGAGTTTATTCTCTTGTCTAAATAAAAAGCTTGTTTTAAATATTTTTTTGCGTTCATTTCTTACCTCCATAAGTTTTTGAGGTAAGTTATCCATATAACTTCTACTCTTATATTAATCTTAGCAAATTTTGATAGTGACATTCTATGACATCAACTCTCTAGATTTGCTTTTACTGCATCTATAAGTGCAGTTTGTGTTTTATTCTTATTCTCTAATGCTTTCATCACGTCTTCATCAATAGTTCCTTTTGCTAAGATATGATGAATCACAACTGTTTCTTTCTGACCCTGCCTATATAGTCTGGCATTGGTTTGTTCATAAAGTTCTAAAGACCAAGTAAGAGAAAACCAAATAAGCGTTGAGCCACCTGCTTGTAGGTTTAATCCATGACCAGCAGATGCTGGATGGATAATGGCAACTGGAATATTACCTTGATTCCATTCTTTAAAGTCCCCACTTGCCTTAAGTTCTCTTACATCAAACCTATCTTTTATTCTTTTTAAATCTGACTTATACCAATAAGCTGTTAATACTGGTTTACCATTTGCGCCTTCTATTAAATCTTCCAAGGCATCAAGCTTTCTATCATGAATATGAATCATATTTTTATCTTCATCATATACAGAACCCGATGCCATTTGCAGTAACTTGTTAGAAAGTGTAGCTGCATTAACTGCATCTATATCTTTATCCTTAATACTAACAACCAAGTCTTTTTTTAAGGTCTCATAGATATCTCTTTCTTTATCTGATAGACTTACAAAGACTTCAATGTTTACCTTCTCTGGCATTTTTATGTAATCTTCAGCTTCCATAAAAGCTGTGATTTCTAATATTTTACTGATTATTTCACTTGTCAAGTCCTGGCCCATCCTGTTCACTCCCCCCTAAAACATCTATAGTGTCAACATACTCTGTTATAGTCTACACTCAAACCGTTCTCACAAGGTATTTTTTTAATGGAAAATGGCTTTTAAGATCTTTTAAATCCTAAAAACTACTTGTTTCAACAGTCTAATGACCTCTTATTTTATTTTCTTGACATCAATACTACCGTCTCACCCCTATGGTTATGGGGAACATATCCACGCTCGTAGATGGAAACATATCAAAGATTGGCTCTCGTTTGTAGGAACATATCGACTGTAATTATTTCATTTTCAAGCCTTTATCGATAGCTTCCTGAATAATCTTATGACAACAAACTCCCAACGGATTGTTTTCTTTACAATTAGAATTTTTCATTGCCCCAGTGATGGCATTTACTTCTTTTACGGATTTCGCGCCATGCTTTACAACTGCTTCAATTACCTGATTTTCTGTGACTTCGCTACAATAACAAGCATACTTAGGATCTGCATCTTTCTTAAACCAGATAGGAACTCTAACTTGGTCTTTCAAGAATTTTATTTCATTATCTAAGTTATAGTAAACAACGTCGCAGTCCTCGTTCATGCAAATCTTATATTGATCTCCGTTAACAGCATTACGATAATCATCTACCACTAGATGTTCAACAGTTACTTTACTAACGGAAATCCCTTCATTATTACATACAGGACAATTGTCTTTAATTTGATCCGGCTTTTCTGTTTTGCATCCACAACAACATTCATTATTAATCTTCATATTCTTAGCCTCCATATTTTCATTATAATTTCTTTTTTAAACTAGGTAAAACCAATTTCATATACTTGTCATTTATTAATAGCGTCAAACATTTTAGCTGGTGTTAATTTACTTAGCTCCCTGTTGTCAGCCAACGCACGTGTAGCTTTTTTGTGTATAAACACATCAGCGTCATGTTACCCATTGCTCGGCATTCTTCTAATGAACCCAAATACATGGAATGGCAACCCTTTTTTAGACAATTTATAACCGAACATTATCAAGCTTGAAAGTTTCTTTAGATTATAAAATATATTCTCAGACAATCAAGGGTAAAGGCTTCGCCCAAATTTCGTTGAAATTTGCCCTTGACAGTCTGTTCATATATTTTATTTAATTTATGAAACTTCCAGAGCTTTTTATTCTGCTTTTCTATATTCTACTGGTGTTTTATATCCTAAAGATCCATGAATTCTTAGGTTATTATACCAATATACGTATTCTGCTAATTTTAGATTAAGTTCTTGGAAATTAGTAAAGTTCTCCTGATATATGAATTCTGTCTTCATTACTTTATTGACTGCTTCGCTTACTGCGTTATCATATGGGCTTCCTTTTTTACTTAGCGATCTTTTTATCCCAAATACCTTTAATATTTCTTCTATTTTTATATTTTTAAATTCTCTTCCTCTGTCTGTGTGAAATATTTTTATACGATTTAGTGGCTGCCTTATTGAGTAAAATGCTTCTGCTACTAGATTTGCATCTTTGTTTTTACCTGATGAGTATCCTATTATTTCACGGCTGTTTAAGTCTATTATTAAACATATATAATTCCATGTTTTTCCTACTCTTACATATGTTAGGTCGCTTACTATTGCTTCTAAATAGTCTCTATTGTCAAATTATCTATTTAAAAGGTTAGGGATGTCTTCTTCGTTGCATTTGGATCTTATTACTTTATATTGTGCTACTGTATAGTTTGAGACTAGGCCATTTTTCTTCATTATTCGGCCTATTTTTCTTCTCGATATTTTATATCCAATTTTCCCTAGTTCTTTTTTTATTTTGCGTGTTCCATAGTTGTTTCTACTTCTTCTGAATATTTCTTTTATTTCTTCTATTAGTTTTTCATCTTCATCTAATTTCACATCTTTTTCTTTGTTCAAATGATAATAGACTAAACTTCTTGTGACCCCAAGTAGTCTACACATTGCACTAATGCTATATTTATCTCGGTTCGAGATAATGAGGTCTATTTTTTGCCTAACAGTAGTGCAGCTTGCTTTAAAATATCATTCTCCATTTCAACCTGTTTCAATTTTTTACGAAGTCTGATTATCTCTTTTTGTTTCGCATCCACATTATCAAAATGGTTACTCTAAGCAGCACACCAACTATTTATTTTTTGAGTTTTAAACTTTGGTAGAAGTCTTGAACTCTTTATATTTACATAACTATTTGCCTCTATCACTATTATGACACGAAACCCTGCACAATGATCTAAAATTTTCAATTCTAACAAGTCTTTTTCAGTATTTTTAACTTCATAAAAACCTCTTTGGCATTAATGCCTAATTCTTCTTTAGTTGTTAAAATTTTTTATTTTACCATCATCGTTCCCCTGATTTTCAATTAATCTTCTTAGGTTATATAAGAAGTACATATCTTTTTAATCTTAAAGTTTTTAAGTCTTAATTTTAAAATTTTCAATCTTAGATATTATTTAAATCATTCCAAAATGCTCTAAAGCATCTTCGATTGCTTTTTCTTTTTCTTCTGGGCAATTTGGCACTCTTTGATTTTCTTTCTTACTAAAATTATAATTTTCTCTCTCTATTAGACCATGTTTCCTTTTTATTTGTGCAATATATAGGCTTGAAACTTTTAGTCCGTATTTATCTAACACATACTTTTTAATTTCTCCATAAGTTGCGTCTTTTGAAAAGTCAATTTCAGATAATTCATCTTCCCCTATTTCTATATCTAAATGATGTTCTGTATTTAGTTTGGACAATAGAGCTACCGTCTCCGCATGAGATGTTTTTGGAAACTGATCTACTATTTCTAGTTCTTCTATTTCATAGCCTCTTTCTTTAAAGACTCCAAGGTCCCTTACTAGGGTTACAGGGTTGCAAGATATATACAAGAACTTTTCTGGATCAAAGTCTATTATCTTTTCTATGGCTCTTGGGTTTATTCCTTCTCTTGGCGGGTCAAGGACTATTAGGTCTGGGTTCTTGTCTAAGTCGTCTAAGACTTTTAGGACGTCTGATGCTATGAATTCCACGTTGTCTATGCCGTTTAATTTTGCATTTTCTCTTGCTGCTTCTACTGCTTCTTCTACTATTTCTACTCCTATAACTTTTTTGGCTGACTCTGCTAGAACTTGGGTGATTGTTCCTGTTCCTGAATACAAGTCAAAGACCAACTTGTCTTTGGCATCAATTTTTTCTCTGGCCATTTTATAGAGGACTTCGGCTGATTTCGTGTTTGTTTGGAAGAAGGAGAAGGGGCTTATTTTAAATCTAAGTCCAAGGACTTCTTCTTCGATATGGTCCTTGCCATAAATTAGTTTCATTTCTTCTGGGACTATGGCATCTGATAGGGCATCATTTATCACGTGATAGATGGATACTATTTCCCCATCAAGATCTAATCCTAGTAAAAATTTTATAAAGGCTTCTTCATCGAGCTTGCTTTGACTTGATGTTGAAAGTAAAACCATTATTTCTCCAGTCTTTGTTGCCTTTCTTATTAGGAGGTGACGGAGGAAACCCTCGTGTCTCTTCCTATTGTATTGGACTTCGCCTAGGTCTTCAAAGTAGTTTCTAACTTCTGCCCTTATTGTATTGAAGTCATGGTCAACTATATTGCAGTCTGTGGTATTTATTATTTCGTGAAATCTATTCTTCACATGAAGTCCCAGTGAAAGTGGCCCACCCTTGTACTCATCGCCAAAGGTATATTCCATTTTGTTTCTATAATACTTGTGGACTGGTGATGGAATGATTTCCATTTCTCTTTCTATTCCATTTTCTTTAAATAAATTTTTTATTAATTCTTTTTTGTATTTAAGTTCTTCTTCATAAGTTAGGGTTTGGTAAGTACAACCGCCACACTTTTCAAAGTGAGGGCATTGGCTTTCTATTTCTATGTCTGATCTTTCTATTATGTTAAGAAGTTTTGCCTTCTTTGATTTTTTTCCTCTTGCTTTTATTTCTACTCTTTGGCCAACTATTCCGCCCTTAAAGTGGTATTCTCTATCTTCAAAGCTTCCCCTTGATAGGTTTGGGAATCTCGATTCATCTATTTTAACTATAATGCTCATTGTGTCACTCCTTTAGGAAAATTATATCAAATTAAATATGTCGTCTCAATTTAATAAGTTAAGAATAATTGGTCATAATTTTTAATTTTTTTATAGTCTTTAATTTATATTTTTTGTTTATTTGGTATAATACATTTGACAAGATTTTGCTGTGGGATTACCCACGAATTTTTTGGAGGTATTATATGAAAAAAACATGGTTGGTATTGCTACTTGCAATGCTAATGACTCTTACTGCTTGTGGCGGTAACAAGAAAGAGGCAACAGCTGATGCAGATGGCAATGTAATCGAGGATTTAAAAATCCAATTCGTTCCTTCTAGGGAACCAGACGAAATTGTAACTAAGACTGAACCACTTAAGGAAGTTTTAAAGGCAAAACTTGCTGAAAAAGGTTACGATGTTAAGAATATTGACATCTCAGTTGGTACTAACTACGAGTCAACTGGTGAAGCTCTAAGCGCTGGCTCAGTTGATATTGGATTTATCCCTGGTGGAACTTACACTATCTACGATGACGGTGCTGAAGTTCTTCTTACTGCAACAAGAAAGGGACTTACTATTGAATCTGATGATCCTAAGGAATGGAATGACAACAAACCTACAGAAAGAGCTGATGAACAAGTTGATTTCTATAGATCACTTATAATCGCTGGTCCTTCTGCCAAAGGTCAAGAACTTGCTGCCAAGGTAAATAATGGAGAAAAATTAACTTGGGAAGACCTTGCAAGTGCTAAATGGTCTGTAATGGGTTCATCTTCATCTGCTGGTTACATCTACCCTTACCTATGGCTACAAAAGAACTATGACAAGGGTCTAACAGATCTTCCATCAGTTGTTCAAGCTGACTCTTACCCATCATCTGTTGCTAGACTTGCTTCTGGCCAAGTTGATATAATGGTAGGTTTCTCTGACGTGAGAATGGATAATGCTGACAAATGGCAAAACGAATTTGGCAAGACTAAGTCAATCTGGGACGAAACTAATGTACTTGCTGTAACTGATAGAATTTACAACGATACAATTTCAGTTTCTAAGAACTCAGAAATTATGACAGATGACTTCAAAAAAGCCCTTCAAGAATCTTTCATAGAAATTGGCGAAAGCGAAGAAGGTAAAGAAATCATAGCAATCTACAGCCACGAAGGTTACAAGGCTGCTGATGACAAGAACTATGATGGTGAAAGAGAAGCACAAAAATTATTAAGAGAACTTAAAAATTAAGAAAGGGCTTCATTAGAAGCTCTTTTTTATGAGGAGAATTATGATTGAATTTAAGAATGTAGATAAAGTTTATCCTGGTGGATTTAAGGCCCTAAAAGATATAAACCTTACTATTGAGGACGGCGAGTTTGTTGCCATAATAGGAAGGTCTGGTGCCGGTAAATCTACCCTAATTAGGACTATAAATAAGATGCACGACATTAATGCAGGGACTCTTACTGTTGATGGAGTTGATGTTAAATCTCTAAAGGGAAAAGAACTTCGCAAGTTTAGGAGAAATATTGGGATGATTTTCCAATCCTTTAACCTTGTTGAAAGAATTTCTGTTATCAAGAATGTAATGTCTTCCTTTGTACCTGATTTAAATCCCATCCAGTCTTTATTTGGAATTTATCCAAAGGAATGTAAGATAAAGGCTCTTGAAGCTCTTGAGCAAGTTGATATCCTTGACAAGGCCTTTGAAAGAGCTGACAACTTATCTGGTGGACAACAACAAAGGGTTGCTCTTGCTAGGACACTTGTCCAAAACCCAAGCATTATCCTGGCTGACGAACCTGTTGCAAGTCTTGACCCTGTCACTGCAAGACAGGTTATGGATTATTTTAAAAAGATTAATGAAAATCTTGGGATCACTATCCTCTTAAATATCCACCACGTTGAGCTTGCCCTTGAATATGCCACAACTGTTCTTGGAGTTCGTGACGGAGAGGTAATCTATTATGGACCAGCCAAGAATGTGGACGATAGCGTTTTAAAATCTATTTATGGAGATTCCTTTGAAGAAATAAAATTGGAGGAAGTATGAGCCTCTACTACAAAATCTTTAAACCAAAAAAACACACTCTAAAGTCTGGTAAGGAAGTCTATGAGAAGCCAACTTTGACCATACCTATCCTTATTCTCTTGCTTCTTTTTACCATGCTTTCTGTAAGAGTTACGAACTTTTCAATGGCAACCCTTGCGAAAAATATTCACAAGCTCTTTGCCATTTTATCTCCAATGTTTAAGCCAAACTTTTCCTACTTCCCTTCAATAGTGGGACCACTTTTTGACACAATAAAGATGTCCTTCTTGGGATCCTTCTTGGGAGCAATTTTGGCTATGCCCTTTGCCTTCTTGGCATCAAACAACATGGTAAATAACAAGGTCATAAACTGGATTGTTAAGTTACTTTTCTCAATCCTTCGTACCATTCCAACACTTGTGTCTGCACTTATTGCAACTTATATTTTTGGACTTGGTGCCTTTGCTGGTACAGTTGCCATATTTTTATTTTCCTTCTCCTATGTTGGAAAGCTAACTTATGAGCAAATCGAAACAGTTAACATGGGAGCCTTTGAAGCCATGATCTCCATGGGCTTCACTAGGACAATGGCATTTTTCAAATCCATTGTGCCAGAGATCCTTCCCTTTTATTTATCAACTGCCCTTTATAACTTTGAAGGTAACGTAAGATACGCTGCAATCCTTGGTTATGTTGGTGCCGGTGGACTGGGACTTCTTATTAACGAAAACATTAACTGGAGAGACTACAACCGTGTGGGCATGATTCTCTTGATGCTACTTATAACAGTATTTGTCATCGAAAATATCAGTGCTCACTTTAGAAGAAAGTTGAATTAATATGTCAGAAAAAGTAATAGAAAAACTAAAATCAGAACCAAAAAATCATGGCTATATCATAATGATTGTAGCTGTACTTTTATTTATGATAGTTTGGTCATCTTCTGTAATTAATTTTGAATCTGCAACAAAAGATGGAATGGGAGTAGCCAAAAATATTATCAAGGGAATCTTTAATCCCAACAAGGACATGCTCTTTAACCTAACGACGAAGGGTGTTCCTTACCTTTTACTTGAAACTATTTGTATAGCCTTCCTGGGTACCCTTGTAGGGGCAATAATTGCCATGCCACTTAGTTTCTTGGCATCATCAAATATTGTTCCAGCGCCTGTGGCTTATCTTGTTAGGATGTTTATTATCCTTATAAGGACAATCCCAGCTATTGTTTATGGTCTAATGTTTATTAGGGTAACAGGACCTGGACCCTTTGCAGGCCTTATGACTATGTCCTTTACATCTATTGGTATGCTGACAAAATTATTTTCAGATAACATCATGAACCTAAACAAGGCAATACTCGAGTCCTTCTCTTCCATTGGAGCAACAACCTTCCAAAAGATTCGCTTTGGTATAATTCCTCAGCTTTTTGCAAACTTTGCCTCAACAACAATTTATCGTTTCGACATAAATTTAAGAGACGCATCAATCCTTGGGCTTGTTGGAGCAGGTGGTATTGGTTCACCACTTATGTTCGCCATCACTTCCTACAAGTGGAGCGAAGTTGGAGCAATCCTCTTGGGACTAATCCTTCTTGTCTTATTTATTGAGTACTTCTCAACAAAAATAAGAGCAAGACTAGTAGGTGAAAAATGATTTTAAAAATAATTCACACATCAGACTTGCACGGATACTTTTTCCCAACAGATTATCTCGATAGGGAAGAAAAAAATACAGGCTACCTTTCACTTTTAAATAATATAAAAAAAGACGACCACACAATCTTAACTGACGGAGGAGACATCCTTCAGGGATCTTCCTTCGCCTATTATGTTAAAGAACACTTAAACTCAAATGTAGTAGCAGACATAATGCAAAATGTGGACTACTACACACTTGGTAACCACGACTTCAACTACGGCTACGACTATCTAAAGACTTATGTGGAAAACATGAAGGGAAAACTAGTCTGTGCTAACGTCAAAGATAAGACTGGCAAGATTAAATTTGAGCCTTATGCCATAAAAGAGATTGATGGCTACAAGATTGGGATTGCTGGAGTAGTTACCGACTGGGTAAATCTCTGGGAGAGAAAAGAAAATCTTGTGAACTTTGAAGTCACAGATGCCTTTGAAGGTGCCAAGAGGGCCCTTGATGGACTAAAAAAGGAAAAGACAGATTTTAATATTTTAATCTACCATGGAGGTTATGAAATCGACCTAGCAAGTGGCAAAAAGCTTTCAGAGACCACAGAAAATATTGGGGGCAAAATTGCAAAAGAATTGGACTTCAATATAATCTTGGCAGGCCACCAACACATGGAGATTGCTGGTTACATTGGCAATACACTTGCCATTGAGACGCCAGCCAATGGGTCTAAGGCTGCACTTGTAGAAGTTGACCTTGCAACAAAAGAAATGAAGGCTTCCTTTATAGATCCAGGGCTAGGAAGCAACCCTCTAATAGAAAAATATAGGAATGTCGAAGAAGAAGTCCAAGACTATCTCGACCAACCAATAGCAGAGCTTAGCCGTGACTACATGCCAGAAGACAGGATAAAAATGGCCCTTCATGGATCAGACCTTGCCGACCTAATAAACAAGATCCAATTGGGCTACACAGGAGCAGATATTTCTATCACTTCCTTTGCCAATGTCATCTCAGGCCTAAAGAAGAACTTGACCACAAGAGACGTCCTAAACACATACAGGTTTCCTAACACAACAGTGGTGCTTGAAATCGACGGCAATAGACTGAGAGAGGCCCTAGAACAAAACTTTTCCTACATCGAGTATGATGGGTCCTATAAGATATCAAAGAAATTTTTAGAGCCAAAAGAAGAGCACTACAACTTTGACTACTTCTATGGAATAGACTTTGAAAAGGATCTTACAAAAAAAGTTGGCGAAAGAATTGGCAAGATTTTCTTTAAGGGTAAAGAAGTAAAAGATTCCGACAAGTTTTCACTAGTAATGAATAACTACAGGGCCACAGGAGCCGGCGGCTTTGATATGTATAAGGACCTTAAAGTCATAAAAAATTACGACAAGGAAACTTCAGAAATATTATTAGACTATTTTAGAAACTTGTAAAATATTTTCAATCTATAAAATTAAAAAAGATTTATCATGTTAGGATAAAGCTGTCTCTTATACACATCTCCGAGCCCACGAGACAAGAGGCAATCTCG
>OJKZ01000953.1_pt1 | contig 10538 bp, 9 predicted proteins | sample 1596791 | NCBI WGS metagenome assembly OJKZ01 (sample SAMEA3904677, study PRJEB24821) | metagenome | biome: Builtin; feature: hospital; material: surface | place: USA | collected 2013-06-04 | reverse complement strand
TCTACACTAGATCGCTCGTCGGCAGCGTCAGATGTGTATAAGAGACAGCCTATGGCCGTCGGCCTATCCTCGTATGCACGTTCTTGGTCTTTCTGGCGGCCAACCTGGGCCTGTCCTTTACGAATGTGTACTGGCTCCTGCTGGTCCTGCGCATGCTCCAGGCGTGTGGCGCCAGCAGCGCCATCGCGATTGGCGCCGGATGCATTAGCGATGTGTCGCAGCAAAAAGAGCGCGGCTCGTATATGGGCTACTTTCAGTTTGGCACCTTGCTCGGCCCATCGATTGGTCCGATCGTGGGCGGTTTCATGGCGCAGGCGTGGAATTGGCACGGTGTCTTTTTCTTCCTCAGTGCGTTTGGGGGTGTGTACATGATCTTTTTGATCTTCTTTCTGCCTGAGTCCCTTCGTGCCTTGGTCGGCAATGGGTCCCTGCAGCCCGTGGGAGTGTGGCGAACGATCGTTCCTTTGTGGACAAAAAGCACCTACGGGACGAAACCCAAGCCGATGAAGATGCCTCCCAAGCTTCACATCAAGACGATGGGTTTCGACAAACCGTGGCGGATGTATGGCCAGCCAGACGTGGCCTTGATGATCGCCACCTACGCCATTCCCTTTGGAAGCTTCACATTGATGAGCTCGTGCCTGTCGCCCGTGCTGTATGATAATTACGAATTGAATTCGTGGCAGATGGGTCTTTGCTTCTTGGGCATTGGGTGCGGCAGTGCTGCGGGAAGCATCGCCGTGGGCCATCTCTTGGATCGCGAATACGCGAGGGCCATGGGCGTGCATGGCGACCAATTGAACCTTCATCACGTTCGAATGAAGTACATGCCCCACTTCAACATCCTATTCTCGGTCTTTTTCATTGTCAATGGGTGGCTGCTGAATTATACCATTTACCTGGCCGCACCGCTGATCATGCAATTTTTCGCCAGCTGGTTCGCTGTGATGTACTTTAATTGCATCAACACGGTGCTGGTCGACATATATCCCCAACGAGCAGCCTCTGTCACGGCAGCCTTGAACATTGGCCGATGCCTCACAGCCGCAGGCTTCGTTGCTGCCTCCCAGTACATTATTGATGCCATTGGCTATGGATGGACGCAGACTATCTTTGGGCTGGTCTCCCTCTTGGCCCCGATGCCCATGGCATGGGCGGTGATGCGGTACGGTCCCACCTGGAAGCACAGGCGTGAGTGTGTATCACGTGAATAAATTGTAGATAAACATGGTCGTACATATGCATCTTTCCTCTGTTCCATTTGTGTCTAGGCTCGACTGCGATCCACTTGGGAGTGCCCGCAGATATAGGCCGTAGCGACTCTAATTGTAGCGTCGTAGAATTGACATGGGCTCCCAAGAAACGACACAGCTTCGCACACGGCCACCGCAGGATGAAGAGCGGCAGGATTTGCCACTCAGCAAGCCAGTCGTCGACCCGGACGCGGAAGCCTTTTCATCGTTGCTACCATGGGCCAAGGTGATGGTAGTGGCGTTGGCAAGTGTATCTGGATTCATGAGTCCATTTTCCAGCACTATTTACGTGCCCGCACTGGACGAGATTAGCAAGAAATTGCACATCTCTCGAGCGGACACGCTGCTCTCTGTCACTCTGTATTTGGTGTTCCAGGGACTCTCGCCCTCTTTCTGGGGTCCGCTCTCCGATCAGCTGGGTCGTCGCCCTATCTTGCTCAGCACCTTTACGGTCTTGCTCGGGGCCAACCTTGGTCTGGCCTTCTCGAATACCTTTTGGCTTCTACTGGTGCTGCGCATGGTACAGGCATTTGGCTCCAGCAGTGCTATGGCTATTGGTGCCGGTCTCATCGGCGACATAGCTCGGAGAAAGGAGCGGGGACGGTACATGAGTTATTTTCAGTCAGGCGTACTGCTTGGTCCGTGCGTCGCTCCCGTGGTGGGCGGTTTGGTATCGCATCGCTGGGATTGGCACGCCCCCTTTTTCTTCCTGGCAGCATTTGGCGGTCTGTTGAATGTGGTGCTGGCCTTGTTTCTGCCAGAGACACTCCGAAAGTTGATGGGCGATGGGTCTCGGCAGCCTCGTGGTATATGGAAACCGTGGGTGCCGATGCGATGGACGCCCAAGCCAGGCGCGAACGAGCGAGCACCGCCGCTCATGCATCCGGTGTCTACTTTGAGCATCCGTCAAATGGGATTCGAGAAGCCTTGGCTGGTCTATGGCCAACTGGATATTTCGTTGCTGGTGGCGTCCTATGCTATTCCGTTTGCCCTGTTTTCTGTCACGTCTTCCTTTTTCTCGCCCATTCTTGCTTCGAACTATGACTACAATACCATCGTGATTGGGTTGTGCTACCTGCCATTAGGTGCAGGTTTTGCATTGGGCAGTATCTTGTCGGGTCGTTTAATTGATTCCGAATACCAACGCGCTAAAAGGAAGCATGGTCTCCGCTTGAATCTGTACAAAGCTCGATTGAAATTGGGTCCCATTTTCAACGTGATCTTTTGCTGCGGAGTTATGGCCTTTGCATGGTGCCTGGATAAGCGTGTGCACATTGCTGCTCCATTGACCATTGTCTTTTTTACCATGACGGCATCAATGATGTATTTCACTGCTATGTACGTGATCGCATGCTGACCTTAGCAATGCGCTGCTGATTGACTTATACCCAGATCTCGGTGCTTCAATCATTGCGTCTGTCAATATCTCTCGGTGCATACTAAGCGCCGTGATAGTCGCCGTGACGCAATATATCATCGACGGTATCGGGACGGGCTGGACTTTTACCTTGTATTCCCTGGTGGCGTTGGTATGTCCTATCCCGGTTACGTTTCTCCTCGTTCGGTTTGGGCCACGCTGGCAAGAAAAGCGTGAGACTCAACATGCCTCCTCTTACTAGCTCCGCTTGGAGCGTCAAGGCTTTTCCCACACAGTTGCCTGGCCTGCGTAAATCCCCTGTTTTATATGTCACATATCCCACCTTTAAACGAGGCCACATAGTTTACATGGATCAAAGATCCATCACGCTTGAGTCACCGTGTAGCTTTTGATCAAAAGTTGTATTTTTCTCATTGTACCTGTTTCGTGTGCGAAGCGTAATGGCTACTCTTGTCGCCTGAATTCCTGACGCTTGATACATCTTCTCCGTGCAGATTTTCTCGAACTGCATGGCTTCTTTGGCCGGCGTTTATGGACATGCAGGACGAGTCGCGCTCTTTTTTTTCGACGTGCCCAATGGATCATGGACTGCCTTGGGCATGATGCACAACGAATGTGTGAATTTGTTGGTCAACTGCAAAAAAGGTATCTTAGAACGCGCGCTCTTGCGTTCATGTTGGCAGCGTGATCAGTCTCGGCACGATGAGAAGTGATAGTGGACTTCGGTCACTAACTCTGATGTTATGTAGGCGTGGTAATCGATGGAATATGGTGCGTGAACGAATACGTGGATTATGCGATGCTGGATCCGCTCAAAACATCTCTAGGGAAGCGCATGGTCCCTTGGCCCTCTTGAGAAGCGTATGGCAGCAAACACCAAGACACGCAAAAATTCTTTTTTCTCCATCCCTCAACAATTTGTATATGCAGGTACGTCCCATTTTTCGCAACGTGGCCAGTGCGAGCCGCCGCATATGAGTACCGTGCTGGACAACTTGGATTGTTTTGTGACATTATATGAGGAGTATAGTACGTCGTTCACGTCGCACCAGTGATCGAGCAGGGACCAGCAATATAAACCAAGCACCACGGAGATGAACACGTGAAGCGTGCATGGCATGGCACTCGCTTTCTCGTCTATGGGACTGACCATGAAGAGGGAGGCCAAGCAGGGTGAATTCGAGCGCGAATACTGAAGGAAGGCATCCTACAATGTATAACACCAAAATAATACACACGGCGACGCGCCAACTGGGAATGACTGGAAGGTGACATGGTTGGCCGTCGGTACACTTGGCATGCGCGACGGGAATCTATCTATACCATTTTACTCACGAGGAAAATGGCGCGCGTCAAGGAGGCGAGGAATTATGTTTCCATGGACGAGAACGGCATCCCAGGAAAGATTGGGTTGATTCGACAGATTCGCCAGTATTCAGGGGACACGCGCGTGTGAGTCATTTCTCGCCTACACGGCGCCACGTGAGCAAGAGGACATGGACGCACGGCTCATGGTGCGCCAGTCCTAGACACTATGCAACATGGTTCTCCACGAGAAGGAGCCATGGCATAGCCCGATTCCATGGACTGCCTGGCTCTATGTCGTAGGTTCGTTCTTCCTGTTCTTCAACTCATGGTACGCAATGGTTGATTCACACCAGGGGGATTGTCAACAGCTTTGGTACATTTCAGGCATATTACAAGGCGCATTTTTTAGCGTATCGGTCGTCCTTTGATATATCATGGATCGGATCTGTCCAAGCATGTCTGACGCTTATCCTGTCGCAGCTTGTAGGTCCCTTGTACGACATGGGATTCATGACGATCCTTGTATGGATAGGGGCATTTCTCGTTACCTTTGGTATGATGATGACTAGTCTGTGTACTCGCTTTTACCAAGTTCTCTTGGCACAAGGATTCTGCATTGGGATCGGGAGCAGTCTTTTATATATCCCGAGTGTTATGGTGTGTGTCACGCATTGTCGTCGACGTAAGGGGCTTGCTCTTGGCATCTCGTCGGTGGGGAGCAGTCTGGGAAGCATTATTTACCCTATTGTCTTCAACCAAACGGAGCCGGCCATCGGATTCGGCTATGCATTTCGGGTCATGGGGTTCTTGGCTCTGGGCACATTTGTCATATCACTTGCCTTGATACGCCACGTATCTGGCACAAAAGAGATCCGACCATTGTTGCTGCTTCATGCATTTCGCGAGCCATCCTATACATGGTACGTGGCGAGCGAGTTTTTCTGCCTCATGGGCATTTACGTGCCATACTACTACGTAACGTCGTATGCCAGTGGCCCGAGCCACATGTCTGAGGACTTGTCTCCCTACATGGTGCCGATTCTCAAGGCGACAAGCATCGTTGGGCGACTTGTGCCTGCGCTCCTTTCCGATTATTTCGGTCCATTAAACATGTATGTCCCGATGATTTTTGCCAGCGCCGTGCTCAACTTTGGCTGGATTGGCATACACTCTCCAGCCAGTATTATCGTATATGATGTGCTCTATGGTATCACTTCCGGCACTGTTGTCGCCATTACGCCAGCCGTCGTTGCCGAGATTACTTCCGACCCGAAGGAGGTGGGGACACGCATCGGTATGTCATATTTTGTCGGAGGCCTTGGCATGTTGGTGGGCCCGCCGGTGGCCGGTCGACTTCTGGATATGCATGACGGGTCGTATTATCTTGGTGTGCAGCTGTTTAGTGCATGTATTATGTGTGCCGCAACTATGTGCCTTGTCATGGCTCGCGCACACAAGGCGGGGTGGCACGTTTTGAGAAAGGCTTGACTATGCGCAATTAGGCCGTTCCCACAGAGGCGGGGCATTTGCCAGGGCCATGGCCAAGGCCGGTGTGGAAGTAGATGCCGTGGTGGTCGTCAAAGGTCAGGATAGGGTCTTCCGAGTTGGCACCGTAGTGGTTCTCCTGGCCAGGGTAGTACTTCCAGTGGGTCGTGCTGGGTGGGTTGATCCAGATCTGGCCCGATGGGTGCTGGAAGCCCAGCTCACGCGGGAGCACACGGGGCACCCAGTCGCGACCGTTGACAATGTAGAAGAAGCGACCGCCGATCTTCTTGTCCACATCGTTGGCAAAGGCGCCGTTACCGGTGCGCGGCATACCAAAGGCAAAGGAGCGGTAGATGCCGTCATCCAGGCGCTTGTTCAGGTCCATAGCAGCCAGCACGGCCATGGCGGCACCGAGCGAGTGACCCGTGGTCGTTACGCGCTTGTCGTTGAACTGCTTCTGGAACTTGACGATCTGCTCGTAGACTTCATCCCTCAGTTCCATGTAGGCGTTGCTGAAGCCAGCAAACAGCTTAACGCCTTCGCAGTACGCAGGTGCCACTTCCTTCGGAGGATCAATCAGAGCTGCATTCACATCGTGCAAGATGGAAAGCAGACTGGCGGTGGTGCCTTCAAAGCTCACCGTCACACCCAACGACTTGGAATGGAAGATCTTGACACGCTGGATTACGACGCCATGTCCCTTGCTCCACAGTACTTCCGCATCGCCGACACGGTCACCAATGTCGCCGAACAGACAGTAGGGCTCGTGGGCCATACCCGCTGCCTGCGAGAGAATGTGCCAGTCGATAGGCAGGTCCGTAGGAGCCTCGTGGGAGGTAGGACCATCAATACCACGGGGCTCAATGATACACAGAGCAAGTGGGACCAGGCACAGCAGAAAAGCAAGGAAGCGCATCGTTGGTAGGCGCGTGGCTGCTCAGCACCCCATCCATTTATACCCAAGCTCGGTGGGTATGCGAGTCTGCGTTCAAGGCACTTTTTTCATACGATGCATGGAGCACGTGCACTTACAGAGAATCCATGCCACACGGAACCAACATATTTATGACCCTAAAGGGGCTGTCGTGTGACGTCGTTGGCAGAATTAGGAAGCCGCAGCACGGCATCATCATGCCACAAACGTACATTTCTCAAGATGTTCACGCCGACCATGTTTTTGGTACATGTCATGTCATATGATATCTGCTCATGGCAGCGAAAGGTGTGACGGTGCACGCGGAATCCAATCGCTTCCCTGCCATGTCGGAGCGAATAGATCAGTCGTCAGTTGTACTGCTTTCTCTTGTGATAGCGTGAATATGCCATAGGATGCCATCAATCAGCCTCTATCTGAGCGCGTGAGGTCGTGATCGGAATGAAGGGTGCGAGTGATTCTGGTGCGAGTATAGGGACAATGAAGCAGCCTTGGGGCACATCATCTAGCCAGGGTCCTCGAGCGCAGCGGCATGGAGACGAGCACGCGTCCAAAGAGGCAGGGCGGTCTTTGTTAAAGAGTATAGGAACGGGCCGCCTATGTTGCACGGCAAGGTTGCGAAATTTGACAATCGCATTGAAAAAAAAGTACAGGGCATACATCATAAGGGCGTCCGAGTCCCTGATGTAGTCACTCGGTCCTGCATCATTTACATCCATGGCAGTTCATGGATGACGTTTCTGCCGTCCAGCCTTCAAGATGGCGAAGTGTACGGGCAAAGGCCGGACACAGGTAGCATCGTCGATGTTAGTGTGCGTGCCTACGAAGCGCGGTTGTAGTTCAACAACCCCCACCCATAAGTCCAAAATTGGCCATTTTTGCAACCCGGCCAGGCTGATGGATAATTCCGCATACCGGATTTTCCCCGCCTAACAAAGTGGCCGCGCCAGGCTCTTGGTCCCTTGTGCAGAAGATTTGCTCTGGTACTCTAACACCACCACGAGTGCCGACGCCAGCGCTATTATGGTGGTTCTTGCATTTTTAGGGCCATGCATGCGAACTCTTGATAACCCGGCGCTGTACCATGCTATCCGACAAGCTGCCAAAGACAAGTCAGCGGGGGCGGTGGTCGCATTCTATGTCGAAGATCCGACGCAGCGGTTACCTGGCAAGGCGTTTACCTGGTGGACAAGAAAGTCTCTTCCTAAGCTGCGTAAGCAACTCGAAGAACTGCGCGTGCCGCTTTTTTGCCTGCGTGCACCGTATCCCAGAATAGCCGAGGTCCTTGTATCCACGGCCCTCCCCTTCTCTGCGGTTCATGTAAATCGACGATGGGGCGGTACAACGCAGGACGAGGATACACGTTTCGCTGAGATATGGGCTCACGCTGGTATTGAGCAGCGAGTCCACACTGCGCATACGCTTCATGAGCCCTGGGAAATTCAGACGGGACAGGGACAACCATACCGCGTGTACACGGCCTTTTCCAAGCACTTTGCCAACATCTCACCCCAGTTGCTGGAAGAGCCTCCCTGTGCGCCCGAAGACGAAGACGGACAGGCGTATACACGCATGGAGCATGCATTGACGGAGCAGAAGGATATCACTGTGCTGGACTGGGCTAGGCCCTCCTCAGAGTTCCAAGAGCCCTGGGCAGCCGCTTTTCCCTGGACACCTGGATCCGACGAAGCTCACCGTGTTCTCCAAGCCTTCATGGACCATGCACTAGCTACTTATAAGGACGCGCGCGATATTCCATTCGAAGCAGGGACATCGCGTCTTTCTCCTTATCTGGCACATGGCGAAATCAGTCCGCACCGAGTTCTCTCCGCAGTGAGGCGAGCTCGTAGCGCTGGATCCACCTCCAAGAGCTTTATTGAGTCGACTCATACGTTTGAGCGAGAATTGGTGTGGCGCGAATTCAACTATCATCTCCTGTACCATCAACCTGACTTGGCCACGCGAAATCACAACGTCCAATGGGACGCATTTTCATGGGCCGAGGTGGCATCGCCTGCTCAGCTTAAGGAAGAAAAAGGTTGCGCACCGGCAAGCTCTGATGCGATGTATGCAAGAGCCATGTATGATTGCTGGCGGTCGGGACACACTGGCATTCCGCTTGTAGATGCCGGTATGCGTCAGTTGTGGAAGATGGGCTGGATGCACAATCGAGTGAGAATGGTTGTGGCCTCGTTTCTCGTCAAGAACCTGCGAATTCACTGGAGACTGGGCGAAGAGTGGTTCTGGGACACGCTAGTGGATGCCGATCCAGCCAGCAACCCAGGGAATTGGCAGTGGGTCGCAGGCACAGGAGCGGACGCTGCGCCTTTCTTCCGCATTTTCAATCCAGCACGTCAGGCCGATCGATTCGATGAGCGCTGTGCTTATGTCCGTCAATGGGTGGATGAATTGAAGAGCACCTCTACGAGCGATATTGCCGAGATGTATGAACACCCAAAGCGAAGTGTAGCGTCAGCCATGGCAAGTCCTTCCCCCGCGAGTTTGTGGGTGAAGCGCTCGAACGATGCAGAGCGCATGGACATGCCCAAGGCGAGTCTTTTTCGACCAAGCATGGTGGCCATGGCTGAACCGACATATCGGGCCGCCATGGTAGACCTAAAGAAGAGCAGGAGCATCACATTGGAGCATTATCAAAAGAGGAAAAATTCGTCGGAATCTCCTCGTGTCAAACAAATGAAATTGGCCTGACGAAAGCGTGATTCCAATGGCAATTGTATAGAGGACGATGCGCTGCGCAAGCCATCCCTATTTGGCCCACTTGATAACGATGTAGTGGTATTACATGCAAAGAAATTCGTACTATGAATGTCTTGACAAAAGGGTATTGCTAGCTAAGCGCTCTCGATAGGTACTGGAATGATTATGCTATATAGTATCACCAGTCAAGGGCAACATTGGGACATTAGGTGAACTGAGCGACACCCATGTGGCGGAGGTCGTAGTTCAAGATGAACGAGCCAATCTCGAAGAAGGGCGAACCTAGGATCCAGTCATTGATGACATTCGAGCCCACCATGGCGAATGTGCAAGTGTCACCGACATATCCCTGCTGCATGGCTGCCTCAGGGAAGACCAACTTCTTTCCAAAGACTTCAAATTCCATTCTAGGAGGGTTCTTGCAGTCATAGGTGCCGTGGTAAAGACCATCATCACCCTGCTCAACCTTGATACCATCCAGCTTTTTCAAGAATTTGCCGACTTCTTCGTTCGGGCCCGTGATAATACTCGTGCCGGTGTCGAGAATGGCGTTCTTGATAGCGTGACCATTGAGTTTGACGTCAGCCCTCCAGAACGTCTTGTCCGTATTCTTGTTCGACCAGTGAATGAGACTGTTCAGCTCGGAAAAGTCGACATTGCCGACGTTGAGACTGGCCTTGCCGTTGGGACGAAGCGTGAATTGATACGTGCTGGACTGAATGAGGTGCTGCTTCTTTGCGGCCCAAATGAACGCATCCTGCTCCACGTCAAAGAAGCTCCTCGTGGTAGTGCTGAAAGACAGGCCAAAGGTAGCACCACATACGTCCTTGTTATAGTCATCCTTACCATGTCCCACAGCGACATTCCAAGCTTTGACACCACCAATAGCGACCCTGTCCGCGTAGAGATCGCCTTCGACATGGCGGTCGTAGTAGTCAAAGTCAAAGGTCTTATGCAGATTTTTGGACGTAAGGGACTTTTTCGGGTTGTAGTCGGACTTGTCGAAGACCAAGTCTGCCGAGCCCGTGTCGAACACAGCAGTCGTCTTCTGGGGTGGAAAGCCAACTTCAATGTGGCCGGACCAAGCCTTGGCTTTACGGAGATGAGTCTTGCCATGAGCACGCTTTTGCTTGTTAAAAAGGTCCAAGTTGAGGACGTTCAAGTGCTCGCCAGTCTTGTTATGATGGAGCTTTGAAAGAGCGTAGTACTTGTGATGAAGGTGCTCCAATTCTGCCTCAAAGGAAGGTTCACCCTTGGCATCCCGGCTTAGATCGATGCGCACGGCGGACGAGAAGCCGGCAAGTACAAGTGCAAATGTGGGAAGAAGAAGCATTGTGGGGAATGGCTAAGGAACGCCAGGCCATTTTAAGCGGGCGCTATGGCAAAAAATGACAGGAAAAAATGACACATGAATAACTGTCTCTTATACACATCTGACGCTGCCGACGAGCGATCTAGTGTA
>OJKZ01000951.1_pt1 | contig 10558 bp, 8 predicted proteins | sample 1596791 | NCBI WGS metagenome assembly OJKZ01 (sample SAMEA3904677, study PRJEB24821) | metagenome | biome: Builtin; feature: hospital; material: surface | place: USA | collected 2013-06-04 | reverse complement strand
ACGAGATTGCCTCTTGTCTCGTGGGCTCGGAGATGTGTATAAGAGACAGGGCATCGGCGTCGGCGGCCACATCTCCACCTACGCCTCCGCGGCAGCCCTCTACGAAGTTGGCTTCAACCACTTCTTCAAGGGCAAGGACGCACCACAGGGCGGCGACCAGATCTTCTTCCAGGGCCACGCCTCCCCAGGCATGTACGCCCGCGCCTTCCTCGAAGGCCGCCTTTCCGAAGACGATCTGGACGGCTTCCGCCAGGAACACTCCCGCAAGCAGGGCGGCCTGCCGTCCTACCCGCACCCGCACGGCATGCCGGAATTCTGGGAGTTCCCGACCGTGTCCATGGGCCTTGGCCCAATGAACGCCATCTACCAGGCACGTTTTAACAAGTACCTGCAGGATCGCGGCATCAAGGACACCGACCAGCAGCACGTCTGGGCGTTCCTTGGCGACGGCGAAATGGACGAGCCCGAATCCCGCGGCCTCATCCAGATGGCTTCCCTCTACGGTCTGGACAACCTCACCTTCGTGATCAACTGCAACCTGCAGCGTCTCGACGGCCCAGTGCGCGGCAACGGCCAAATCATCCAAGAACTGGAGAGCTTCTTCGTCGGTGCCGGCTGGAACGTCATCAAGGTCGTCTGGGGCCGCGAGTGGGACGAACTGCTGGAAAAGGATGAGGACGGCGCACTCGTCCACATCATGAACACCACCAAGGACGGCGACTACCAGACCTTCAAGGCCAACGACGGCGCCTACGTCCGCGAACACTTCTTCGGCCGCGACGAGCGCACCAAGAAGCTCGTCGAAGACATGACCGACGAAGAGATCTGGAACCTGCGCCGCGGCGGCCACGACTACCGCAAGGTCTACGCCGCCTACAAGCGCGCCTTGGAGACCAAGGGCAAGCCGACCGTCATCCTCGCCCACACCGTCAAGGGCTACGGCCTCGGCCACAACTTCGAGGGCCGCAACGCAACCCACCAGATGAAGAAGCTGGCCCTGGAAGACCTGAAGCTCTTCCGCGACAAGCAGCAGATCCCGATTTCCGACGAAGAACTGGAAAAGGATCCGTACCTGCCGCCGTACTACCACCCGGGCGAGGACGCCGAGGAGATCAAGTACCTCAAGGCACGCCGCGAGGAACTCGGCGGCTACCTGCCGGAGCGTCGGGAGCAGTACACCCCACTCGAGCAGCCTGACTTTGAAAAGACCTTCAAGGCCCTGTTCAAGGACTCCGGCAAGCAGGAAGTCGCCTCCACCATGGCGCTCGTGCGCACGTTCAAGGCGATCATGCGCGACAAGGAGATCGGCAAGCGCATCGTCCCGATCATCCCGGACGAGGCCCGTACCTTCGGCCTGGACTCCTGGTTCCCGACCCAGAAGATCTACAACCCGCACGGCCAGAACTACGTGCCGGTCGACCACGACCTGCAGCTGTCCTACCGCGAGTCCACCGATGGCCAGATCCTGCACGAAGGCATCAACGAGGACGGCTCCTCCGCATCCTTCATCGCAGCAGCAACGTCGTACGCCACCCACGGCGAGCCGATGATCCCGATGTACATCTTCTACTCGATGTTCGGCTTCCAGCGCACCGGCGATAACTTCTGGGCTGCTGGCGACCAGATGGCCCGCGGCTTCATCATCGGTGCGACCGCCGGCCGCACCACGCTCACCGGCGAGGGCCTGCAGCACATGGACGGCCACTCCCCTGTCCTGGCCTCGACCAACCCGGCCGTGATCACCTACGACCCGGCGTTCGCCTACGAGATGCCGTACCTGGTATCCAGGGGCATCGAGCGCATGTACGGCAACGGCTCCGGCGAGGACGAAGACGTGATGTACTACATCACCGTCTACAACGAGCCGACCCACCAGCCGGCCCGCCCGGAGAACCTGGACGTCGAGGGCCTGCACAAGGGCATCTACCTGTACGACGAGGGCGAGAAGAAGGAGCACAACGTCTCCCTGCTCGCCTCCGGTATCGGTATGCAGCAGGCGCTGCGCGCCCAGAAGATCCTGCAGGACGAGTACAACGTCGGTGCTGCGATCTACTCGGTGACCTCCTGGGTCGAGCTGGCTCGCGACGGCGCGCGCGTGGCCAACGAGCAGCTGCGCAACCCGGAGAAGGAAGCAGAAGAGCCGTTTGCTACCACACAGCTGAAGCAGACCGAAGGCCCGTACATCGCCACCTCGGACTTTGCCACCAGCCTGCAGGAGCAGATCCGCGCCTACGTGCCGGGACAGTACATCGTGCTGGGCGCAGACGGCTTCGGCTTCGCTGACACCCGCGAGGCTGCCCGCCGCTACTTCAACATCGATGCGGAGTCCATGGCAGTCGCCGCCCTGCTTGGCCTGGCCAACGAGGGCAAGATCGACCGCGATGTGGTCAGCAAGGCCGCCAAGGACATGCACATCGACGACCCGACGCACCCCAACCCGAACGGCGGCGCTGAAGACTAAGCCGTTCACGTGAAAAGCGCCCCCTTCCGGTTTTGTTTGCCGGGAAAGGGGGCGTTTTGCGCTGGTTTGCGCTGGTATCTGCGTGTCCGCGTGTCCGCGTGAAAAATTCTACAACCCGGCACCTATTCGCCCAGGTCGCGGAAAAATTATGGCGCGATTTGTCACACGCAATCCGCTCGACCGGCAGACTCAGCTTGTCTCCGGCTACCGGAACTCGAACTCGAGCTCTGCTTCCGGGTCGACGGCGTGAATGATGCCCTCGTAAAAGTTCTTGGTCTGGTCCTTGAGTAGGTCGAGGTTCAGCTGGATGTGTTCGGCGCGCTTTTCTTCATTCAGTACCGCGTTGATGCCCTCCGCAGTATCAATATCTGCGGTAGCGAAGCTCAGCACCTCGCCATGCTGGTGCACAGTTTTGAATTCCGGGTCAGAGAAACCAATGAACTTATACGGCGGAATGATGAGCTTGAATTGCCCAGGCGCTACCTCCTCGACCTTGACATCCTTGCCGTCGAGCCCCAGTTTCGCGGTGAACTTGTACTGCAGGATGCTCGTCTTTTGGCTTCCGGGGACGCCCCATTTGAAGAGTTTCGCAGTGTTCTGCGTGGTGTATAGCCCCTGGGTAGAGGTGGAGAGCAGCACGATTTCTTCACGACGTTGCACCGCGTGGATGATCTCCGAGTTATCCGTCTCAGTGACGGTTTCTACTGGAGCACTGAGGAAGTCCGACTTCCCAACTAGGAATCCGCCACCCAGCAGAGCGAGCACCAGGATGAGCGCACCGGCGACGGACAGGATTTTCTTGGTCATAATCCAGGAACTATACACAGGTTCTTGAGCTGCTGATTCTCCCTTTGCCAGCGGACGCGTGAAAAATTCTACACCCCAGCGGGTGTTCGCCCAGGTCGCGAAAATTACGAGGCGGAATCTTTCACGCGCACTCCGCTAGACCGGCAAGTTCAGCCCGTCGCCGAAGATCTTGGCCAACTGCGGCAGCAGGAACGCAACGGCACCGCCGATCGCGGCGATCAGGCCGATCACCAGCGCGGCGATCTGGGCGGTAGAGGATCCGGAGTTCGCAGGCTTCGCGGGCTTCTCCGCAGCGGCGGCACCCTTGCCGGTGTTCGCGATGGTGAAGCGCGCCTCGTCGCTGGTGCCGTCGGCGTAGAGGACCGCGACGGTAAATTCGGAACCTGCACGGGAGTCTCGAGGAACGGTAGTGGTCACTACCCCCTGCTTGTCGATGCTCGTATCCCAGCTCGCGTGAGAGCGGACGGTCCACGAAGCATCCTTGGGCAGCTGCAGTGGGTTGGTGTTGAACTCCCGGTAGTTGCCGTTTTCGGGGCGGATGGTCAGGCGCTGGCCTGGGTTGGCGCGCTGGGATTCGTAGGTGACGTCGTAAAGAAAGCTCTGGCCGGGCACGAGCTTCGGGTGCATCTGGACTAACTCGGTGGAATTGTCCGGGTAGCAGATGCGTATGTCCAGCTTGTCGGTGGTGTTGGGGCCGGGCTGGATGGAGGGGTGCGGCGCGCCCTCTTTGCGCAGGTTGTGCTGGAGAAAGAGCTCGAGCTGCTCGCCGCGGCGCTGCACTTTGATGGGTGCAGTGAGGTTGTCCTGCGTGGCAAGTGCCCAGGTCGCGCCCTTAGGCATGCCTTTGAGGTCGTAGAGCGCGCCCGTGCTGACGTAGTAGCCGGGCACGTTGTAGACAGTGCGCGGGGTGGTGTCGATGTAGGGCTCGTACTTGTCCTTCATCTGGGTACCATCAGAGACTCCGCTGTCGCCCCGTGCGGTACACGGCGTGGCGGCCACTACTTCACCAGGCACAAGCACGCCCGCGGCCAGACTGGCGGCGACGACGCTCGCGCTCACAATCCGCTTCATTGCTCGACTCCTTCGATCAGGCGCACGATGGCGGTGGTGACGGCACCCGGCGCGTCGAGTGGCGGCATGTGCCCGGAGTCTGGCAGGACCTGCATGTAGGCGCCGGGCCAGATGCTGCGGAGTACCTCCGATTGTGACACGGGGGTGACGTTGTCTTGGTCACCAACCAGAATATATCCAGGAAGCTCAGCAAGTACAGTGCCAGCGTCCAGCTCGGAGTGATCCAGCAGGTCCTGGAAGTATCCGGCATAAGTTTCCAGCGGGGTTTCGCGGATCATTGCGGCGTGGAAGTCGACGATGTCGTAAGTCATCGGGCGGAAGTAGAAGCCCAAAGCCAGCACCGGCGCGATGGTGTCGGTGACCACCTCCCGCACGCCTTCGGCAAAGCGCGGGGTGGCGCGGGTAACTGTCTCCAGCACTCGCCCGATCGGGCCGGCGAGGATCTGCGGCAGGCCCTGCATGGTGAAAGGCTCGACTGCGCTGGAGATCTGCACGCTTCCTGCCCAGGCGAACTCAGGGGCGTAGCGCCGCATCATCGAAAGCGACACGGGCCCGCCGAGCGAGTGCCCCACCACGATCACGGGGCCGCGCGCGCCGCGGGCACGCAGGACGGCGGCGCAGGCGTCGGCGGCGGCGTCGATGGTTAGCGCTGCCGGGTCAGGCGTCGGGTTTTGCCCGTGCCCGGGCAGGTCCAGCAGGATTTGGCGCACGCCGGGTGCCCGCTTATCGACGTCACGCACCTGCATATAAAACGTCTCCGCCGAAATATTGAAGCCGTGGACGTACACCACGGTGGTCGCGGCCGGATCGTCTGGCCCGGTCTCGTAGAAGTGGACCTCGCTACCCGCTACATCCACGGTGCCGGTGCGGGTGTAGGCAAGGCCGATGGCGCCGTCGGCGTCGTGAAGCTTGGCGCGAGTGTGGAGCAGATTGCGGCGCGCGGCGGGCGTGAGTGTGCGCGCATAGGCGAGCGGGCGGAGCATGTCATTCACCTTATTATGGGGTGTATGGAACTCTCGCAACGCCTCAACCTCGGTGACTTCAGCAAGCTTCTCGACGCCGACGAGCCCGAAAACAACGCCCCCGCCGACACCTTCTCGCGCCTGGCCGCGCTGATCGAGCGCGTCACCGGCGAAGAGGACAGCGTTTCCCCGTCGACGGCGCTCACGGACACGGGCATCAGCTCGCTGGACCGCATCGAGCTGGCTATCCGCATCGAGGATGAGTTCGGCGCACGGATCACCGAGCGTGTCTACGATGAGTGCGAGACAGTCGGCGAACTCGCAGATTACTTGGAGGATGAGCAGTGAGCATCGCGTACTTGACGGACATGGACGGTGTGTTGCACCGCGAGGGCGACATGATCCCGGGCGCAGACGAATTCATCTCGCGGCTGCGCGAGCAGGACATCCCGTTTATGGTGCTGACGAACAACTCGATGCAGACCCCGCGCGATCTGTCTGCCAAGCTCACCCGCATGGGGCTGCACATCGAACCGGAGCGCATCTGGACGTCTGCCACCGCGACGGCGAAGTTCCTCTCGCAGCAGGCGGGCGAGGCCTCCGCGTACGTGATCGGCGAGGCGGGGCTGACCACCGCGCTGCACGAGATGGGCTGGATCCTTACCGAGGCGGACCCGGACTTCGTGGTGCTCGGCGAGACCCGCACCTACTCCTTCGAGGCGCTGACCACGGCGTGCAACCTCATCCGGCGCGGCTCGCGCTTCATCGCCACCAACCCGGACCTGACGGGCCCGGGCCCCAACGGCGTGATCCCTGCGACCGGCTCGGTGGCGGCCATGATCACCGCGGTAACCGGCCGCGACCCCTACTACGTGGGCAAACCCAACCCAGTGATGATGCGCTCGGCGCTGAATAACTTAGGCGTGCACTCGGAGAACACGGTGATGATCGGCGACCGCATGGACACCGACATCAAAGCCGGCATGGAGGCGGGCATGCGCACCGTGCTGGTGCGCACCGGGATTAGCGACGATGCGGAGATCGCCCGCTACCCCTACCGCCCCACCGCGATCGTGGATTCGGTCGCGGATTTGGCTGGGCGCATCGAGGCACCCTTCGGCGACTAGTCAGCGACGTAGTAGCGCTGCTTGTTCACAAACTCGTCCATGCCGAGCGTGCCCAGCTCACGGCCGAAGCCGGAGTTCTTCACGCCGCCAAAGGGCAGCTCCGGCCCGCGCGCCTGCGGGATGTTCACGTGAATCATGCCGGTGACCACGCGGTTGGCCACCTTCTTGGCGCGCTCCTCGTCCTGGGAGAAGACAGCACCACCCAGGCCGTAGTTGCAGTTATTCGCCAGCTCGATGGCTTCCTCGTCGCTTGCGACCTTGTAGATCTCGGCGACAGGCCCGAAGAACTCGGCCGCATAGGACTCGGAGCCGACGGGGACGTCGGTAAGCACGGCGGGCGTGAAGTAAGCGCCTTCGCCGGTCAGCTCGCCGCCGACGTGCAGCGTGGCACCTTCTTCGACGGCCTTGCGCACCTGGTCGCGCAGGGTTTCTGCCGCACCGCGCGAGGACAGCGGGTAAAAATGGCCCTTCTGCGGGTTGAAAGGATCGCCCTGGGTGAAGTCCTTCGCGCGGCGAACCATGGCGTCGACGAAGTCGTCGTAGATGTCGTCCATGACGATGATGCGCTTGTTCGACGTACACGCCTGACCGGTGTTTGCCAGGCGCTTGCCCCAGGCGGTGTCGGCCGCGGCCTCGACATCATCAGTGTCCAGCACGATGTAGGCGTCGGTGCCGCCGAGCTCGAGCAGCGCCTTCTTCAGGTTCTGGCCGGCAGTGGCGGCGACGGCCCGCCCGGCGCGCTCGGAGCCGGTGAGCGAGACACCCTGCACGCGGATATCGGCGAGCAGGTCGGCCACCTGGTCGTGGGTCGCGCGGATGTTGGTAAAGATGCCGGTGGGCGCGCCGGTTTTCGTACACGCCTCGTCGACAATCGCCTGGATCGCTTCCGCCGAGCGGGGGCAGATCTCGGCATGTTTGAGCAGCACGGTATTGCCCGCCATCAGCGTCGGCGCGATGAAGCGCGCGACCTGGTAGTACGGGAAGTTCCACGGCATGACGCCCACGATCACACCGATGGGCACCTTGCGGATGACGGCCTCGCCGCCGCTGTGCTCGATCGGCTCGTCGGCGCTGAGCTCGGTGCCGTGCTCAGCGTAGTAGTTGAAGATGCTCACGACGTCGTCGAGTTCGCCTTCGCCCTGGTCGAGCGGCTTGCCCATCTCTTCGGCGATGATGCGGGTGAGTTCGGGGCGTTTGGCGTCGAAAAGCGAGGCGATTTCGCGCAGCAGCTTGGCGCGATCGTCGAAGCTCACCTCGCGCCACTGGGTAAATGCCTCATCGGCGCGGTCGAGGGCGGAGCTCAGCTCGGCGTCGGTGATGAAGTCGAAGGTCTCGACGACCTCGTTGGTTGCCGGGTTCTGTACACGGTATTGATCAGACATGCGCCCCATCGTACGGCCGCGGCGTGACGCGCGCTACAAAGCCGTGCGTTTTGGCGTATGCGTCCAAGCGCTCGGCGAAAGTGTCCAGGGCCTCGACGGGCGCACGCAGCGTTTCGCGGCAGCAGTAGGTGCCGTCGGCCTCGCGCTGCCAGCGGGTAAACCAGATCGCGTCCTCGTCATCCGTGGTGGGCGCGTCGGGCAGCTCGCAGAGCAGCTTCTCGACGCCACGCCGACACCCCCGCCCCATCCCGGACACCACCAACGTAGCGGCGGCAGTGGGCGCGTGTGCGGCTGGCGCGGTTGCGGCGCGCGTGAACGTAGCCGTCGAGGCGTACGGCGCGACCAATGTCGTAGTCATGAGTTGGGGACCTTCCGTATCGTGCTTCGCGGTGCCGCATGCGTGTGACTGCGCTGCGGCGTGACTAGTGCCTTGCGCGGACCCGCATGCGGCGGTGGACACCCCACACCCGGTGACTAGGCGGGTTCCGGCCGCGGTGACTAGGCGCGGCGGCGGAGTGTAAGACGAGAGGTTCGTCTTCCCCAACGGCCTCTTGTATCTCGCGACCAATCTTGCGCCACAGAAGTTCACCCCGGCAACCCTCAACTGCAGGTTGATCCCCCTATTTGCTCAAGTTGAGGTAGAGGGTGACGCACGGATCACGGCCGCCACATTTGGAATTTGTTGTGGCGCACACCTCAGATACGCGTGTACTGTGTCGCCCAACACCCTTAGCTGATGGAAAGGCACTCCCATGACCGAGACCACCGCACAACAATGGCTCAACGACCTCGAAGCCGCGACTGCGCAGGCCGATCCCACGGCCGCCGGCGAGGCTGCCGCCGCACTGTTCGAACCGGAGGGATTCTGGCGCGACCTCACCGCCATGACGTGGAACCTGTACACCGCTGAGGGCCGCGAGGAAATCGCACGCATGGTCACCGCCACCCACCCGGACAGCATGATCACCAACACGGAGCTGGCCGAGGTCGTCGACGAGGGCGATGGGGTCACGAGGATCCAGTTCACCTGCGAGACTGGCAATTTTTTCTGCCGCGGTATCGCCAGGCTTCGCGACGGCAAGGCGTGGACGCTACTTATCTCCGGCCGCGAGCTAAAGGACTTCCCGGAAAAGCGCGGACGCAACCGCGAGCTCGGCGCGCAGCACGGGCCACAGCAGGACCCGGAGAACTGGGCTGATCGCCGCGAGAAGCGCCGCGCGACCCTGGGCATATCCGAGCAGCCCTACGTGCTGATCATTGGCGGCGGCCAGGGCGGCATTGCGCTGGGTGCGAGGTTGAAGCGTCAGGGGGTGCCGGCGTTGATCGTCGATAAGGCGGACCGCCCGGGCGATCAGTGGCGCGGCCGCTACCACTCCCTGTGCCTGCACGACCCGGTGTGGTACGACCACATGCCCTACCTGCCGTTTCCGGACGACTGGCCAGTGTTCACGCCGAAGGACAAGATGGGCGACTGGCTCGAGCACTACGTGGGCATCATGGACCTGGACTACTGGACCAACGCGGAGGTCACCCACGCCGAGTTCGACGATGAGCAAAAGCGCTGGAACGTCACCCTGAAACGCGACGGCGAGGAACTCACGCTGCACCCGACCCAGTTGGTCTTTGCCACCGGCATGTCGGGCGTGCCGAACCGCCCGCAGCTTAAAGGCCAAGAAGACTTCCAAGGCGAGATCCGCCACTCCTCCGAGCACCCCGGCGGCGAGGGTGATAAGGACAAGGACGTGGTCATCCTGGGCGCGAACAACTCCGCCCACGACATCGCCGCGGACCTGGTGCACAACGGGGCACGCCCGGTGATGATCCAGCGCTCGTCCACGCACGTGTCGCAGTCGGACTCGTTGATGAAGCACGTTTTCGGCCCGCTGTACTCGGAAGACGCGGTGGAGGCCGGGATCGATACCGACACGGCCGACCTGCTGTTCGCCTCCTGGCCGTACAAGGTGCTCCCCGATGCGCAGCGGCCCGCGTTTGATCAGATCCGCGAGGAGGATGCGGAGTTCTACCAGGCGCTCGAGGACCGCGGCTTTATGGTGGACTTCGGCGACGATGACTCCGGGCTCTTCCTCAAGTACCTGCGCCGCGGCTCCGGCTACTACATCAACGTCGGCGCTTCGGAGCTGGTTGCCGACGGCTCGATCCCCGTCCACTCCCCCACCTCGATCGCCGAAGTCAAGGAGCGCTCGGTCGTGCTTGACGACGGCACCGAGCTCCCCGCCGACGTCATCGTGCTCGCCACCGGCTACGGCTCAATGAACGGCTGGGTCGAGCACCTCATCGACAAGGAGACCGCCGATAAGGTCGGCCGCGTGTGGGGCTTGGGCTCAGACACCACGAAGGATCCGGGCCCGTGGGAGCGCGAGCTGCGCAACATGTGGAAGCCGACTCAGGTGGACCAGCTGTGGTTCCACGGCGGCAACCTGCACCAGTCGCGCCACTACTCGCGCTACCTCTCCCTGCAGCTCAAGGCGCGCTACGAGGGGATGGACACGCCGGTCTACGAGCTGGCAGAGGTCCACCACACCTCCTAAAGCAGCCGCACCGCCAACACCCCGGCAAAGATCAGCACGAGCCCGGCAGCGCGGGTCGCGTTGATCCTGCGCTTGGCGGCGCCGAAAGCGCCGACCGACTCCATCACCTGGCCGCCCGCGATGGTGCCCGCGTTAAACGCGATCACGGTCGTGGCCGTGCCGAGGATGGGCACGAGTGTCGCGCCACCGATGACGAAGG
>OJKZ01000947.1_pt1 | contig 10568 bp, 12 predicted proteins | sample 1596791 | NCBI WGS metagenome assembly OJKZ01 (sample SAMEA3904677, study PRJEB24821) | metagenome | biome: Builtin; feature: hospital; material: surface | place: USA | collected 2013-06-04 | reverse complement strand
CGATGCAGTGCGCGCTCCTGACGGACGACGCTGCGCAGCACAACCATGAACCAGGCGGTCAAGGCAACGGAGGCTGCTGGCAGGATCCATGTCCAGCCGCCTGCGACGAACGCGATCACAAACGTGACCACACAGGCGATGATGAGGCCCAGGAAGGTGCGCTGACGGCGCATAAAGCGGTCTTCGCGTGCCCGGCGTGCACGGTCTGGGTCCCAGCCGCCACGGCCGCGGCGGGCCTCTGCGAACGCGAGATCTTCGTCGGTGACTGCGACCTCTGCATCTGGACCGTCCTGGTCGTCCTCAGGTTCCTCGGCAGTGAGCTCTTCGGCGTCCATCTTTGCCGTCACGCCAGTGTCGTATCCGAAGTCAGCTGCGGAGTAGTACGAGTCGGGGATGCTTTCGGCTTCTGCTACCGAGGCCTCCGGATCCTCCGCAGTCTCGAGTGCTACCGCATCGGCGTCGTCTGAAGAATCGTCTGAAGCTTCATCCACTTCATCGGCGGACTCAGTCTCAGCCTCAGCGGACTCTGCTTCAACTGCCGCATCCTCGACTGGCTCCGCTTCGATGACCTCGCCCTCAATGACGTTTGAGTCGGTATCTTCTTCGGAGCCAGCGTCTTCCTGGTTCTTCGAGAAGAAGTTTCGGATGACCGCACTGTCATCGATGAGCACTTCGCTGGCAGCTGGCTCGTGTTCGACGGCTTCGACGAGTTCCACGTCCGCAGTGTCTTCGTCGTGCAGGTGCACGTCCGCAGCGGTCACGCGTGGGCGGCGACGAACCTCCATGGGTTCCGTACCACCGGTGTGCAGGACCCTCGTCTCGTCGTACCCTTCGCCGGAGCGGCGAATTGGTTTGTTGTTGCCAAATACGAGTGGTGCCAGCACGATGACCCACACGACGATCATCAAGATAATGATCAAGCTCGGGCTACCCATACAGCGAAGCCACCTTCCTAAAACTACCCTCGAAACTGACCTTTAACGGTAGCGAGCAATCCGCTCTTCCTGCCCGAGCCACGCCGGGGCCGCGTCATCGAATTCGGCCGGAACGCCGCAGCCTGTCTACGGCCGTGGTCGGGTAGTCATCTTCGGTCATTGCGACGAAGTAGTGGTCGCGCCAACGGCCGTCGATATGAATGTTTCCCCGCATGAATCCTTCTTCGCGGAAACCCACGGTCTGCAGGACGTGGCCGCTTGCTGGGTTGTCTGGAAGGTACGTCGCAGTCATGCGGTGCAGGCCCACCCGCGCAAAGGCGTGGTCAACGCCCAAGGCGCACGCGGCCGTGGCGACGCCGCGCCCTTGATACGGGCTGTGCACCCAGTAGCCGATCCAGCACTCGTCGACGGTTCCGCGCTGAATACCGCCGAGGGTCAGTTGGCCGGCAAAGTGGCCGTCGACCTCTATCACCATCGGTACGACGGTGCCATCTGCAGCCATTTCTTTGAGCATCGTCCACTGCCCCGCCCAAGCGCTCTTGGTGTGAGCAGCTTCCCATGTGGAATGGATCGTTGGTTCTACCGGCTGCAACCACTGCTGGTCGAGCAGGCGGGTACGGCACCATTCCCCGCCATCCTGCAAGCGCAGGGGCCGCAGCGTGACGGTTTCTCCACTCGGAAGTCTGACGAACGGGGTGCGTTCGGGCCAACCAGGTGTGGGTCCGTGCAGCCAAGTTTCAATCCTTCGCAGCAGGCCCAACGTCTATCCCCGCTGCTGGAGGAATTCGACGTCCACCACGTCGCCTGGGCGGATCTCCGCGGTGGACTCCGGCAGGCGAATCATGGCGTTGGCTTCCGCGAAGCCTGCGAAGAGGTGGGAGGTTTCGCCACCGGCACCGCCGAGGCCTTCGACTAAGTAGTCGCCGGTCTCCGTGTCTCGCATGAGGCGTGCACGGATGTAACCACGCCGCCCCGGCTGCGAGGTAATTGCCCGCATCGAGCGTGCGCGAACCACCGGGCGCTGCCAAGACTGCTTGCCCAGCGCTTGGCGGATTGCCGGTCGCACGATGGTTTCGGCGATCACGAGCGCGGCCGTCGGATTGGACGGCAGCAGGAAGACCGGCACATGTTCCTCACCCAGCGTGCCGAAACCCTGGACGGACCCGGGGTGCATGGCCACTCGAGTGGTGTCGATTTCCCCGAGGTCATGCAGCACTTCTTGGAGTGTCTGCGCGCCTGAACCACCAACAGCGCCGGTGATCACGATCATCTCGCTGCGCCCAATGTAGCCAGCCAGGGTTTCCCGCATCTTCCGCGGCTCAGCGTTCATGATGCCGACACGGTGTACATCTGCACCCGCTTCCTCGGCGGCAGCAGAAACGACGTAGGAGGCGACGTCGATAACTTGGCCCAAGCCTGGCTCTCGTTCGATGTCAACGAGTTCCATGCCGAAACTCAGCACGGTGACTCTCGGCCGGGGATACACCAGTACTTTTGTGCGCCCAGCAGCGGCTAGCAGCCCAATTTGTGCAGGTCCGAGGACCGTGCGGGGGCGCACTGCGATGTCGCCTGGCTGGATATCAGCCCCCGGCTTGCGTACGAACTCGCCACTTGCAACTGGGCGTTGCGGCGTAACCCGCTTGGTGCCCCGGTCGCTCCATTCCAGTGGCAACACGGCGTCGGCAAGTGTGGGAAGCGGGGCACCTGTTGCAACCCGCACCGCTTGGCGTGGCTGCAGGCGCAACGGCTTCTGGGAACCGGCGGGAACCTCCCCCACCACGGGTAGAGCACGATCGGCGTTGGTGCGTGGGCGCGAATCGCGCTCCGGCTCGCCGTCTTCTTCCGCCTGGCGCGGCTTCACCCGCAGGCCTGCGGATCCTCCGACGTCGACCGCGCGGACGGCGTAGCCGTCGATGGCTGCTTGCGAAAAACCGGGCAGCGCGCGTGTCGCTACGACTTCCTCGGCGCACATCAGCCCCAGCGCGTCGTCGATCCCCACTCGGATCGGCTCGGGGGTCCGGATTGCGTCGCCAATTATGGCAAGCTGCTCATCAACACCGCGCATCAGCCACGCCTCTTTCTACGCCTTCGTTAGCGTTGTTCATCACCCGTGAGTTCGGGGTGTTCGGCCTCAAAGTCGTTCATGATCTGCTTGAGTGCCGTGTACAGTGCAGGTCCGTACTTCGGGTCGTGCAAACCAAAGTCCACATTAGCGGGAATGTAGCCGCCCGGGTTGCCCAAATCGTGGCGCTTGCCGTGGTGCACCACGATGTGCACTGGATGACCTTCCTGGATCATCAGCTCGATCGCATCGGTCAGTTGCAGCTCCCCGCCCTTGCCCGGCGTGATGCGACGCAGCGCATCAAAAATTGCCCGGTCAAGCAGGTAGCGTCCGGTGGCCACGAGCGTCGACGGCGCGTCTTCCACGGCCGGCTTTTCCACCATGCCCTTCACGCGCTTGACCTCGACGCCCTCAATAGTCTCGTCGACGTCTTCGACATCAAACACGCCGTAGTTAAAGACTTCCTCCGGCGTCACGTTGAACGCACACAGCACGGAGCCGCCGAGCTTCTCGCGGGTGCGCACCATTTTCTCCATCACGCCGGTGGGAAGCACAAGGTCATCTGGCAGCATGACGGCGACAACGTCCTCGTTTTCGTCGAGGGCAGATTCCGCGCAGCTCACCGCGTGGCCAAGGCCCAACGGCTTCTCCTGCGTCACGGCGACTGCATTAATAAGGTCCGCGGCGCGGGCGACCTTCTTCACTTGGTCGTCTTTCCCGCGCGCCGCGAGGGTCTCGCGCAGCAGTTCGAACTCGCCGAAGTGGCGCATGATTTCTTCTTTTGCCGGAGCTGTCACGATCACCAATCGGCGAGCGCCGAGCTCTGCCGCTTCCTCGGCAATCAGCTCGATACCGGGTGTATCCACCACGGGCAGGAGTTCCTTAGGAACAGTCTTCGTAGCTGGCAAAAACCGTGTACCCATGCCAGCTGCCGGCACCACGACGGTCTTCACGCCACGCGACGCAGGCTGCTGGGAGGTTTCTTCATTAGACTTCCGCATAAAGATCTACTTTACCTCTGTATGGCCCGACTACCGTTTCCGACTCGTGAGGAGGCTCCCCCACTTGCACACCAAGCAAACTATCCGCGAAGCACACACTACTTTTCGACGCCACCTCGCCAGCAAACCCGACGAAAAGCGTCAACGCGACGCCAGCATTCTCCAGCACACGCTCGAGGCTCTCGATCACTTCGGCGCCGTGGGCAGTGAAATCAGCGCCTACCACCCGCTGCGCACGGAACCCGCTGCCGCTGACTACCCGCTGCAGCTCGCCCAACACGCAAGAACGGTGTGGCTGCCGATTTCGCTTCCTGGCGGTGTGCTGCAATGGGCCGCGTGCACCGAAGAACAGCAGCCGGGCGCGCTTGGCATCGCGGAGCCAGTCGGTTCCCGGTTCTCCAGCGAAGTGCTCAAAGGTTGCGCTGCGCTGGTGATCCCGGCGCTCGCCGTGGACCGCCGCGGGCAACGTTTGGGTAAGGGCGCCGGCTATTACGACCGGGCGCTTGAGCAGGTCCGCGACCACCGCATCCCTATTGTTGCGGTGGTGTTTGACGAAGAAGTCGTCGACACGCTGCCAGCGCAACCTCACGATGTGCCCGTCGATGCAATCGTGACAGACCGCGGATTTTTCCAACTCTAGGGAACCTTCCAGGCCACACCCGCGTCTAAAGACGCATGAAGCCCGCCTCATTCCTTCGCGACCTCCGCATGCCCGGCTACCACCGCACCGTCACAGTGCGCCGCACGATCGCCGTCGTGTTACTGCTGGTAGCAGGCGCAAGCATACTTTTCGACGCCCGCTCCGCCGACCCACCCGCTGTTGTCTTCGCCCGCGACGTTGAGGCCGGCACAGTGCTCACCACGGCGGACGTGGAGCTTCGCAGGCTGCCGCCCTCTGTTGTTCCCGCGAACGCCTTGGGCAGTACAGACCTCGCCGTCGGACAGGTCCTCGCGGCTGGTGCATCCGCGAACGAAGTAGTTACCAACACCCGTCTTGTCGGACCGGACCTTAAAGCTTCGCTGATCGAAAGCGATGACGACCCGCACGACTTCACCATGGTTCCGGTCACGCTCGCGGAACCGGAACTCATCCCGATGCTGCATCACGGTGCCGGCGTAGACGTGGTCGCGCCAGGCCCGCGAGTTATTGCGCGTGGCGGAAGGGTGGTCACGACGAACGAGGAGGGGTCAATCCTGGTACTGCTGCGCAGTGTCGATGCAGCCAACGTTGCGGCCGCATCACTGACGGACCCGTTAACAGTTGTATTGACCACACGATAGTTTGTTGCCTATAGTTTTTAGGTCCAAATCCAAACCTTACAAAGGAGACCCTAATGCTTGAGGGCTTTAAGAACTTTATTCTGCGCGGCAACGTTATTGACCTCGCAGTCGGTGTTGTCATTGGTGCTGCGTTCACCGCAGTTGTTACCGCTTTCTCCGACAACATCATCAACCCGCTGATCGCTTCCGTCGGTGGCGCTGATTACTCCGGCCTTGGCTTCCACATCATTTCCGGCAACGACGCAACTTTCCTCGACTTCGGCGCGCTGATCACTGCAGCGATTAACTTCCTGCTGATCGCGGCAGTCGTCTACTTCGTGATCGTCGCTCCGATGAACAAGCTCGACGAGATGCAGAAGCATAAGCGCGGCATCCAGCCAGACGCCCCGGCTCCGACCGAGACCGAGCTGCTCACCGAAATCCGCGACCTGCTCTCCGAGAAGCCCGCGCAGCAGTAGTACTGCTATTCTCCGTAATGGGGTGGTCGCTCGTACTCATAAAAGGCTTTGCCTGTGAGTTCTGGCTCGCCGTCGCCGTCGATATCGACGCTGCGCCCGGCATCATAGCCCGTCCGCCCAGAAGCCGCGTCACCAAATAGTTGCGTGCGTTCAGGACTACGGTCGTACTCTGCTTCCGACCGTCGCTCCACGCGCCTCCGCTGGTGGCGCGGCTTTTTCATGCTCGCCATCGTTCCTGATTACGCCTGTACGGAGTAGGTATTCAGCTCGCCGATCAGGTGCTGGACTAGTGGTGCGATCGTCGATACGCCGTCGCGTATCGCTTGGCGGCTTGCGGCGAGGTTTACCACGACGGTCGAACCAGAGACGCCACACACACCGCGCGACGTGCAGGCATCCACCGCTCCACACGCCTGGCCCGACGAACGAACCGCCTGCGCTACACCGGGCACGTTCTTGTCGATCACGGCCTTCGTCGCCTCTGGCGCCGTATCACGTGGCCCGACGCCAGTGCCACCGACGGTCAGCACCAGGTCAACCCCACCAACGACACCGGTTTCGATCGCTTTGCGGATCTCCGCCTCGCTCGAATTGACGTGCACCACCGCGTCAACGGTAAACCCGAACTCGCTGAGCAACTCGACGAGCATGTCACCCGTGGTATCCCCTTCTGAGCTGTATCGGCGGTCCCCAACCAGCACTGCGATGGCCGCAGGAGGCGTCGGAGTCTGCTCGGCGAGCTCTGCGGCCTTCAGCGATGCTTCGTCGGGCTCCCCAACCGTGTCAAGCAATACTTCTGTCGTTGGCATGCCAGGTCTCCTGTCGTGTCGTTGCGAAATCGCACAGTTTCATTTTCGTTGTTTGCTTCAAAACTTACCCGTTGCTCAGGGTTACATCTACGGAATGAGGAGCTTCTTCTCCCTCCCGCAAGACTTCAAGCTGAACGACCTGCCCGAAGTCCTTCGACCGCGTCGCCGCAATCAACGCATCCGCTGAGTCAATCAGCCGACCGTCCAGCTTGGTAATCACATCACCTTCTCGGATACCGGCCTTTTCTGCTGGACTACCAGGCTCAACTCCGGCGACCACGGCGCCGTCGATACGAGTGCCGCGAATCGAAACGCGGACGCCCAACATCGGCTGCGACGCCTTGCCGGTTTCAATGAGCTGCTGCGCGACACGCTTGGCAAAATTCGACGGAATCGCGAACCCGAGACCAATCGAGCCCGACGACTGCTCGCCACCAAAGCCGCCCGCCGAGAGCGAAGCAATAGCCGAGTTCATCCCGATCAGGTGCCCCTGCATATCCACGAGCGGACCACCCGAGTTACCAGGGTTAATCGCAGCGTCTGTCTGCAGCCCGTCCATCAACGAGCTCTCCCCACCGCCCTGGGCCGCACGCACCGGGCGGTTCTTCGCCGAGATGATGCCACTGGTTACCGTCGCCGAGAGCCCAAGTGGAGAACCAACTGCGACAACCTGCTGGCCAACCTTCAGCTCGTCCGAGTTGCCGAAGTCAAGCACAGGGAGATTTTCGACGCCATCAACCTTCAGCACGCCAATATCAGTGTTGACGTCCGACGCTACAAACGTAGCCGAGTGCTTCGAGCCGTCGTTGAACACCACCTGAATCTCGGACCGTTCGGTCGCCGCAGCGCCGATCACGTGGTGGTTCGTCAAAATGTAGCCGTCGGAGGAAATAATCGACCCCGACCCTTCCGCGATACCATTCGGCGTCGCCACAGTGATGGATACAACCGAAGGCAGCACTGCGGCCGCAACCTGCTCAACGGAGCCATCAGGCGCAGTCTCTGGCGATGCGAGGCTCGGGTTCTCAAGTGCGTTGTAGTGCTGCTGTTCGCCGTTATCGTTCGCAGCGACGACTGCGTACCCGGCGCCGGCGCCGGCCAACAGCGAAAGCACTACGGAGCACGCCACTGTAGCCGCCCCCAGCCCACGCCGCTGCTTTTGCTGCGGTGCAGACTGCACGAATGCGGTTTCCGGGGAGGCCTCCTGTGGATAGGAGGCCTCGTACGGGTTTTGTTGTGGCGTATTTGATTGTGGTGAATACGGGTTCGTCATGTGCAGTAGTATGCACGACGCCACTGTGGTAGCACTAAAAAGTAAACTCGTTCTCTCGCAATGTTTCCTGAATGTTCACTGTGTTAGCTGAGCTGGGATTTGTTCGGCAATCGCGGAATTTCGATGCCTTCTTCTTCCAGATAAAAATCCTCATCAGCATCCGGAGCCTTCCCCGGGAAGACCACACGGAAGCGCGCCCCGTGGTCATCCGACTCCTCCACGAAGATCCGGGCACCATGCCGGTCCATCACCTGCTTGACGATCGCAAGCCCCAAGCCCGAACCCGGCATCGAACGCGACTCTGCCGAACGGTAGAAGCGCTCAAAAACCCGCTCGCGCTCCTCCGGAGCAATGCCCGGGCCGGAATCGTCGACAACCAACACTGCGTACTTCTTCGCTGCCTTCAACGAAATCCTTACCGTTCCGCCTTCTGGCGACCACTTGGCCGCGTTGTCGATCAGGTTTAGCGGAGCGCGGCCCATCGCGAACCGATCACCCATAATCAGCCACGGGTCAGCGTTGAACTGGAACGTAACGTCAGGTCGGCGACGCTCAACACGCCGCACAGCCTCCTCCAGGATCACATCCAGGCGGATCTCCTCAAACTCAACGTTCGAGGAATCCTCCCGCGCGAGATCCACCAGGTCTCCGATCAGCGTCGACATTTCTGTCATCTGCGCCAGCACATCCCGCTCAAGATCGGCGCGGTCCTCCGCACTAATCTGATCCTGTCGATCAGCGGAGTACATCATCATGAGCAGCTCAATGTTGGTGCGCATGGAAGTCAGCGGCGTTTTCAGCTCGTGGCCGGCGTCGGCAACAAGCTGTGCCTGCCTGGTGCGCGAATCCTGCAGCGAAGCCATCATGTCATTAAACGCGTTCGTAATACGCGCCATCTCATCATGGCCCTGCACCGGAAGCGGCTTCAGCTCCTTCGTCCTGGTCACTTCCTTCAGCGCAAGGTGCAATTTACGCAGCGGGCGCATACCGGAACTCGAAACCAGGAACGCCACCAGCGTCGACACTATCCAGCCCAAGCTGAGCAGCACCAACAGCGCCGCGGCAATACTGCGCTGCAGCTGACGCGTCGGGTCGACCGCCTTCGACAGGGCCACGACTGTTCCATCATCCAGCCTTGTAACCAGCACACGGTTACCGTGCAGGGTGCGTGCGGAGACGTCCGCTCCGTAGTTCATTCGAGCAAAGTCCCCACCCACGGGAATTTCATCTCCCACGAACCGGTTCGACTCCGCGCGTGAAGCCGTGGCGAGGATGTGAGGGTTGCGGCGTCGAAAAGTCTCGACCTCAGCCGCCAGCTCCTCATCGCTGGACATTTCCTGCGAGTCGTACGCGAGCATCGCGCCCTGCGTGCGCAGATCGTTGTCCATCATGCCGATAATCGACGTCGACGACGCCCAGTAGCTCACCGATGCCGTGACCAAAATCGTAAGGGCCACGAGCACGCCTGTCAGCACCGCAAGCTGCTGGCGAAGCGTCATCTCCGACCCGAGGTACGCACCACGAATATAGGTATCGAACAGGATCGTCGGCAGGTTCGGACGCGGGGGTTCCTGATCCTGCTCGGCTGCCGACACTTGGCGATCCACCCCCTCAAGGGACATGCCCGTAGTGCGCTCAAAGTGATCCGCCGACTGGCGCAAAATCACAGTGCAGTCTCCCGAAGCACGTAGCCAACCCCACGGACCGTATGGATCAGGCGAGGCTCCCCGCCCGCCTCAGTTTTCTTACGGAGGTACCCGATGTAGACCTCCAAGGCGTTGCCGGACGTCGGGAAGTCGTATCCCCACACCTCTTCAAGAATCTGCTGGCGCGACAGCACCTTGCGTGGGTTCTCAATCAAAACGAGAAGGAGCGCGAACTCGGTACGGGTCAAGGAAATAGCGCGGTCGCCGCGGAAGACGTCGCGGGTATCGGTCTCTACAGACAAGTCCTCAAACTCGTACTTTGTTTTCGGAGCAGACTGCGACTGGATGGCGTCTGCCTGAGCGCGGCGCAGCAGCGAGCGTACGCGTGCCAACAGCTCCTCAAGCGCGAAAGGCTTCGGCAGGTAGTCATCAGCGCCGGCATCCAAGCCCGCTACACGGTCCGCGACTCCATCTCGCGCTGTCAGCATCAACACAGGACGGTCGTAACCCGAGGAACGCAATGTGCGGCACACGTCGAGCCCATCGATCTTCGGCATCATCACGTCCAGAATCGTCAGATCGGGCTGTTCGTCACGGATGACATCGAGCGCCTCCTCGCCGTCGGAAGCAAGCAGTACATCATACCCGTTGAAGCGAAGGGAACGCCGCAGGGATTCACGAACGGCTTGCTCATCATCGGCAACAAGAATCTTCATACGCCCATTATTGCCTATCTGAGAGACTTTTAACACCGGACTGTCAGATACATGAAAAAGCCGGGCCCGTTGGGCCCGGCGAACGCTTATAGTAAGGCGCTTTTAGAACTGCTCGACGTCAATCAAGCCAGCCTGTGCAGCCTTGAGCAGGCGACGTGGGATACGTACTTCCTGGCCGTCAACCTTCGCGGTGATCAGCGGCGCATTGTCAGCCTTCCACTGCGAACGACGCATACGGGTGTTCGCGCGGGACTTCTTAAACTTAGGGGTTGCCATTGTTGTTTCTCCTTACGCCCTATTTTGCGGTCTTCTTCTTGCGGCGAGCCATACCGCCGAAGCGCTGGTTGAACTTCTCAACGCGGCCAGCGGTGTCCATGAGACGCTGTG
>OJKZ01000944.1_pt1 | contig 10602 bp, 9 predicted proteins | sample 1596791 | NCBI WGS metagenome assembly OJKZ01 (sample SAMEA3904677, study PRJEB24821) | metagenome | biome: Builtin; feature: hospital; material: surface | place: USA | collected 2013-06-04 | reverse complement strand
CTATCCAAAATTCATGTCAATGGTATCTATGCAGCTCACAAAGATTTAGAAAAATACTTTACAGATTTAGTCCAGTAAGGAGAAAAAACCATGTTACATACTTTTCAAGCAGATTTTTACCGTTTCTTTCGTTCCAAGGCTGTTTGGATTACCGAATTCATTTTTCTACTGACGACCTTGAGCGCAGTCTTTGGCAAATTAAATGCCGTCCAGCTTATACAAGCGGTGTCCAACGCTATCGGTAATAATACATTTATCATCATTATCCTCTCTATGGTCGTCATCGGGACAGATCTGAACAAGCAGCTTTACAAGAATACTTTAACCAGCGGCGTTTCCCGTACCAGTTTCTTCGTCTCTAAAGCCCTAGTCATGGTCTGCGTAACGTTCCTGCAGTTAGCTCTCTATTATAGCATCAACTTTATCCTAGCAGCCATTCTAAACGGTATCGGTGATTTATCCGCTACCTTCCTGCTTCAGTTTATTCTTCTATTCTTTGTGCAGTGCCTGACTGTCATTGCTTGGACAGCTATTATTTCCTTTATTCTTTATCTGAGTAAATCTATGATTGCTGCTCTGGGAGGTTACCTTTTCTGCGCATCCTTAACCGGAGCTCTTGCTCAATTTTATCCCAAATCTCTATGGCTGCAGCATTTCACCATGAGCTTTGACTTTGAGACGCTCCAAAGCAACGGTGTAACCTTAAGAATTATTCTAATCGCCTTGGTCTTAGGAACAATCTTCACTGTAGCAAGTCTTTATACTTTCCACAAAAAGGATTTATAGCAGAAAATGAGCTGGCTCTCGACTGGCTCATTTTAATCTTTTCAATTTTAAATTTCTTTAGAAATATTTTAGAATTTCTTGAGAAATATTTGAAATTTAGTTTGTATACTAAAAGTATAAACAAAGTAATTAAAGGAGAAACATCATGCAAAATGTTTTAGAAGTGAAAGGACTCACTAAAAAATACGGTGATCAGTATGCTCTGAAAGATGTCAGTCTTTCCATCAAGAAAGGAGAGATCTACGGTCTCATCGGAAAAAACGGTGCTGGTAAGACCACACTGATCAAAATCATCACTCAAGTCATCTATCCTAGCGGAGGAACCGTATCTGTTCTGGGCTCTCAGAACCAACAAGAATGGACCAGAGCCCTCGGCCATACTGGATCTGTTATCGAGACCCCTGTAGCTCATGCCCACATGTCGGCCTATGAAAATCTACGCTACTACTGTACCGACCGGGGCATTCCAAATGCTGACAAAGTCATCAAAGAAACCCTGCAATATGTCGGCCTGACCGATACTGGAAAGAAAAAATTCCGCAATTTCTCTCTAGGGATGAAACAGCGGTTGGGCATTGCCATTGCCATTTTGGGGCGTCCCGACTTGCTCATCTTGGACGAGCCCATCAATGGTTTAGACCCAGTTGGGATTCAGGAATTTAGAGAAATGGTCAAGCGCCTCAATCAAGAACTAGGCATCACCATCATCATTTCCAGCCATATCCTGTCCGAGCTTTATCTAGTAGCAACTCGCTTTGGCTTTATCAATCAAGGGCATTTCATCAAGGAGCTGTCTAAGGAAGAATTTGACCGAGAAAGCGGCGACTATATCATCCTCAAAACGGATAATATCAAGCAAGCTGCTCATTTAGTGCAAGACAAGCTAGGCTACCAGCTCAGACCAAGCAACAAGGAAGATGAGCTGCATATTTCCGGTAAGGTACAAGAAATTCGCAAGATTGCCAAGGAACTAGTCCTAGCCGACATCCCAATCGGGGAAATCTACTACGCCCACAAAGACTTAGAAAAATACTTTACAGACTTAATCAACCAACAAGGAGGAAACACTCATGTTTAATAGTATCAAGGCGGATTACTACCGTCTCTTCCGCTCCGTAGGATTCTGGGGAGTGCAGGCTTTCTGCATCTTTGGAATTCTCCTCGGCATTTTCACTTCCAAAGTTGTCAGTTCCGACAACGGTATCTTTTTTGCCATAGATGTCGTCTCCTACAACAGCGGCATGCTCTTTATTGCCTGCAATGTCATGACTAGCTTGCTTCTCGGTGTTGATCTCAATGACAAACTTTATCACAATAACCTGACTACAGGCAAGACTCGGACCCAGTATTACTTCTCTAAATCACTGACTATCGGTAGCTTACTTCCTATGCAGTTCATACTACTCTACATTTTTGGTATTGTCATCGAATTTGTCCGAACCGGTGGTAATATGGGAACCCTGCCAGCTAATTTCTGGGGACAATTCGCAATACTCTTTGTCATGCAGGTCATCTGTACCTATGCTTGGTACTGCATTACCAGCTTTGTCCTCTACTTGACTCGAAACTATAGTGTCGTCTTTATCACCTATATCATGACCTACATCTTACTCGGCCTCCCTAGTCAAATGGTTGATGCCAATAATGAATGGTTCAAGGCTATCAAGATGGAGTTCGTCTACGGAGACGCTTCAATACCAGGTGTCATCACCAAAACAGCTATCTTTGCTCTCAGTCTGATCACGGTCTTTACAATAGCAGGACTGGCTACACTGAAGAAGAGAGATTTGTAAAATAAAAACTCAGCTAATCACTAAATTAGCTGAGTTTTTTTGAGCGGATTTCACTCCTTCTGGTCTAGCCCTCTTTATCGGCTTTCTTTCACTGCTTCCAATCTTGCTTTTTCAAGAACAGACTGATGCAGACTCCTAGGATAAGGTAGAAAGTGACAAAGGCAAGACTAGCTGCCAGACTGGTCGGATATGGAAAGATCTTGCCCAGAGGAAAAAGAACATTAGATAGAAATCCGAGGGGAACAAAGAGCAAGAATAAAATCAAGGCTAGCTTAACCTGAAAAGAAGGTCTTACCTCGGATAGATTGCGGCCCGTTCCCCACACCAGCAGCCCTACTCCCTGAACAATCAGCACCGGCGTTAGCAAGACACTGATTTTGAGAAAATCAGCTAGGATAATGGAGAGGATGATGCCCAGACCGACCAAGCCAAGAGAGAGCTGATAGCAAATATTGCTGGCTATTCTCCTGTGCTTGATTGACTGCTCTTCCTCTTTCTGGACTACAGGCTCAATTCCCTTGAGCAGATAGTCTGTGGTCACCTCAAAATAGTCACTCATGGAAATGATCTTATCCAAATCAGGCATACTCTGCTCGCTCTCCCACTTGGAAACGGCCTGTCTAGACACACCGAGTTTTTCGGCTAGCCCCTCCTGAGAAATGCCCCGCACTTTTCGCAGGTACTGGATTCTGTCTGATAGATTCATGGATTGTTTTACCTACTCTTTCTTATTTTTTATACTTTCTTTCATTGAAACTTATTATAGCACAAGGCGGAGAGACTGCAAAGTCTGATTGTCATCTCTTCATAAAATGCTAGACTTCTTCTTTAGATGGAAGAGCTTTTTCCTCCCTATCCGTCCGATACCAGAGATAGATACTATAAAGTGTCAGGAGAAGCACACCTCCAAAGTAAAAGAAGGGATTAACTTGAGAGAAATCTAAATTGTTAGCTTGAGCTATGCCAACAAAAGTCGGGATGAGGGTGTTGGAGAGCGCATGAAAGATGTTACAAGCAAGGACAGACTGGGTCTTCTTATACAGAGCTGCAAGCCAAAAAGATAGAAGGATACTGAAAATGATAAAAACTGAGAAAAGGTCCTGGCTTCGATCATAAAAGCGATCGTAAAACCAGAGGGGAATATGCCAGATGGCCCAAATAATCCCGGTCATCAAGGTAGAGACAAAAAAAGAAAACTTTTTCTCCAAAGCCGGCTGTAGGAAGCCGCGCCAGCCGAATTCTTCAATCCCGCCCGATAGGACAATACAATAAATAAAAAACCCAGGAAAGCTTACTAAAGCGCCGTCTACCAGCTTGCCACCAGAAGCTAGGGCATAGAAGGCGGTCAGACCACCACCATAGATTAGCAAGTAGAGCCAGGTCTCTTTCTTGCCTGAAAAGAGATAGGAGTAAATGGCCTTGAAGCCTTTCTTTTTCAGTACGATCAGACTGGCCAGCATAGGCCCAAACATAGCAATACCATTTAGAATAGCTTCCAGAGCTAGATAGGCTGTAGGTGGACTGTCTGGCCAAAGGTTTTTGAGGATAATGTCCAGCAGCCAGAATCCCCATGTCCAGCCGAAGTTCCAAGCTAGGAACGGCAAAATTAGTTTTGGTTGTGGTTTGATAGTTGTTTCTGTATTCATGAGAATACCTCCTTATAATATAATTAAACTCAAGTTTTTGATTCAAATCTTCAAAGACAGCGACTCGTTCATTCCGAAATCAAAAACTTGGTTTCTGCTTTCAGATTAACAAAAAAGCCAGTTGCCTTTCTAGCGACTGGACTTGGAATAAAGAAAAAATCTAGTTGCTTTTTGAGTGATTGAACTTGGAATCATTGTCAACTGTCAGTTGCAAGTCAGTTATATCAAGGGTTTAGAGCAGTTGGCTGATTTTCCCCTTTGACTGGTAAAATGACCTCGCTAATATGACTAGCTTTTCAGATCACAAAACAAAAAGGCATCTTTATCATGCCTTTCTTCGATTTAATCTAAAAATAAACCTCAGCCAATTCGAAAATTAGCTGAGGTTTATGAGCGGATTTTGAGACTAGCTGATAGAGCTGAGCCTTCCTTGTTTTGCTTTTTCAAGTCTTTTTTACAAAGTCACAACCAGTTCAAACCAGTCGTCCTCTGCTTTCATTGTCAAGTCCCCGCCTAGGATTTCGACTAACTGCTGGGTGATGTAAAGCCCCAGACCAGAAGACTCCTCGCTGCTGGATAGGTTTTCTGAGTAAAAGCGATTGGTCAGCTTATCCAGATATTGGATAGGCTGCTGGACGATATTTTTGACGGTAAAGATACAATGCTCGCCGTCTTTTTTCAGAGAAATGCTGGCAGCCTTACGGCCGTGTTTGAGGACATTGCTTATCATATTTTGGACAATGCGCTCTAGAATTTCTGGGTCTGTCTCTAGCTCTAGACCTTCAGCTAACTCTACCTGCAGGTCAATCTGGGCTTTCTGGAAGGCGTCATAATAAGTAAAAAGCTGCTGGGTTACCAGCTGAGATATATCTGTTGGCTGGACATTGGCTCGAATGGCACCCTCCATCAGCCGGCGATACTCCATCAAGGCTTCCAGCCGTTTGGACACCATTCCCAGACTATCTGCTATTTTGACTAGCTGCTGACTTTCCTGACTATCATCCTTCAGCAGCTGCTGGGTGTAGCCACTGGCAATGGTCAGAGGGGTACGGATATCATGGGCGATATTACTGATAGCCATATCCAGCGTCTTCTTTTCCTGCTGGACGACAAAGGTCGTCTTATCTAGCTCCCTAAAGAGCAGCTCTGCTTCCTCTGTCAGCTCCAAAATACTAGGTGCATGAGCAGCAGGAGTCAGACGATTCTGGCTCCCTGTCCGCCGCTTCAGACGAATCTGCTGTGCCACATCCTTGACCGCCAGGTGATAGCGTATGAAACCAATGGCCAGAAACAGACTGATAAGGGCAAATAAAATGACTAACACCAACATATCAGTCCTCCTTGAGCCGGACACCTAGTCCCCAAACAGTCTCTATGTATTCCTCTGTTGGGTCCAACTGAGCTAGTTTCTTGCGCAGATTACTGAGGTGGGTGTTCAGGGTATTATCCCCAGGCAGATAGCTCTCTTCCCAGACCTGCTCAAAGAGCTCTTCCTTGGTGTAAATCTTCTTGGGATGACGAAGCAAGAGCTGGAGGATATGATATTCTTTCTTGCTCAAACGAACGCTTTTCTCACCGCAGGCCGCCTCAAAGGTAGCCTTGAGCAGGCGGATATTTTTAAAGGACTGGCCTTCTTCCTCGCCAGTCAAAGCCTGCTGGCTCCGCAGCTGCACGGTGATACGGGCAAAAACCTCATCCAGATTGAAGGGTTTGACGATATAGTCATTGGCACCATTCAGCAGATACTGACTAACCAGCGCTTTCTCACCAAGGGCCGTCAGCATAACCACTGGCACCGTAGCATTGCTGCTGCGAATTTCCTTCAACACTTCATCGCCATTCTTCCCCGGCAGCATGATATCCAAAAGGACCAAATCAATCTCCTCCCGCTCAAACAGCGAAATGCCCTCCGTCCCCGAATAGGCGGAATAAACCGTGTGTTCCTTCTGAAAAAGATCTTTTAGAATTTCATGAATATCACTATTGTCTTCGATGAGTAAAATATGAGCCATAAACACTCGCCTCCAGAAATTTCCTATCACTAGTGTAGCAAGGATAAGAGGCTAAGTCAATAAAAGATGGACTATTCGAAAAACTTTAGAAATATTTTAGAATTACTTGAAGGATATTTGAGAATCGAACTTTAAAATAGAAAGAAATAAGAAATGTATGTGCTATAAAAAGGAGGCTCAAAATGTTTAAAATTTTTTGCAAAATCATTTTTAGAAGTATTACTTTCGCCCTTGAGGGATAAGGAAAAAGGAGAGCCGCATGAAAAAATCATTTATTCTAACGCTTCTAACCATTATAACTCTAGGACTCTTCCAGCCAGCTACTGCGCTAGCTGAGGAGGCTCAAAAGCTACCCTCTGGTATCAAACGTGACCAGATCGGCCAGAAAATCCAAGACTATGTCAAGGAACATGAAAAGACAACAGCCGGCATGGCAACAGCGGTATTTGACAAGGACGGCACCATTTATCAAGGCAACTTTGGCTATATGAACAAGGAAAAAGGCATCAAGGCCGATGATGATAGTATCTTTGAATGGGGCTCCGTCACTAAGCTGATCGTCTGGCTCTCTGTTATGCAGCTCTGGGAACAAGGCAAGATTAATCTAGAAGAAGACATCCGCACCTATCTGCCAGAGGGCTTCCTCAAAAATCTCCGCTATGATAAGCCTATCACCATGCTGGATCTGATGAACCATCAGGCGGGGTTTGATGAGGTAACCATGTACCTACAAGACGATAAAAGTATCGAAGAAATCCTTAAAGAACAACAACCTATTCAGTCTTTTGAACCCGGTACAGTCACAGCTTATTCAAATTACGGTGCTGGCTTGGCTGCTCTGATTGTCGAGCGGATCTCTGGTCAGACTTTTGCCGATTATGCCCATGAGCATATTTTCCAACCACTGGGCATGAATAAAACGGCTATTTTGCCGGATCTATCAGACAATTCCTACGTTCAAAAAAAGCGTCAAGAAACCAAAGGTTACGACACTAAAGGAAACTTGCTGAGCAAGGACCATTTCATCACTAGCATCTATCCTACCGGAGCGGCTACTGGCACCTTTAAAGACTTGGAGAAGTTCGCCCAAGCCCTGCTGGCTCGCAAGACGCTCTTTGATCGCCCAGAGACTTGGAACACCCTCTATACTGTCAGTTCCACCTACCCTGACACGGATATCATCCGCAATGCCCACGGTTTCTGGGCCAACGAATACGGTACTACTGTGTTGGGCCACGGCGGAAATACAGCTGGCGCTACTTCACGGATAATGTTGGACTTGAAGCACGGTATCGGCTATGTCGTCATGACCAATCAAGGTGCAGAGCAAAATTATAATTTCCAAATGCCAGAGCTCGTCTTTGGGCCACGTAAAACGGCCAGCAAAGAAACGCAAGAGCAGTTCAGTCCAGGCTATTATCGCACTCTGCGCAACTTTAATCAAGGCCCTCTAGCTATCTTTAAAATGATTCCAGTCTCCGCAGACTACTTGCAGGAACCATCTGACGATCAGCGATTGCCAAACAACTTCTGGACCATTTATCAGAGCCAAGGCAAGACCCGTATCGCAGTGGCTGTCGCAGACTATGAGAAAGTCTCTGACTTTGATTTCTTTAAAGACTATGTTGTTCTAGGCTTGGCCGGACTTGGTATCATCTACGCCCTCGGCCTGCTCCTCATCAGCCCGCTTCTGGGAGTCTATCGGCTTATCTTTCGCAAGAAACAAGACCAGCCAGACCGCACTTGGAAGGCCTGGAACCTTCTAACAGCTGTTGGTATTTTGGCTGTCCCAATCAATCTCTTTCTGCTATTCATGTCAGCAACTTCAGGAGATTTCAGCGAGATCGCTCAGTGGCGCTACATGCTCTTTGCTGCCTTGGGACTCCTGCTAACCGTATCCGCTCTGTTACCTCTCTTCAGAAAGTCCAGAGAAAAGCTCAGTAAAGGCCGCCTCTTCCTAACAGCCGTGACCAGCCTATCTGCTTTAGCAGTGGCCGCTAATATCCTCTATTGGTCCCTCTATCAGTGGTGGGTGTTCTAATATGAAAGGAGCCAACTATGAAAAAAACATTTTCCCTAATCCTTTTAACTCTTTTGACTCTAGGACTCTTTCGACCAATTACCGCACTGGCTGAAGAACAGAAACTCCCATCTGGCATCGAACGTGACCAGATCGGCCAGAAAATCCAAGACTATGTCAAGGAGCATGAAAAGACGACTGCCGCTATGGAAACGGCAGTCTTTGACAAGGATAGCAGCATTTACCAAGGCAACTTCGGTTATATGGATAAAGAAAAAGGCATCAAAGCTGACAACAGCAGCGTCTTTGATTGGGGCTCTGTGACCAAGCTGACCGTCTGGATAGCTGTCATGCAACTCTGGGAACAAGGAAAGATTGACCTAGAGGAAGATATCAAGACCTACCTGCCAGAGAATTTTCTTAAAAATCTGCACTTCGACAAAGCTATCACTATGCTGGATCTCATGAATCATCAGACGGGATTTGATGAATCTCTATCTTACACAAAAGGTGATAAAAATATAGAGGAAAATCTACGCATGCTCCAGCCTGTCCAGTCCTTTGAACCTGGAACAGTAACCTCTTATTCCAACTATGGTGCTGGACTCGCTTCTCTGATTGTCGAGCGGATTTCCGGTCAGACCTTTGCTGACTATACCCACGAGCATATCTTCCAGCCGCTTGGCATGGACAAGACAGCTCTCCTACCGGACTTATCTGATAATCCCTATGTTCAGAAAAAACGTCAAGAATCTAAGGCCTATGATACAAAGGGAAATTCACTAGGGACAGCTTTTTATGAATATGGTCTCTACTCAATTGGCCAAGCAGCCGGTACCTTGGAGGATTTACAGAAATTTGCTCAGGCTCTGCTGGGGCGCAAGACTCTCTTTGACCGTCCAGAAACTTGGAATACTCTCTACAATCCCACTTCGACCTATCCAGGTACAGACATCGCCCGCAATGCCCACGGTTTCTGGATCAATGAATACGGAGTCAGCATCATTGGCCACGGCGGCAATACTGATGGTTTCAGCTCTCGTCTCATGCTAGACTTGGAAAGTGGCATCGGCTACATAGTCATGACCAATCAAAGCATGGAAGAGAATTACAACTACCAAATGCCTGAACTGGTTTTCGGAAAACGTAAAACAGCTGACGAAGAGACTCAAAAGCAGTTTACACCAGGCTACTACCTTTCTCCGCGCACCTATCTCCATGGCCCCTTGTCCTTTCTAAGACTCATGATGCCCTCAATAGAAAAGATTGACAATCCTGCTCAGAACCGAATCTTGAGTACCAATTTTTGGATCATCTATGAGAGCAAGGGAAAGGTTACAATCCCCGTCGCCGTGGTGGACTATGAGAAAATCTCTGCTTTTGACTTCTATAAAGACTATATCATCTTAGGATTAGGCATCCTTGGAATTGTCTATAGTTTTGGAACGCTCATCATCAGCCTTTTATTAGGAGCTTATCGCTTGATTTCCCGAAAAACGGTTGAGAGCTCAGACCGCACCTGGAAGGTCTGGAATCTACTGACTTCCCTTGGTATTCTGGCTGTTCCCCTAAACATACTAATGATTATGATACCTTTGATGGCTGATGACCTCAATTCTCTAGCTCATTGGCGCTACATGCTCTTTGCTGCCTTGGGGCTCCTGCTAACCACTGCTGCTCTGCTGCCGCTTTTCAGAAAATCCAGAGAAAAGCTCAGCAAAGGTCGCCTCTTCCTGACGGCCATGACCAGTCTATCTGCTTTGGCAGTGGTCGCTAATATCCTTTACTGGTCCCTCTACCAGTGGTGGGTGATGTGATAAATGAGGTATTGTTATGTCCAAATTGATTTCTGTTTGGTTAAAAATCTGGATTCCCATTCTCTTTGCTATGGGAATCGGTATTCTCTTATATCTTATCACAAATTGGACTACACTAGATGCTGGAAGCAGATTTGTCGCTATAATCTATGTCATGCTCCCTTTGCACTGTCTAGAGGAATGGAGATTTCCTGGCGGTTTTCATTATAACTACAACATGCTTCGGCGCTCTCGAAAGCCCGATCGCTATCCTATGAATCAATTTTCTGATATGCTGACTATCATGTTAGCTGAATTAATTGGTATTGTCTGTCTTTTCTATGGTGTCAATCAGATCATTGTCATCTGGAATCTTATCTTTTGCTTTTTTGAAATGATTGGTCACCTGATTTTTGGGTTCAGTATGTACCGACGTTTTCGAACAGTAGGAAAAAGAACCATTTATAACCCAGGTTTTGCGACAGCGGTTGTCTTTACGCCTGTCTCTTATACACATCTCCGAGCCCACGAGACAAGAGGCAATCTCGT
>OJKZ01000943.1_pt1 | contig 10607 bp, 10 predicted proteins | sample 1596791 | NCBI WGS metagenome assembly OJKZ01 (sample SAMEA3904677, study PRJEB24821) | metagenome | biome: Builtin; feature: hospital; material: surface | place: USA | collected 2013-06-04 | reverse complement strand
CGAGATTGCCTCTTGTCTCGTGGGCTCGGAGATGTGTATAAGAGACAGGTTACATTCCGCAAGCTCGCCGCGCGTTGGGCTCCATTCCGAAGGCTGAGCGCAAGGATGCTGGTCGTCGCGTGAATGTTGTTCGCGGAGCCGTCGAGAAGCACTATGCAGAGCGTCTTGCAGTGCTGGAGGAGGAGGAAAACGCGCGCCGTCTGGTCACGGAGCGTATCGACGTGTCGGTGGACACCACGCGAGGCCAGCGTGGCGGTATGCACCCAATTACCATCCTGTCCGAGCAGATCGGTGACATCTTCGTGGGTATGGGTTGGGAAGTTGCCGAGGGCCCGGAGGTCGAAGCCGAGTACTTCAACTTTGACGCGCTGAACTTCCTGCCGGATCACCCGGCTCGTACCCTGCAGGATACTTTCCACATTGCGCCGGAAGGATCCAAGCAGGTGCTGCGTACGCACACCTCGCCAGTTCAGGTTCGTACTCTGCAGTCGCGTGACCTGCCAATTTACGTTATCTGCCCGGGGCGTACCTTCCGTACCGATGAGCTCGATGCCACCCACACCCCGGTCTTCCACCAGGTCGAGGGGCTCGCTGTGGACAAGGGTCTGACCATGGGGCACTTGCGCGGAACGTTGGATCACATGGCTAAGGCCCTGTTCGGTCCGGAAACCAAAACCCGCATGCGCACTAACTACTTCCCGTTCACCGAGCCGTCGGCTGAGGTTGACGTCTGGTTCCCGAACAAGAAGGGCGGTGCCGGCTGGATCGAGTGGGGCGGCTGCGGCATGGTGAACCCGAACGTGCTGCGGGCCTCCGGCATTGACCCGGAGGTGTACTCGGGCTTCGCGTTCGGCATGGGCCTGGAGCGCACCCTGCAGTTCCGCAACGGTCTGACCGACATGCGCGACATGGTCGAAGGCGACGTTCGCTTCACGCAGCCGTTCGGTATCCGCGGCTAATTCACTGACCTACAGATAGGAGTTTTACTTACATGTTCATTCCACAGTCGTGGGTCACTGAAATCGTTCGCGGCCCAGAGAACACCATCAACCCGGACTGGTCCGTCACCCCGGACGAGCTGGATGAGGGCTTTGTCCGCGTTGGTTTTGAAACCGAGGGGCACGAGCCGCTGGAGAAGATCGAAGGTCCGCTGGTTTTCGGTCGTGTCGACCACATTGAGGAGCTCGAGGGCTTCAAGAAGCCAATTCGCTTCTGTCAGGTCAACGTCGGCGATGCCAATGGCACCGGCGAACTGCAGGAGATTATCTGTGGTGCCCGCAACTTCGAAGAGGGCTCGATTGTCGTCGTCGCACTGCCGGGCTGCGTGCTGCCGGGTGGTTTCGAGATTTCCGCACGGAAGACCTACGGCAAGGTTTCCAACGGCATGCTCTGCTCCGAAGCTGAGCTGGGCATGACCGATTCCTCCGCGGGTATTCTGACGCTCCCGTCGGCCCCGGCTGAGCTGGGTTCGTGCGCCAAGGAGTTCATCGGTCTCGATGACGAGAAATTCGAGGTCAACATCACTCCGGACCGCGGTTATGCGCTGTCGGCCCGCGGTCTTGGCCGCGAGATTTGCTCCGCATTCAACCTCGACTTCGCCGATCCAGCCAAGGTCAAGGAGCTGCCGGTGGAAGGAGAGGTCCTGAACGTCACCATCGACGAGGACACCGACACCCGCCGCTTTGGTCTGCGCCGTGTCACCGGCATCAATCCGAACGCCGAGACCCCATGGTGGATGCGCCGCCGCCTGCTGCTGTCCGGTCAGCGTCCGGTCAACGTGGCCACGGACGTCACCAACTACGTGATGCTGCTGCTCGGTCAGCCGATGCACGCCTTCGATGGCTCTAAGATCGCTGGTGGCCTGCACATCCGCAACGCTAAGGCCGGCGAGACTCTGACGACTCTCGACCACGTGGACCGCAAGCTCGACCCGGCGGACGTCGTCATCTGCGACGACAACGGTATTCAGTCACTGGCCGGCATCATGGGCGGACTTACCTCCGAGATTGCCGACGGCACCACCGATGTGGTCTTCGAGGCCGCCAACTGGTCGCCGCTGCACGTCTTCCGCAGCGGTCGCCGCCACAAGCTGAGCTCCGAGGCTTCACGACGTTTCGAGCGCGGCGTGGACACCGCCCTTGTCGAGCCGGCTCTGGACTTGGCCTGCCAGCTGCTCGCTGACATCGCCGGCGGCACTATCGACACTGGTCGTACCCTGCTCGGCGAGGTTGCCACCATGCCGACTATTGACTTTGCCGTCAACCGCGCCAGCGAAGTTGCGGGCGTTGATTACCCGCGTGAAACCGTCATTGGTCGCCTGCGTGAGGTCGGTTGCGAGGTCGTTGACAACGGTGACCGCCTGGCTGTCACTCCGCCAACCTGGCGCTCGGACCTGACCATGTCCGCTGACCTGGTTGAGGAAATCTTGCGACTGGAGGGTCTGGAAGACATTCCGGTTATCCTTCCAATCGCTCCGGCCGGCCGCGGTCTGACCGAGCGTCAGCTGCGCCGCCGCTTCGTCGGTCACGCGTTGGCCCACAATGGCTACCTGGAGATTCTGCCGACACCGTTCATTGCCAACGATGTCTTCGACGTCTGGGGCCTGGACGCCGATGACCCGCGTCGTAACACCGTCAAGGTCATCAACCCGTTGGAGTCCGACCACGCTCAGCTGGGCACGACTCTGCTGCCGTCCATGCTGGAGTCGCTGAAGCGCAATGTTGCTCGCGGCCAGGTCGACCTGTCGCTCTACGGTGTGGAGCAGGTATCCATCGAGCGCGGTAACGGTGTCTCGCCGATGCCGTCGACTGCTGGCTTGCCGAGCGAGGCCGAGCGCGCTGAGCTTCTGGACTCGCTGCCGGAGCAGCCACTGCACGTCGCCACTGTCGCCTGTGGGCGGATCCGCCTGGACAGCCCGTGGGGCGATGAGGCCGCGTACACCGTCGCCGATGCCATCGAAGCTGCACGCATTGTTGCCCGCGCCGCCAACGTCGAGCTGGAGATCCGTAACGCTGAGGTGCTGCCGTGGCACCCGGGCCGCTGCGCTGAGCTGCTTGTCGACGGTCACGTCGTCGGCCACGCCGGTGAGCTGCACCCGAAGGTGTGCAAGGATGCTGGTCTGCCGGAGCGCACCTGCGCTATGGAGATCAATCTCGATGCACTGCCAGTGACGGAGCACCTGCCGGCGCCGGTACTCAGCCCGTTCCCAGCCGTCCACCAGGACGTCGCGCTTGTTGTCAGCGATGAGGTCTCTGCCGCAGAGGTGGAGAAGACTCTGGTGGAAGGTGCCGGTGAGCTCCTCGAATCCATCCGTGTCTTCGATGTTTACCGTTCCGAGCAGATGGGCGAAGGCGTTCGCTCACTGGCGTACTCCCTGCGTTTCCGCGCACCGGACCGTACGCTGAAGGAAGAGGAAGCTTCCGCGGCTCGCGAGGCGGCCATTGAGCTGGCCACTACCCGTCACGGCGCTCAGCTGCGTGGCTAAAAAGGGGAGACCTCAGGGAGAGATACCCATGATTGGCAACTTGCGGCACCGCGACAACAGGCTGGATAGCGCAGAGGCGCGAGAGCAGCGCGTTGGGGCGTGCGCGGTGAGCAGCGCGAAGCCTGCGACGACTGTGGCGGCAGCTGCTGTCACGGCAGGTCTATTGCTCACCGGCGTGCCGAGTGCGGCTGCGCTGGTTGGCGGGGAGGTTGCTGCGCCTAGTGTGGCGGCGGACTCCGTGGTGGCGATCATGGTCCAGACCAGTCCCCATACCGGAAACTTTTGCACAGGAACTGCAATCGCCCCGCAGTGGGTAATGACCGCAGCCCACTGCGTGCGTGATGTCCCGCAGCAGGTTGGGGAAGTCGAGGTCGGATTCGGCCCGGATGCCCGGCGTGTTCCTATCGATAGCTGGGAAATTGCGCCCACCGGTGACGTAGCGCTTGTTCACCTTGCGGGCGACGCAGCTCTTCCGGGGTATCCCGCAATGGAACGTCGTCAAGCGTTTTCGGAGCAAGAAACGGCAGGCACGGTCTATGGGCGATCGCTGCTCGGCGATGTTGCGGATGGCACGCTGCCGTCGGCGACCGTCACCGCTTCGATGTGTCCAGTGAAGTATCAACAATGCGTGCGGGAAGACTCGGTGTTGGCGCGCATGGAGCGCCCCGCGGCGTTGCAGGTGGGCGATTCGGGCGGACCGCTTTTTATCGACGGCCAGCTAGCGGCGGTGTTCTCGGGCGCGGTGGCTTTTGATGGCAGCGTGGCACCGGAGGAATCGGGTTACTATCTCTACACCACGACGTCATCGGTGGCGCAGTGGGCAGATGGCGTGATGAGCCAGGAGCCAAGCGTCGTAGTTGAATAGTCCGGCGTTGAGTAATCCGGCGCGCTGATTGAACGAAACGTTTGTACTGACGACGGCGTTATATTCATAATTCACTCACGTCACATTGGCAGAATTCCAGCACTTTGACAACGATTTCTATGAATATCTTGCAACACAGTGAATAAAAGTGTTGAATGTTTGGCATGAGTATTTCCGTTGCCATTGCCGGTGCGACCGGTTACGCAGGAGGAGAAATCCTCCGCCTTCTGTTGTCGCACCCGGCGTATCTTTCCGGCGAACTGACCATCGGCGCACTGACGGGAGCATCCAACGCGGGTGCTCGTGTGGGCGACATTATGCCTCATGTGGCACCTTTGGCTGACCGCCGTATTGAGCCGACTAATGGTGACACGCTCGCTGGACATGACGTGGTGTTCCTCGGTCTGCCCCACGGTCATTCGGCTGCGATTGCAGAGCAGTTGGGGGATGACACGGTGATTATTGACTGCGGCGCGGATTTCCGCCTGCAGGATGCCGCTGAGTGGGAGCACTACTACGGCTCGGAGCACGCCGGTACCTGGACTTACGGTATTCCAGAGCTACCGGGCAACAGGGAAGTGGTAGCTGCTTCGAAGCGCATTGCTGTGCCGGGTTGTTTCCCCACTGGGGGTACAATTACGGCGCTGCCGGCAGTTGCAAAGAAACTGGTTAAGCCGGACCTGTCCGTTGTTTCCATCACCGGTACCTCCGGTGCGGGCAAGAAGGCGGCTGTGCCCCTGCTCGGGTCCGAGGTTATGGGTAATCTCCGCGCCTACAACACTGCGGGCAAGCACCGCCACACCGCAGAGTTCCTGCAGAACCTCAAGCCGTACGCAGAGGATCTCACCGTCAGCTTCACGCCCGTGCTCGCCCCGACGTCGCGCGGCATTCTCACCACTATTACCGCTCCGCTTGTTGACGGGGTTACGGAGGCAGCCGCACGGGAAGCCTACCTCGAGTTCTACAAGGATGAGCCGTTTGTGCAGGTGTTGGCCGAAGGGCTGCAGCCGCAGACACAGTCGGTCATTGGCTCTAACTTGGTTCAGATTCAGGTCGAGGTAGATGAACGCGCCAAGCGCCTGGTGCTGACCTCGGCGATTGACAATCTGACAAAGGGCACCGGTGGTGCCGCAGTTCAGTGCATGAATTTGGTTACTGGACAGAATGAAACTGCAGGACTTCCACTGGTAGGAGTTGCCCCATGATGAAGGAAGAAAAAGAAGGTCTCGTCAACGTCGCTGGTGACGAAGGCGGCGTATGTGCACCTCAGGGGTTCGTGGCCAGCGGTGTCATCGCAGGCATCAAGGTCAGCGGAAACCCGGACATGGCGCTCATCGTAAACCAGGGGCCGGAGAAGACCGCGGCGGCTGTCTTTACCACCAACCGTGTCCAGGCTGCGCCGGTGACGGTATCCAAGAAGCACATCGCTGACGGCAAGCTGTCGGCAGTGGTGCTGAACTCCGGCAATGCCAACGCCTGCAATGGTCAGCCGGGTATTGCCGACGCCCTCGAAGTCTGCCAAAAGGTCGCAGATGGGCTCGGCGTCGACGTTACCGAGATTGGTGCCTGTTCCACCGGCTTGATTGGTGACCGGTTGCCGATGGACATTGTGCTGGCAGGTGTGCCGAAGCTGATTAAGAAACTCGGCGGCGATGCCGCCGCAGGCACGGCTGCAGCAGAGGCCATCTTGACCACTGACTTGGTGGCAAAGCAGGCTGTTGCGCATGGTGACGGATTCACTGTCGGTGCTATGGGCAAGGGTGTTGGCATGATTAGCCCGTCGATGGCCACGATGCTCGGTGTGATTACGACGGATGCGTCGGTAAGCGCAGAAATGGCGCACGAGGCTATTGCCAAGGCGAGCGAGGTTACGTTTAACCGCCTAGATATTGATGGCTCCACCTCCACCAATGACACCGTCATCATTTTGGCCAACGGTGCCTCTGGCGTGAAGCCCTCGCAGGAGGAGCTCGATCAGGCAGTGCTTAGCGTGTGTGATTCCATCGCACGCCAGATGCAGTCGGACGCCGAAGGCGTGACCAAACGTGTGTCGGTGACCGTGCGTGGCACCGGTGGCGCTGAAGATGCCCTGGTAGCTGCTCGCATTATCGGCCGCGACAACCTCTTCAAGTGTGCGATGTTCGGTTCGGACCCGAACTGGGGTCGTGTGTTGGCGGCTGTCGGCACCGCGCCGGTGGATATGGATCCGGAGCACATCACGGTTTCCTTCAATGGTCACGTAGTCTGTCGCGATACCGGTGGCACGCCTGATGCTCGTGAAGTGGATCTGTCCGGCAAGGACATCGCCGTTGAGGTTGACCTCGGTACTGGTAATCCGGAAGAGGCCACGATTCGTACGACGGACCTTTCCCACGATTACGTTCACATCAACTCGGCATATTCGTCGTAACGGTTTTGAGGAGACTCTGCAATGGTTCACCAGTTGACCGAAGGGCTGTCCTTCGAACAGCGGGCACATGTGCTGGCGGAAGCCCTGCCGTGGCTGCAGCACCACCGTGACAAGATTGTGGTGGTCAAGTACGGCGGTAACGCGATGACCGACCTGAAACTGAAGAAGGCCTTCGCGCAGGACATGGTTTTCCTGCGCACCGTGGGGGTGAAGCCGGTGGTTGTCCATGGCGGTGGCCCCCAGATTTCGTCGATGCTCAAGCGCCTGGGGCTGGAGGGAGAGTTCCGAGGCGGTTTCCGTGTCACGACTCCGGAGGTCATGGAAATTGTCCGCATGGTTCTCTTCGGGCAGGTCGGCCGCGAACTGGTGAACCTCATCAACGCCTACGGCCCATATGCAGTGGGTACCTCTGGTGAGGACGGTGGCCTGTTCACCGGTACTCGACGCACGGTAAACGTCGGTGGCAAGGAGACAGATATCGGGCTGGTTGGCAATATCACCGAGGTGCACTCGGAAACGCTATTGGACCTGATTGATGCCGGCCGTATTCCTGTGGTTTCCACGATTGCGCCGTCCGCTGACGGCAAAGAGGTCTACAACATCAACGCCGACACGGCAGCAGGTGCACTGGCATCGGCAATTAACGCGAACCGTCTGGTGATTCTGACTAATGTCGAGGGGCTCTACACGGATTGGCCGAACCGCGATTCGCTGGTGTCCAAGATTTCCACTTCGCACCTGCGAGAAATCCTTCCGACGCTGGACTCGGGCATGATCCCGAAGATGGAGTCCTGCCTGAACGCAGTGGACCAGGGAGTGCCTGCGGCCCACGTTATCGATGGCCGCCAGCCACACTCGGTGCTGCTGGAGCTGATGACTTCCGGCGGTATCGGCACAATGGTAGAGCCAGGATAAGGCAGAAAAAGACGGACAAGAATTTACCTACACACACGTTAGGCAGGTCGAAAGACGACATGAGCGACTTCAAGCAGCAGTGGCAACACACGATGATGAACAATTACGGCACGCCGCGCATTGAGCTTGTGCAGGGTAAGGGCGCTATTGTCACGGATTCCGAGGGCAAGGAATACCTGGACCTGCTCGCCGGTATTGCAGTCAACGCGTTGGGTCACGCGCATCCGGCGATCGTGGAAGCCGTGTCCAAGCAGATTTCCACGATGGGGCACGTGTCCAACATCTTCGCCTCTGAGCCACCACTGGCACTGGGCGAGAAGCTCATTGAGCTCACTGGCTGGGATACCGATGACACTCGGATTATGTTCTGCAATTCCGGTACCGAGGCCAATGAGGCTGCATTCAAGCTGGCGCGTTTGACGGGGCGCAACCGTATTATCGCGACCCACCACGGGTTCCACGGCCGCACCATGGGAGCACTTGCCATGACCGGTCAGCCGGACAAACGCACCCCGTTCGAACCGATGCCGGGTGGAGTCGAGTTCGTGCCCTACGGTGACATCGACTTCCTCACCAAGACCATCGAATCCGATCCGTTGGGTGTCGCAGCGGTGATTCTGGAACCAATTCAGGGTGAGACCGGTGTGGTCGCACCGCCAGAGGGATACCTCGCCGACGTCCGCGAACTGACCAAGCGCTTCGACGTCCTCATGATCGTCGACGAAGTGCAGACCGGCATTGGCCGTACCGGACAGTGGTTTGCCCACCAGCACGACGGCATCGTCCCGGATGTCATGACCCTGGCCAAGGGCCTCGGCGGCGGCCTGCCGCTGGGTGCTGTCATCGCCAACGGCCGCGCAGCGGAACTGTTCACTCCCGGTGCGCACGGCACCACTTTTGGTGGCAACCCGGTCTGTGCCGCTGCCGGCCTGGCCGTCATCGAGACGCTGGAAGAAGAAAAGCTGCTCGATCGAGTCACCGAGAAGGGCAAAGTCCTGGCTCGCAAGCTTGCGTCGTTAAACCATGTTGATCACGTGCGCGGCCGCGGCTTCATGCTTGGGCTGGTGCTGTGCGAGAACCTGGCGAAGGAAGCAGTTAACGCCGGTTATGAGCGCGGTGTCATTCTGAACGCGCCGCAGGCGAATGTGCTGCGAATTGTGCCGCCGCTGAACCTCAGTGATGAGGAAATCAACCGCGCCGTCGAGTTGATTGATGCCTGCCTGAACGACGCCGCTGAGGCTGTCGCCAACAATGGAAGGAATTAGGAACCGATGCTCCGTCGTTTTCTCGCCGATGATGACCTGACTCCACAGGAGCAGGCTGAGGTGCTGCAGTTGGCTGCAGAGCTGAAGGCAGCGCCGTACTCCCGCCGGCCGTTTGAGGGGCCGCAGTCGGTTGCGGTGCTGTTCGACAAGACGTCGACTCGTACGCGTTTCTCCTTCGACGCTGGCATTGCGGCTCTGGGCGGCAACGCGATTGTGGTTGAAACCGGAAACTCGCAGATGGGCAAGGGTGAAACCTACCAGGACACTGCTGCTGTGCTCAGCCGCTTTGTCTCGGCAATCGTCTGGCGTACCTACGCACAGTCAGGGCTGGAGGCCATGTCTGAGACCGCGACGGTGCCGATTGTCAACGCGCTTTCCGACGAGTTCCACCCGTGCCAGATTCTCGCTGACCTGCAGACCATCATCGAGCACAAGTGCCCGGAAGAAGGCCAGGCGGGACTGCGTGGCAAGAAGGCTGTCTACTTCGGCGATGGTGCCAACAACATGGCCAACTCCTACCTAGTAGGCTTCGCCACCGCAGGGCTGGACGTCACCATCTGTGCACCGGAGAACTTCCAGCCGGAGCAGGTCTACGTCGACCGCGCCAAGAAGGTCGCGGAGCAGACCGGTGCGGTCGTGGCCGTGACCGCAGACGTCGATGAGGCCATTGCCGGTGCCGACGTTGTCATCACCGATACCTGGGTCAGCATGGGGCAGGAGAACGACGGCCTGGATCGACGCACTCCGTTTCTGCCGTACCAGGTCAACGCTGAGCTGTTGGCGAAGGCAAATGAGGATGCCATCTTCCTACACTGCCTGCCGGCATACCGCGGCAACGAAGTTACTGCCGAGGTCATCGATGGCCCGCAGTCGGTAGTCTTCGACGAGGCGGAAAACCGCATGCACGCTCAGAAGGCGTTGCTGACCTGGCTGGTGGAGAGGCAGTAAGGTCATGACCGCAGCACAACCAGGTTCTCGCACAGCTCGGCAGACGCGCATCGCTGACCTGCTGGCGCAGCATCACGTGTCCAGTCAGGTTCAGCTCGTCGAGCTGCTTGCCGACGAAGGCATTGAGATTGCGCAGGCGACGTTGTCCAGAGACCTCGATGAGCTGGGCGCCCGAAAGATTCGCGATGGAGCCAACGGTTCGCGTTATTCCATCGTCGAAGATGCACTCGCTGTCTCCAGCGGGGCAGTGGCCAGGATGCGGCGCGTTTTAGACGAGCTGCTGGTCTCCATTGATCATTCGGGCACCATCGCGGTTGTGCGTACACCACCGGGAGCCGCACAGTATCTAGCCAGTGTGATTGACCGTGCGGGACTCAAAGAAATCGTTGGCACAATTGCGGGAGATGACACCGTAATGTGCCTGGCTAGAGAACCACTTTCCGGCGCAGACCTAGCCCAGCGTCTAGCCGCCGGAACGAACCAGTAAACTATTCCACGAAATGCTTTAAAGCACCGATTAAAGGAGCGCTTACCCTATGACCAACCGGGTTATTCTTGCTTACTCTGGTGGCCTCGATACCACCGTTGCTATTCCGTACCTCAAGGAAATGACCGACGGCGAGGTCGTCGCAGTTTCTATCGATGTCGGACAGGGCGGCGAGGACATGGAGCTGTCTCTTATACACATCTGACGCTGCCGACGAGCGATCTAGTGTAGAT
>OJKZ01000938.1_pt1 | contig 10644 bp, 8 predicted proteins | sample 1596791 | NCBI WGS metagenome assembly OJKZ01 (sample SAMEA3904677, study PRJEB24821) | metagenome | biome: Builtin; feature: hospital; material: surface | place: USA | collected 2013-06-04 | reverse complement strand
CTCGTGGGCTCGGAGATGTGTATAAGAGACAGGTTATAGCGGATTTCGGCCAGCTGATCGCGGTCGATGGCGGAGAAGACGGCGTGGCGCACGTCCTCATCCTTGAGCTGTGGCGCCTTGGAATTGAGGGTGAAGATGACGTTGGCGGGGCGCAGTGCGGCACGGATGTCGATGTCATCGCCCATCTCGCCGGCAATGGTGAGGCTGTTCTTATCGGCCACACCGGCGGCGTCGATTTCGCCGGCTTGGAAGGCGTTGATGGTGGCCTGGGATTCCATGACGCGGAAGCTTACCTTCTTCATCTTTGGCTTATCGCCCCACCACTTTTCGTTGGGCACGAGGCTGAGGGTGCCACCCTTGAAGTCCACGTTGTCGACCTTGAATGGGCCGGCGCCGTATTGCGGGTTCAGCTTGCCCAGGTAGGCCTTGTCAAACTTTTCTGGGCTATCAATAGCGGGGTGGAGCAGTTGATTGAAGAGACCCTGCCACCACGGGTAGGGGCCGTCGAAAGTGACAACGACGTCCTTGTCGGTAGCTCCCTTTTCCACGGAGGTGATGCGCTCGTAGCCGTCGGTGGAGTTTACCTGGACGTCCTCGTCCTTGCCGTTGTTAAAACGCCAGGTATTCTCAAAGGCCTTCCAATCGATGGGCGTGCCGTCGTTGAAGGTGGCGTCCTTGTTGATCTTGTAGGTGACGACGGTGTTCTTGCCCTTCTTGTCTTCTTTGGCCTCGTCGATGTAGTCGGGGTTTGGGGTGTAGTTTCCCTCGCCGTCGTACAGCGCAAGCTGTGGGTTGTACCAGCCCCAGACCTTGCGGGTATCGGCGGTCATGTTGGCGTGGAACATGTTTTGCTGCTCAGTGAGTTCATCGAGAGCGAGGGTGAGTTCGCCGTCGTCCTTGAGTTCGTCGCGGGACTTTTCGTTGTAGTCGCCAGCCGGATTAACCTCGATGTCGAGGCCGCCGACTGCCTTGGTGGAGTCGCCGTCCGAGTTGGCGGCGCAGCCGGTGAGGGCGAGGGCTGCGGCGGAGAGGGTAGCTACGGTAGCAATCCGGAAGCGAGTGAACTTTTTCATGGTGGGGTTTCTCCTTGAGTGAGAGGAAGGTGAAGGTTGCGGTAGCGGGGTAAGCTGCCACAGCACTTCAGGTGTGAGGTTAACTATATATAACGCGCGCTGTGTGGTGTGTCACTTTTGGGAAATTGGTGAGGCTTGTGCCGGGCCGGGCTTGCGTCGCCTGCGGGCAGCCTCCGGATCCGGAATCGGAATGGCATCCAGGAGCTTCTTGGTGTAGTCCGCTTGAGGGTTCTCGAAGATCTCATCGGTTGGCCCAGACTCCACAAACTGACCCTTGTACATGACGGCCACCCTGTCTGAAAGGTGGCGCACCACGGACAGGTCGTGCGCCACGAAAAGGTAGGACAGGCCCAGCTTCCGCTTGAGATCTTCGAGCAGGTTGATGACGCCGGCCTGGATGGAGACGTCGAGTGCGGAGACGGGCTCATCCAAGACCAAGACCGAGGGATTGGTGGCCAGCGCACGGGCGAGGCCGATGCGCTGGCGTTGCCCGCCGGAAAAGTGGCTGGGGAAGCGATCCAGCTGGGAGGAATCAAGGCCCACGAGTCCCATGAGCTCGTTCACGCGGGCGTCCACATCGCCGTCGTAGCCCAGGGAGTTGAGCGGTTCGGCGATGACCTCGCGCACGGTTAGGCGCGGGTTGAGGGAGCTCATCGGGTCCTGGAAGACAATTTGGATGTCCTTGCGGGCCTCGCGGCGCTCGGAATTGCTCATTCCGGCCGCGTCCTTCCCGTTGAGCACCACTGCGCCGTTTTCAGGCTTTAAGTCCATGATTTCTAGCAGGGTGGTGGTCTTGCCACAGCCGGACTCGCCTACGATGGCCATGCATTCGCCCTTGCGAATATCAAAGGTGAGGCCGTCCACTGCCTTGACCGTGCCCACCCGGCGCTTGACCAGCGCGCCCTTGGTAAGTGGGAATTCCTTGCGCAGGTCCGTGACCTCCAGGGTGGTGGGACGCTCCTCGCGGGGGATACCGGCCATGACGTCCTCCGCGAGCTGCGGGGGCTTGAACATGAGCTCGCCGCCGATTTTGCGGTCGTGGATCTCGGGCGCGCGCAGGCAGGCACTCTGGTGTGTGGGGGCGTCGTCAAGCGGGATAAGCGGCGGCTCACCATCGGAGCAGGCGGGCTGCGCCACGGGGCAGCGCGGGGCAAACTGGCAGCGCTGCTTGAGGTCCACCAGCACCGGCGGGCTGCCCACGATGGGTGTGAGCGGCTCTTCTGCGGACACGTCCGGGCGGGGCGTAGAGCCGAGCAGGCCCACGGTATAGGGCATGCGGGGTTGGGAGAAGATGGTATCCACATCGCCGCGCTCCACGGGTCGGCCGGCGTACATGACCATGACATCATCGGCCGTTTCTGCCACCACGCCCATGTCATGGGTAATCATGATGGTGGCGGCGCCGGTTTCGCGCTGGGCGAGCTTAATGACCTCCAGAATCTGCGCCTGAATGGTCACATCCAGCGCGGTCGTGGGCTCATCGGCGATGAGTACGCGCGGATTATTGGCGATTGCGATGGCAATGACCACGCGCTGGCGCATGCCGCCCGAGAACTCGTGCGGGAAAGACTTCAGGCGCAGGTGCGGATCGGGGATGCCCACGAGATCGAGCAACTCCGTGGCCTCTTTGAGGGCCTGCTTCTTGCCGACGTCCCTATGGGCCTGAATTGCTTCCACCAACTGCGATCCAATATCGAAGACCGGGGTGAGCGCGGAGAGCGGATCCTGGAAGATCATGCCGATGCCGTTGCCGCGGATCTCGGACATCTGCTTGTCGCTGAGACCGAGCAGCTCGCGGCCGTCGAACTTTACGGACCCGGTGATCTTCGCGTAGTCCGGCAGGAGCCCCATGATGGCCATGGAGGTCACGGATTTGCCGGAACCGGATTCGCCCACGATGCCGAGCGTGCGGCCGGGGTAGAGATCAAAATCCACGCCACGGACCGCGGAGACGGATCCGGCTTCGGACGGGAAGTTTACGCGCAGGTCTGTGACGGATAAGACGGGCGAGGTCATGCTTTACCTCCGGAATTCGAGTTGGGGTCGAGCGCATCGCGCAGGCCATCGCCAATGAAAGCCATGGACACGGTGAGCAAGGTCAGGGTTGCGGCAGGGAAGTAGAACAGCCACGGGGAGGATTGCACGGCGGCGGTGCCGCCCTGCAGGAGGGTGCCGAGGGAGACGTCGGGAAGCTTGACGCCCAACCCCAGGAAGGACAGGGCCGTCTCGGAGCCCACGGTGCCCACCACGCCGAAGACGAACTGGATGATGAGCAGCGAACCAATATTGGGAATGACGTGGCGCACGATGGTGCGCAGCTTGGACACGCCCATGTAGCTCGCTGCGCGGACGTAGTCTTGCTCGCGCACCGTAAGCGCCAGCGACCAAATCACGCGGGCCTGGTACATCCAGCCAAAGAGGATGAGCACGACGATAAGCAGCTTCCAATCGCCGCCGGAATCCGCGACTACCAGTGCGATGAGCAGGAAGGTAGGGATGGACAGCAGGAAGTGAATGACGGCCAGCACCGCCTTTTCGGCAATGCCTCCCCACAAGGCTGCAGCGGATCCAATGAACGCGGAGATGACCAAGGTGGCCAGGGATACCACGATGGCGATGGTCAGGGACCTGCCTAAACCGTGAATGGTCTGGGCATAAAGGTCATTGCCGGTGTCATTGGTGCCAAACCAGTGCTCGGGGCTCGGCGGCTCCGATAGCGCAAGGAAGTCCGGCTCGGTGTAGTCCCATTTGGCAAAGAATCCGCCAAAAAGCGCCGCAAGGACCAAGAAAGCCAGGATGATAAGGCCCAAGGTGGCGAGCTTATTGCGGAAGAAGCGGCGCAGGTACAGCTTGTAGCGCGAGGTGCCACGGGGCATCTGCTCCAGGGTGGCTACCTGCTCGGCCTCGGCGGGGGAGAAGGGGTCTCCCGAAGTGACCTCGCTGTGTGCGGTGATTTCCCCGCGCGGTTCCTGCTTGAAATAGTTGCGGTCTTTAGATGGGGTCATTTAACTCACCCTCACTCGTGGATCAAGCGCGACGACAACCAGGTCCGCCAATACCGCGGAGATGGCCGTCATGGCGGCGCCAAAGGCAGCGACGGCAGCTGCACCGTTGACGTCGTTCTTGCTAATGGTCTCGATGAAGTACTGGCCCATGCCGTTCCAGCCAAAGATGCGCTCGGTCATCACCGCACCGGTGAAGATACCCGGGATGGAAAAGGCCACCGAGGTTGCCACCGGGATGATGGAGGTGCGCAGTGCGTGCTTGCGAATCGCCTGTTGGCGGGTCAAGCCCTTAGCGCGGGCGGTGCGCACATAGTCCGCATCCAAGTTATCCAGCAGCAAGGTGCGCTGGGTCATGTGGTAGCTGGCGTAGCTAATGAAGACCAATGAAATGGTGGGAAGGATCAAGTGCTGTGCGGAGTCCACCAGCTTGGGAAAGAATCCTTCCACGTCCAGCGAATGGGAGCCGACCACATAGAAAATCTTCTTGCCGCTGAGCTCGTTGATTTTCAGTGCGCCCCACACCACGGCGATGGACGCCACTACCACGTGGGTATTCATCGCGATGATGGAAATGCCCTGCCAGATGCGGTCACCGGTCTTGTACTGGCGCGAAGCGGTGTAAACGCCCACTGCCACGCCGATGAGAATGGACAAAATGGTGGACAGTAGGAGTAGCTGCGCGGAAACCCAGATGCGGTAGCTAATTTCTGAATTCACCACTTCGCCCACCGGGGATTGGCCCCAGTCCCATTTGGTGAGGATATTGGTCAGCCAGGTCCACCAGCGTTGTATCAGCGGAGTATCGGGGCTGAGGTTATAGGGTTCGAGGAGGCTATTGATTTCCTCCGGTGAAAGCGGTGGGCGGCGGCCGGTGTAGTTGGACCGTGGGTCCAGGAAGCTGGCCGCCAAGAGATAGGCGAGGTTGGTAGCCAAAAAGATCATGAGTAACCAGCCCAAGGTCTTTTTGATCAGATATTTAGTCATAGAGATTCTCCGTGCGCGGTTAAGCAGGAAACGGGGTGCAAGGTGTATCCAACGAGCGAATCGTTGTATGTGACTAATCTAATAATCTGTTATCCAGAACACAATCAAATTAACCCCGTGACATAAATCCCCAATAATACGACAGGTATTACTGAACGTAGCTAGGGTGGAAAAATCTGCAATAAATACATTGTGAGCAGGCGATATGTGGCTCGAGATTGTTGAACACTTATAGTATTTATTTAATTGAATGAAATTAACTCGGGGGTGAAAATTTTCCTCTCGGCCCCGGCTGTCTGGCCGGCGCGGGTGCTGGGTAATCTTGGCGGATATGGATGACCCCACCCGCATCGATCCCACGCTTGAGTCCCTCCGCCGCGCCTGGGAGGGCCAGCCCGACCTTAGCCTTCCCACTTTCTTTGCCATGCTGGCTAATCAAGGCATTGGATGGGGCGCCACCGACACCGAACTCGTTGCGGAATTGGAGCGCCAGGCGGGCGTGCATCCGCCCTTGCTTCCCTTGGAGGGCGGCCGCATTGCGGCAGGGGAATGGCTCGTGCTTGCCGACGCCCCCTCCTACCGCATCACCGCCACCCCTACCCGCATCATCGTGCGCCGCCCCGATACCCAGCCCGTGGTGTGGGCCTATGAGTCCATTCGTCCCACGGGCCCCGGTCGCCCATTTACTATTCGGGATACCGAGGGCTTTGAACACCGCTTTGGCGTGGTCTCAAGCCTTATGCGGTTGAGTGCCGAGCGCCCAGACCTTAATGGCCTGAAGCGGCAGGATTTGGGTGATTTCGTGTTCATCCTTCGCTTCGCAGCGGCCATCGGTGTGCTCGATCATGGGCTGCACCTATTTGCCAAAGAAAACCGCCGCGTAATTCGCCAGGACTACTCTCTTGAGTTCAGAGGGTCGTTGCAACACTTTCCCTTAGGAGGGTGTTGTTGTGTCTGGGGTTGTTGGCCCGTTTCATTCGTTGTCTGAATCGGATCGTCGTGGCTTAGTTGCCTTGGTTGGCAGTGGGCGTAGTGTCCGTTCGGCGGCTGGTGAGCTTGGCTGTCATTACGGGCATGCTTTGAATTTTTGCCATGCCTTTGGATTGCCAGTCGTGTATAAAGCCAAACGAGTTGATCGCCGCGGCAGCCAGGCTTTCCAGCTTGTAGAGCTAGTCCGAAGCGGACTGTCGGTACGCCAAGCTGCTAAAAGATGTGGGATGCATCTTACCGCTGCGTATGCCGTAGCTACGGAAGCTGGGTGCCATATCCGGTTAAGTCAGTATGCTCGGAAAGTCCGCCAGACGCAGTTAAGAGTGGAATACCTGCGCCTTCGGCTGGCGAGCCTGCCTGGTGGTGATGCTGGCACGGCAGTAGGAATTGATCGTCGACTGCGTTTAGATTTCGAAAAAGGACTCACCAAATCCCAGGGTCGACGAGAAGAGTTCATACCCGTCGGCGAAGACGCCAGCACGTATAACAGACTTATGAAAGCGCTGCGCCAACGCCATGATGTCATCGAATCCGGAAGGCTTGCCCCTCCCGCCTTACCTAGCGGGGTAGATCCGTATAAACGCATCAGCAATCGCTACATTTGCTTCGAAGAACGCGTCATCATCGCCGATCTTCTCCGCGAAGATGTGCCACTGCGTGAGATTGGGCGCCGTTTAGGGCGAAGTGCATCGTCAATTCAGCGTGAAGTACGCAGAAACCACAGTGCGGAAGGCCCGTATCGTGCAGAAACAGCCCAGTTAAAGGCCTGTGCGCGGAGGTTGCGGCCGAAAATACCGAAACTACTAGCCAACAAAAGACTATGGGACTATGTATGCGCACAATTGCGGGCACAATGGTCACCTGAGGAGATTTCTAATCGCCTGCCCATCGACTACCCCACTGATAAGGACATGCGCATTAGTCACGAAACGATTTATGACGCCTTTTACCTGCAGGCCAAAGGAAGACTCAAAGACCTTGGCCTGGACTTGCCGACCGGTAGAAAGAAACGCAAGAAACGCCAAACCCGCTCCAGCACACCTGCCCAGCAACGCTTCGTCGACGACATGATCCTCATAGACGACCGGCCAGATGAGGTAAGTGAACGTATTTTGCCAGGCCACTGGGAAGGCGACCTCATCCTCGGTAAAAACAACCAATCAGCGGTAATCACGCTAGTAGAACGCGTCAGCCGATTTGTTGTCCTTGGCCACTTACCGGGAAGGCATACCAGCAAAGAAGTATTCACAGCCCTGCACAAGGCAGTTACAGGAATCGATAAAGCTATCTGGTCATCAATTACCTGGGACCAAGGAAGCGAAATGGCTGGTCATAAAGCTTTTACCATGGCCACTGACATTCCCATCTACTTCTGCCATCCAGGATCACCATGGGAACGCGGCAGCAACGAAAACACCAACGGCAGGCTCAGAAGAAACCTTCCCAAAAACAGCGACCTGTCCATCTACAGCGCCGAGGACCTAGAAATGATCGCCAACATTCACAACCACAAACCACGCAAAGCACTCAACTGGCGCACCCCAGCCGAAGTCATGACCAACGCCCTCACACAAACCGGTAGCATCAAACCAAACTAACCATCATCGTTGCAACGACCCCTAGAATCCGCCAAGGGGCGGGGTATATAAAAGTCCCCTAGGTGCCGGTGCAGGAACCTAGGGGAGGTGCAGGCAGTTTAGTCGAACTGGCCTTGGATGACAGCCGCCGCATCCAGCGGGGTCACGTGGTAGGAGATGGGGTTCTGGTTAGCGCCGGCCATAAGCGCGCCGGCGCAGGAGTGGCCCGCGCCCATCATGTGGCCCAGCTCGTGGGCGATAGTGCCCTGGACTGCCTCTGGGTACTGGGCATTAGGAATCTTGATGAAGACCATCTTGTGGTCCGGGTAGGCGGCGCCCTGCACGTAGCCGTTCGGGTCCGGCTTGTAGATGATGGCGACGGTGTCATCGTCAGCCTCGGAAGGCTTTACTTCCTTCAGGGAAGCCTTGCCCTTGAGAGCCTTGTTCCACTCGGCTACCGCGGCATCCAGCTGCTTGCGGTACGGGAAGTCGCCGACCACCTTGTACTCCAGTACGCCGTCCTGGAAGTAGGGCTTTACGGAGTCCTCATCGTGGAGGATGGAGGGATCCGGGACCGGCTTGCCATCGTTAGCCAGCTTGGTGATGGTCTTGCAGGTGCTCGGGGAGATGAGGGAGCGAACTGGGTCGCTCTTAGCGCTAGCGGCCGGTGCGGCGACGGTGCCAAGGATGGCGGAAGCGGCCAGGGTGGCGGCAGAAAGCTTCTTGAAAGAAGGCATAGGCAGTGAGTTACCTTTCGGTTGATTTTAAGGTTCGCAGAGTGCATGTTTCCCAGCAATATCCGTGGTAAACGGTATTATGCGGGTCTCTTATGCGTGCGAGCATATATCAGTTTCTTATTGTCTGCAAAGGGAAAAATAAGAAACTGAGGAACTTACTGCCTCTTTACCGCCTTCTAGTTCAATCGCTGCCCAGTGGTGGTGCTAAACAAATGCACGCGGTCTGGGTCGGGGGAAACGTAGAAAGTATCGCCCACCGCATAGCGGCCGCGGGCATCAACCAGGATGCCGGTCTGGCCGCCCATCCGGGTCGAGGATTTGAGGACGCCGTCGGTGGAGCTGTTGCCGGCGGCGTCGTTAAGCTCGCCATAGACATAGGTCTGGTTGCCTAGCTCCTCGACGTGCGCGACGGTGAACTTCGCCCCGCCATTGCCGGTATCGCTTAGCTGCCAGTCTTCCGGGCGGATGCCCACCGTGACGGTCTCCACGCCCTCAAAGTTGTAGTTGGCCAGATTGATGCGGGTAGAACCGATGGTGAGTTCAGAGGAGTTATGGGTGAGGTCGTAGATATTCATCGCCGGGGAGCCAATGAAACCGGCGACGAAGACGTTCTGCGGGCGGTCATAAATGGTGCGGGTGGTATCCACCTGCTGTAAGACGCCGGCATTGAGGACGGCGACGCGGTCACCCATGGTCATCGCCTCGGTCTGGTCGTGGGTGACATATACGGTGGTGGTGCCAAGGCGGCGCTGCAGGTTAGAGATCTGCGCGCGGGTGGAAACGCGCAACTTAGCATCCAGGTTGGATAGTGGCTCGTCCATGCAGAATACGGCCGGTTCGCGAACGATGGCGCGGCCCATGGCCACGCGCTGGCGCTGGCCGCCGGAGAGGTTGGCCGGCTTGCGGTCTAGAAGGTCTTCCATCTGCAGGATCTTCGCGGCCTCGTCCACGCGGGATTTAATCTCGTTCTTCGGGACCTTGCGGTTTTCCAGCGCGAAGGACATATTCTGCGCCACGGACATATTGGGGTAGAGGGCATAGTTCTGAAAGACCATGGCCACGTCGCGGTCCGATGGGCTAACCCCGGTGACATCTTTGCCGCCGATGCGGATGGAGCCGCGGTCGGTGGGCTCGAGGCCTGCCAGCATGCGCAAGCTGGTGGACTTGCCGCAGCCGGATGGGCCGACGAGGACTAAGAATTCGCCATCGGCAATATCCAGGTTGAGGCGGTCAACGGCGGGGCGTTCCGCGTCCTTAGAGTAGATGCGGCTTGCGCCATCGAAGGTGACAGTAGCCATGGTTACCTTTCAGAAACTAGTGGGGGAAGGGGAGGGGCTGCGAGAGCCTACTTATTGATGACGGTCTTGACCTGGTTGTCGTAGATGGACTGCAGGGTCTTCTGCAGATCGGTCAGGACCTTGGTCACGTCATCGCGGTTGGTGACGATCTTTTCAAAGGCGCCGCCGATTTCCTGGTCCGCGCCGGGCAGGAAGACGCGGGCATTGTCCTGCGGTCGGGTCTCTGGCAGCTGTTTGATAGCGGTTTCGAAGTTCGGGTTGTCCTTCATGAACTTCTTCTGGTCCTCGTTGTCCACCGCGGTGGAGCGCACCGGCATGTAGCCCACGTTCTGGGACCAGTAGGAGGTGTTTTCCTCATTGGTGATGAAGTCAATGAGCTTGATAGCAGCCAGCTGGCGGTTCTTGCTGATGCCAGCCGGGATGGCCAGGCCGGCACCACCGGTGGGGCAGGCGCCGTCGCCAGTCGGGTTAGGCAGGAAGGCGGTGCCGAGCTCGAACTTGGCGGTATCGGTAAGACCTGCCAGGTCACCGGTGGACAAGACGGTGGCGGCGGCGCGGCCGGTGCCAAACTCCATGGCCATGTCATTGCCCACGTAGGAGTAGCCCTTCTTCTCATCGGTGATGTCCTTGAGCCACTCGACGGCCTTGATGGTCTTGTCATCGGTGAACTTCAGATCCCAGTCATCGGAGTAAGCGCCGCCCTTGGACCACAGTGGGCCCTGGAAGATCCAACCCAGGTAGTCCACGGCATCGCCCCAGCCAAAAGGCTTCATCTTGGAATCGGCCTCAGCCAGCTTCTTGGACCACTCATCCATCTCATCCCAGGACTTGGGGCCGCGGTCTGGCAGGCCGGCCTTCTTCCATGCGTCCTTGTTGTAGAAGAACAGCGGCGTCGAGCGGGCGAAGGGGAGGGCAAAGTGGCCGCCGTTGTAGCTGTCTCTTATACACATCTGACGCTGCCGACGAGCGATCTAGTGTAG
>OJKZ01000937.1_pt1 | contig 10651 bp, 10 predicted proteins | sample 1596791 | NCBI WGS metagenome assembly OJKZ01 (sample SAMEA3904677, study PRJEB24821) | metagenome | biome: Builtin; feature: hospital; material: surface | place: USA | collected 2013-06-04 | reverse complement strand
CTCGTCGGCAGCGTCAGATGTGTATAAGAGACAGCCGCCCTTCCCCTCACGAGCAGTGGGATCCTCCTTGAACTCCAAAATCAGCGACTCTTGCGAGTCCGCCGTCGCTCCATCATGAATCGCCTCCAGCGCTAAACGAACATACGAGGGGAGCGCGTCCCAAGCTGATTCCGTGACCATGCGGCAGATTGTACATTCCCCAGGTAATTCTTTTCGGCGCCAATTTTGGGAGTTGAAAGATATCGGAAAGGTATCGGGTGCTGGGAAAGTGTAGTTCTGAACGTTCGTGCAGGTCAACGAATTGTTTCTATATCTTTCTATCTCTTTCTAGCTCTTTCGGCGCGAGAGCGCACCACATTCCACCCCGCGCAATCATCGACCTGGGCTTCTACCCCTCCCGCCCCGCCGAAAACCCTGGTTCTGGTGCACAGCAAACCGCCAGAAATCCTGTCGTCAGCGGAACCAGTGACAAAGGACGCACCCGAAAATTAGCGACCTGGGAAAACCCCCGTTTTCAAAAACGAAATTGCGTCCTTTGTCACTCGCACCCTGTGACCAAGCCACCAGCAAGCCACCAACTATGCGCGTTGTATCAGCGTGTAGGTCCACTCGCGTAGTTCCTGCGGCAGCTCGCCGTGGGATGGGTTCTTGATGTAGGCGCGGTCGACTGGGTCGTAGTGCCACAGCCAGTCTGCGTAGCGGTATCAGTTTCCTTCTGCCTGGTTGAACAGGTAATTGCGCAAAAGGCGGGCAGCGCCTGGGAGGTGCCAGAGTTCGCCCCAGAAGTGGCCGGTGGTCTGGATGCGTGCGGCTCACGGGCGTTCGCACGTCGTTGTCTTGTCGCATCTCCACGGGCACGCGGAGCAGAAATTGAGTACGGCGCAACACTGCTACCTGACGAGTCCGCAACGTCCATGATTACACCGTGGCTCGCTTGGACTTCGCCTGGCACGACGCCTCCGAGGCAGCCTGGTCCGTCGAAGTGAAAACCGCGCAGGGCCGCACCGTGCCCGCGTCCGAAACGCTATGGATGCGCACGCGCGAGGTCTGGATCCACGCCGTTGCTCTCGATGTCCGTGCAACATTCAGCGACATCCCCGAGGTCATGCTGTCTACCTCGCTTGAGGAAAACCCGAGGAAATGGCGTGCCGGGCTTGTTCGGTGGGCTGCCGGCCACAGCGCGTCAAGCGTCGACGCCGACGTTGAAGCGTCTCGCTGGCTCTAGCAACCGAAGCACAGAGCACCATCGCTTGCACAGTGGAGATCCGGTGGAGGTGATGGTGTTTTCTTCGCCGCTAACGCGTATAAATATCAGGATTCAACTTCGATTGGGCAGCTCTTGAGAAGGCTTGACACTCTGTTGTACGACGTCAAAAGGATGTGAATGTCTTGGTCGATAAGGCTCGACAACCGAAAGATGTCATGCAAGCGTTCCCTGAGAGCGTGAGACGGCGGAATTGTTAACGGCTTGAGCAATACACATTCATGGTGGGCAATGCGATTTCGGAAATATGACAAACGGTATAAGAGCCAACGGACCTCGTCTGAGTCCGTAGTCGGGTCGAAGAATGCTTTGTGGAGCGCTTCGTCCCAGATGGTTTCCCTGTAGCCATTAGTGACTTCGTCTTGGTGTTCGCCTTCGTCGAAGGGAATAAGGTTATGCCACTTTCCAAAGCTCACTTGGGACAACACATCTCCCTCTGAGATGGGTACTTGGGTACGCGCATGATTGGGATTTTGGTCCCTTTTGCTTTTGGCTTCCAACGCCAGGCTCGTGGCGCCTGCCTTTGTGGATTCGAACAATTTGTTGAGCGGGTGCGGTAAGCCATGTTGCATAGTGAGCCAGTCCGGGTCGTGTGTTTGCTGGCGACACCACGATGAAAGCTGCTCATAAAACGCATTTCTTGTTACGACCTCTACTACGGCCAGCATTTCCAGAAATGCCGCCGAGATTTCGACATTCCACTTGTAGAGCGCCAGCGCGTCTTTTCTTCTTCCACCGGCCAAGACTAGATATGGGCGAGTACGTTCTCCCCCAAATCGATCGAGCATTGCTTGATGGCGGTCGTAGTTGTGCTTCACAAGGGTCCCCCGGTTCCTTCATTCTGTATAAAGAGTATGATACAGTGACTTCCGAAAAGGCTCCTCGGTGTTCTCCCGAGGAGTCAGAGAGTGAGGGAGCGTTCCGTAGTTTTCACTACGAGGGCGCTCCTTCTTTAATTGTTTCCACGCCTTAAGCCCTTTGCTGCGCGAGAGCGCGCACCAAATTCCACCTCGCGCAATCAGCGACCTGGCCTTTTACCCTCCTGCCCGCCAAAAACCCGGGTTCTGGTGCACAGCTAATTGCCAGAAACCCTTTCGCCAGCGGAGCCAGTGCCAAAGGACGCACCCGAAAATTCACGACCTGGGAAAACAGCCGTTTCCAAAACCGAAATTGTGTCCTTTGGCACTCGCTCCCTGTGACCAAGCCACCAGCAAGCCACCAGCAAGCCACCAACCTGCCACCAACCCGTCGTGCGCATTCCCTCACAACCGATGTGCGAGTAAAGTAGGCCCGTAATTTATGGGCAAACAGCCCAGAAGCCACGAGCCCAAAGGGCCACGAGGAAAGGGAGGCGCATTATGCGTGTTGGCATTGTCGGCTATGGAAACTTGGGCAAGAGCGTGGAGCAGCTGGTGAAGCTGCAGCCGGATATGGAGTTGTCGGCGATCTTCTCGCGCCGCAGCAAGCTGGACACGGACACCCGCGTGTTGCCGGTGGCGGAGTTTGGCCAGTACAAGGACGAGATTGACGTCGCGATTCTGTGCCTGGGTTCGGCGACGGATATTCCGGAGCAGGCGCCGGAGTTTGCGAAGTACGTGCCTACCGTGGACACCTACGATAATCACCGTGACATCCCACGTCACCGCAAGGCGATGGATGAGGTCGCGCGCGAGCGCAACACGGTGTCCATCGTTTCCACTGGTTGGGACCCGGGCATGTTCTCGTTGAACCGCGCGATGGCGGAGGCAATTCTGCCGAATGCGCAGCAGCACACGTTCTGGGGCCCGGGCCTGTCGCAGGGTCACTCGGATGCGGTGCGCAGGATTGAGGGCGTCGCGAAGGGTGTGCAGTACACGATTCCTGCGCCGGATGCGTTGGATCGCGCACGCCGCGGCGAGACCGAGGGTCTCGACGGCAAGTCCGCCCACAAGCGCGTCGTTTACATCGTGCCGGAGGATGGCGCCGACACCGCCGCCATCGAGCACACCATCCGCACGATGCCGGACTACTTCGTCGGCTACGAGGTCGAGGTCAACTTTATTGACGACGCCACCTTCGTCCGCGAACATTCCGGCATGCCGCACGGCGGCCACGTGATCACCACTGGTGGCGTCGGCGAGAACCACCAGCTTGTCGAGTACACCCTGGAACTCTCCAGCAACCCCGACTTCACCGGCGCCGTCGCCGTCGCGTACGCGCGCGCGGCTGCCCGCCTCGCGGAGGACGGCAAGTCCGGCGCCTACACGGTGTTGGAGGTTCCGCCGTACTTGCTCTCCGCGGTCGCCCTCGACGACCTGATCGCCCGCGACGTCTAACTCACGGGAGAGGGTGCCGCAAAAGGCCCTTAGAGATTTTGTGAACAGATTTGCATATGCAGATCTGTTCACATTTTTTGGCTCCGCTCGCGATGAAATCTACTTTCTCGCCGCCCACGCTTCCGCGGAGCGGAGGAGGTCTTGCGCGAGTTCGGGGTTATGGAAGCGTCGATACATGGTGCTGCCGCTTCGCATCATGCGCACGTTGAGCTCGTAGTTGTGCTCGAGGAGCTGGTCCAGCCAGGGGAAATCTAGGTCGCCGTTGATGATTGCCATGAAGTTCAGCAGGGGGAACTGCCATGCCCAGGTGGTGGCGATGGGGTATTCAACGCGCTCGACGGCCCAGAACCCTTCGGGGTCCTGGTAGCGTTCGATGTCCTCAAGCGGAACGGTGTTGATGTAGATTACACCGAAGTCGTTGTCCGCAACTGCCGTGAACACAGATTCGATGTTTCCGGTGCTAAGGCACGCTAAGCGATAGTTGCCGCGCGTCTTGTTGGTCGAGGGCAGCGCCGAGACCGACCACAGCAACTTTTCGGTGTGTACTGGGTCGGGGAGTGTCTCGTCCATGAGCCAGCCGAGCACGTAGCGCGTTGCCGGGTAAAACGGGTCGCGCGCCAGCTTATGAAATTTCTGTTGGGTTTTCGAAGGCTGTACTGTGACGCGTTTGCGCTCGGCGCGATCCCAGGGCAGCGCGATGGTTTCGCCCTGCTCGGTGGCGATGGTGTAGGTTTTCTCACCCCGCGGTCTCCGCGTATCGACGACATTTCGCAGCGAAGCGCACTGCTCCGATTCAGTGATCAAGATACGTTCTACAGGCAGTAATGGTTGGGGCTCCGGGATTGGGAAGAACTCCAAACCGACGATATCTTCCCATCTGCGCCGGTGCTGCGCGTATCGATTGACCACGTTTTCCGCCTGCCCCACGTACATCTCGCCGTTATCGAAAATCAGCCGGTACAGCCCGCGCTTCGGTTGTTTGAAAAAGAGGGGTGCGACGGAGTCGAGGTCGTCGACTTGGAATGCGATGCCGTCGAAGTGGTCCGTCGAGAAGCTGATAGCCATTGGGGTTGACCTCCGAGAGTGGGGTTATGTACTCATTCTCAATCTAGCTTCGATCACCAATCGCTCGGGTTACACTTCCTGGAAATAGCATTTTCAGGAGGCCCCTGTGAAGAAGTTCATTGCCCTGTTTGTGGCGTTCGTGCTCGCAATCTTGGCAGCGCCGAGTGCTTCGGCGATCTCCGTGCGTGGCGACGCCGCTTCGCCCCGATCCGCAGTTGCTGTGGTGCATGCGGGTGGAGGAGATGGTGCGCACCTCGAACGATGGCATTGCGAGCACGCTGGATGCTGCGTACCCGCAGGCGATTGACGCGATCGCGCGCGACTTCAAATTGAGCGCTACTCAACGACGTGGCAATTGGGGATTGGCGAGTACGTCGGCGGTGGACGTCGCGAGGTTTGTGCAGGCCATCCGGCATGATCCGGTGGCCGCGCCGCTGCTGCGCGGCATGGCGCACGCGGCACCCGTCGCTGCCGATGGCTTCCCGCAGAACTACGGCACCTCGAGACTGACCGGTGTCCAGGGCACGAAGTTCGGCTGGGCCGACGACCGTCGCAGCTCCACCGCGACGGTTAGTTACGGTGCCGGGTTCGCGGTCGCGGTGCTCACGTACGGTGATGTGCATGCGAACACGGTCGATGCGCAGCGTGCCGTCGATACCTCGGTGATGCCGGGGCCGAGCGGTGGCCGACGAGTTGTTGATATGTTGCCGCCGCAGACGCCGAACGAGATCAGGAACCTGGTTCCGAAGCATTGGGAGGTCCCGGCGGGCTCGTCGGTGCCGTGGTAAGGCGAGGTCCTGACCAGCCATTACGAGAATAGAGGGGGCTAATCGTCCAAGGTTTCGACGTTTCAGGAAAACCTTGGGAGATTAGGGGCAGGCGCAATTCTGTTCACAAAATCCCGAGCAAACTTGGCAACACACCTTCCACCCCGGAACCCCGAAACCCGCACCACTACTACTCACCCTTGCGGTACCTGCGGGAGCGCCCTCCGCCCACGGCGACGAGTAGGCCGTCGTCTTCCCACCCGCTGATGAGGTTGGTGGCCGTGGAACGGGAGATGTCGCAAAGTTCGACGAGGTCCGCGGTCCGGATTTCGCCGAATACGGAGAGCCATTGCAGCACAACGTTGCGTGCGTTTTCCGGGTCGGTGCCGAGGTACCAGGCGGGCTTCGAGGTGGGGGATTCGTGGTCGCGGAGTACGGCACGGCTTGTCTCGTTGAGGAGCCACGCGTCCCCATGCTTGCGGATCAGCGGTTCGCCATTGACCGTCGTTTGATACGCCGCGGTCAGGGCCAGTTCGGCGGCATCTTCGGTGGACTGCAGTGCTTCGGCAACGCTTCGACGAGTAATGAAAGCGTGGTTGAACAGGAGGTAGAGGATGATGGCGATGCGCGTATCGCGTTGCCGGGGTGTCGGCACGATGCGTGAAACGAGGTCCAGTACGGGTAGCTCAGGCTGCCCACCCACGAGCGTCGTTTCGATGTACGGGCCTGGCACCTGGATGATCTCCGGGGGCCGGTGGCCGAGCGTGATCATGGATTGGTACATACGGTCGACGCCGACGCCCTGCTTGTCTACGAGTCCGATGGCGCGGTAGAGGTCGGCGAGGGCGGGGTAGCGGGCTTCCCTGTTGCTGAGCACGTTTGCCGCAGAGATGGCGGGCATGAATGGGCCGGGGCTGCGCACGATGAGGGTGCTATCGAGTTCGATCCAGCGGACGTCGACTGGTTCTTGTCGGTTCCAGTCGCGGTGAATCATGGCGTTGAGCAGGGCTTCGCGCACGGCGCTGTGCGGGATCTGCGGAATTGGCTGGTGTACAAACCCAGAAACGATGGTGTTGTTCTTGTTCACGATACGCAGTGCCTGCTCGATATCTTCAAGCTGTTCAAGTGTCGACGTCCCCGCGTTGCCACTGACACGATTCAGTATGTTGCCGCCATGGACGTCGAAAATTGTCAGTTCGAGTACCGCGCGCGGGGTGGCGGCGAAGAGGGTGACACCTGCTTGGGTGAGGTTGTTGTTCGCATCGAGTGCTCCGAGGCTACGCAGTAGCTCCTCGTCGGTGAACTCGCGGAAGGCTTCTTGTTGACGCCGAACAATCTCAAGCGCTCGCGGCCGAACGTCGCTAACGCTGAGGTCGGACGCCTGCGCCATCGGGTCGAAGTTCATTTGCGAGCGCTGGTACTCCCACCATTCGGAGAGGTCCACCGGCTTGCACGAGTCGCCGACGCGCCAGCGCAGCTGATCACTCGTGTTGGGGACTGGTTGCTGGGACGCTGCCACAAAGAGGATCAGCAGCCGCTGCCCTTCAACTACTCGTTCTTCGATGGAAGGGGCAACCTGCACACGCTGGTAAATTTCTTGCCGCAGCCAATCGACGTCCAACTCCGTCCCAATAATGCGCCCCGTTTTGTCTTCGACACCGACGATGAGCGCACCACCGCCGGGGGTGTTGGCCATGCAGGCAACTTCGTCAGCGAGTTTGGTGGCCGCCATCGGGTTCCGGAGTGCGCCCGGTTCGATCTCAGGCCCGTTGCGACGTCCGGCTTCTTCTTTGAAGTCGACATCCTGGGTTTCGGTCGTCCTGTGGACGCTTCCGCCCTCCGCCGTCGCCAGAATTGCGTCGACTTGCTCAGCCAAATCTTGCCGACGGCCATGAAAACCGACCCGCATACGACCCCTCCGACCTGCCATTGTTTGAATAGATGTGTCTAATCTACCAAGGATTCCGCGTTTCCGGGAAACCTTGGACGATTAGGCACTCACATCCGGCGAGCGCTGGCAGCGCCACCGTACCGAAGACGCCCCCGATCAGCAGTGCGATCGGCGTCCAGAATAGCTCTCACATAGTGAGATAGGTCTTTAACCTGCGGGTTTTGAGTGCGATTCTGATTTATATTTTGAGTTTTGCTTCTATACGTGAGCGAAACCGCTATCAAAACCACCATCAACACTCTGCGAGGCATAGGCAACGACACCTACAAAATCGAAGCAAAAGATGCCTCGCGCGGCCTGCCAAAGAGCATCGGTGAAACTCTCTCTGCGTCCCCGCAAAGCGCTCCACGCCGCCGGACAGCCACTGCCCAAACGCGAAATCGCCGAGCACACTGGCATGAGTGACGGTCAAATAACCCCGACCCTGAAGGCAATGGAGCAGCAAGGCATCATTACGTTCACGGAAAAGCACTGGAACGCGAAGAACCAGCGCTACGCGCTTTCTGGTGAACAAGACGAGTAGATGCGGACAGCGCGGCGTCGATAAGCATCATGCCCCTAATCCTTGTGGTCCTGGAAGAACTGTTTTCCCGCTGGGGCGGACATCAACTGCAATTCTGTTCACAAAATCCCGAGCAAGCTTTTCACCACACCTGCCACCCTCGAAAACACGAAACGCCGAAAACACCGAACCAGCAGCCGCAGCCTACCCCAACAGCGCGTTATCGATGAGCCGCACGCCGTCGACCGTCGCCGCGACCAGCGCCAGGCCGGGCCCGGACGTCGGCTGCAGCGTATCCGGGTCGACGACCACCAGGTAGTCCAGCGTGACGCCCTCCGAAGCGGCAAGCTCCGCACGCACAGCGTCCACGTCGAGCGCGCCCGCGTCGACTTGTTCCTGCAGTGTCCGTAGCGAACGCGACAGCGCCAACGCCTGCGAACGCCCCGCCTCGGAGAGGCGCACGTTGCGCGAGGACTGTGCCAGGCCGTCCGCGGCGCGCGCGATGGGCAGGGTGCGGATCTCCACGTCGTGGTTCAGGTCGCGAACCATCCGGCGTAGCACCGCGACCTGCTGCGCGTCCTTCTGTCCGAAGTAGGCCACGTCCGGTTTGGCCAGGTTGAACAGTTTGTTTACGACGGTCGCTACGCCGTCGAAGTGCCCCGGCCGCGACGCGCCTTCCAGGACGGTGCCCATCTCGCCGGTGCGAACCCAGATCTGCGGCACCCCTCCCGGGTACATCTCCTCGACACTGGGCGCGAACACGATGTCGACGCCGCGCTCCTCGCAAAACGTTGAGTCCGCCTCAATATCGCGTGGGTAGTTGCGGTAGTCGTCGCAGTCGCCGAGGTCGGTGAACTGCAGTGGGTTGAGGAACACGCTGGTAATCAGCGTGTCGACCTCTCCCCGGGCCCGCTCAATCAGCGTGCCGTGCCCGGAGTGCAGCGCGCCCATTGTCGGCACCAGGCCGACGGTCCCGGTCGCTTCGGCGCGCGCCGCGCGCAGTTCTTCAACAGTGGTAATGACTCGCATGGTGGCCTTCCTTAGTCCTCGAACGATTCGGCAGCAGCAGGAAAGTCCCCCTTTTCGACGTCCTCCCGGTACCTCCGCGCGCCCTCCAGCAGCTGCGCGCCCAGGTCCGCATACTGACGTACAAACCGCGGCGTTTTTCCGCCGGCGCGGAACCCGAACGCGTCCTGCCACACGAGCACCTGCCCGTCAGTGCCGTTACCTGCGCCGATGCCGATGGTCGGGATCGGAACCTCGTTCGTTACCCGCGTCGCGATCTCCGAAGGCACCATCTCCAAAACGACCGCGAAAGCACCCGCGGTTGCGACGGCGGTGGCGTCGTCAAGTAGTTGTTGAGCTGCGTCACCGCGACCTTGGACCACGTAGCCGCCGAGCGCGTGCTCGGACTGCGGCGTGAACCCGATGTGGGCACAGACGGGAATGCCGGCGTCGACAAGCGTTTTGATAGTCGGCGCCACCTCGACGCCGCCCTCCAGCTTCACTGCCTGCGCCCCGGTCTCCTTCATCACGCGGACCGCCGCGGCGAGCGCCTGCGACGGCGACTCCTCATACGTGCCGAACGGCAGGTCAACCACCACAAACGCACGCTGCGTCGAGCGCACCACGGCCGAGGCGAACGTGATCATTTCGTCGAGCGTGATCGGTAGGGTACTGGTGTGGCCGAGCACCACGTTGGCTGCCGAATCCCCGACGAGCAGGAAGTCGATGCCGGCCTCGTCGAAGAGTTGGGCGGTCATGGTGTCGTAGCTGGTCAGAGCTGTAAATTTGCGACCCTCAGCCTTAGCCTGGGCGAAGTAACGAGTACGAAGGCGTTTCATACCGCCTTATATTAGGACGGTGCGTGGCGGTTTGTTGGCGGTTATTGAAAACCGGATGTCCACCATGGTGTACACAAAACCCTTTACAATCGCGCGAAATGCATTAGGTTGTGTAGAAACACTTTCAAAACGGGGGGACACTTTGCGCACCTATACCTTGGCACCACTGCTCGCCGCCACACTGCTCGCTGGCTGCTCCAGCACCACCCTTATCGACGCCCCCTCCGCCCGAACCAACGCCCCTCCCTCGGATGCTTCGGGCGAGAAAGCTTTCGTCTTCGAATCCGGCACCGTCCCCATCGGCGCCTTCGACCCATTCACCCTCGCACCAGAAGACTACTTCGATCCCTGCAACGACATCACCGACGAAGAATTCCGCCGCGTGGGCTTCACCGGCGAAATCAAGCGGAGCACGGACGGGGAGATCGACTCGCCGCATGGGACTTCGGTTTGTACGTTCAGAGATCCTGAGAACCTCACATTTATTGGATTGATGAGTGTGGAGGGAAATCGGAAAGTGGCTGAGGAGTTGGGAGGGGTAGAGGAGAATGTCGTTTCTAAGGTGCTCCCAGAACTATATGCATATCACCGCGGATATTATGTGAGCTTGCCGAATACCTGCATTTCTCAAGTTGATACTGAACGCGGTGGTATCGCAGCTGCTTACTACACGATCGATGAATCTGTCCCTGTGGACGAGCACTGCCGAATTGCGACAGAAGCTATGGAAGCGCTCTATCTATTGGGCAACGAAAATTCTAATCAGGGGGAATAATGACAAGAATTTTGATTGAAGTTAACGACGTTGAAGATGCAGTCAACTCACTGAACTCAACGGTAATGACTCTTAGTGAGAGCATGTTTGGTGGATATGCTTCGCCAGCCTCCACCTTCTCCGCCGTCTCCGGCCTCCGCGAGGCAGGGGAGAAGCACGGGGCGATCT
>OJKZ01000924.1_pt1 | contig 10714 bp, 5 predicted proteins | sample 1596791 | NCBI WGS metagenome assembly OJKZ01 (sample SAMEA3904677, study PRJEB24821) | metagenome | biome: Builtin; feature: hospital; material: surface | place: USA | collected 2013-06-04 | reverse complement strand
GGTGTGATTGACAACCTACTGAAAGGCGCCGCGACGCAGTGCTTGCAAAACATCAACCTAGCACTCGGTTTCGACGAACACGCCGGCATTCCATGGTCGTAGAGCTACTGTACGTATTATGTAAGCAATATGACACTGGGAGGGCCAAGTCAGCAGACTGCCCAGGCCCCGTGTGTGAAGCGCCTGCGTGGAATTCTCTGCCAGGACGGATCACCATGTCATACGGACATTCCGCGTTCGTGCCGCCGTCGCACATGAATCAAAACATGTATGGCATGCCACCATCGTCTTCATACAACACCTCGTGGCTAGATAAGCTAAAGAGTCTGTCTTCCAGCGCAGAAGACTTGATGGACTCTCTGTCACAGCCTATCCGCCCATATATTCCAGCGATCGGCCGTTTCTTGATTGTGGTAACATTCTTGGAAGATGTATTGCGCATCTTGACGCAGTGGTCTGATCAGGTAAGCTTCCTGCACAAGTACCGCAACATGCCGCTCTTTATTGTGTATGTTTTCCTAATCATCAATGTGGTGTTCATGACCGTGGCCTCTTGCCTCGTCATTATTCGCCGCATGCCAGAGCTCTCTATCGGTGCCCTGCTATGTGTCATCGTGCTCCAGGGAATTGGTTATGGCTTGATCACGGAACCCAACTTCTTCCTCCGTAATCTGTCCGTCGTCGGCGGCCTACTCATGGTATTTACTGAGAGCCTCGCATCCCGGCGCCGCAACCTATTTGCCGGCCTGCCTAGTATTAGCGAGACGGACAAAAAGATTTACTATCAGCTCGCGGGCCGTGTATTGCTCATCTTTTTGTTCATCGGTTTTGTCCTTCGGGGCGAGTGGTCTCTCTTCCGCGTGCTAGTATCTCTCCTTGGCTTCTGCGCCTGTGTGATGGTCGCGATCGGCTTCAAGGCCCGTTGGAGTGCCATGTTCCTTGTCCTCTTGCTCAGTGTGCTTAATATAGCCGTGAACAACTTCTGGACGGTCCACTCAGCCTTGCCTCAGCGCGACTTTTTGCGCTACGACTTTTTCCAAACCCTCTCCATTGTCGGTGGCCTGCTCCTTCTCATCAACCTTGGTCCGGGTGGGCTCTCGATGGACGAACGCAAGAAGGTTACATGAGGGCAGGTTGCGTGAAGAATGAGCGTTCATGACACTAATAAAACGTCTATGTAGGACAATGTGGTCCATAAGGAAAATGTGTGTGTGCATACAACTTTTTGGACGGCGCCGTCATCATTGTGCCTCCATGTTCTTGCGCGTGCCATCCGGAGCCACGTTGCATCGTTCCACGAGTGCAGACCAGTATTTGGGGAAATCGAACTGGTAATTGTAAGTGCCGCCAGGGAATTGAGCATCGAGCTGGTCAGGGTCGATGAATTCTGTCAGATTGTCGGGATTGAAGCGGATCTTGTCCTTTGTGACAGGATCCAGAAAAGGAGAAAGAGCCGTAAAGAAGGCCGAAATAAAGCGGGGCGTGTGGCACACCAAGGCACGCCCCAGGCGCTCGACATAATGCGTCTGGAGGATATTTGCGACGTGACGCGCCGTTCCGAGCGATGGCATGGACGAAAAGTGTGCACCATAGAAGTCAACGATAATCGTAAGCGTCTCTTGGCCTGGTGCCATCAAATCGATGGCGCGCTCCAGTGTCCAGACCATGTAACGGATCTGGCGCGGCGATGGCTTGGTATTTTCACGGCCAGGGCGCAGGTAGAGGATCGGGCGTGACTCTTTGTCGAATCCTGTCAGCACATGCTTTCCCGTCTCCGCTTCCGGCGCAACTTCATCCGGCGGGATAATATCTGGTTTGTAGTCACGGCGCCACTCTAGTGTCTCGATAGCACGCTTTTTGCTGTGCTTGACATCACCATGCGTAGATCGCAGGTAACGGTGCCAGAGACTGGGCTCGCTGAACCACCGCTGCTCAAACTTTTCATAGTCAGGTGGGCATGGGTGGGCTGCTCGGTATTCGGCCACGTACTGCTCGATCTCCCTGGCCTTCTCATCATCACCGGGATTCTTTGGCTTTGGTGGCGCCAATCGGCAGTGGGCAGGCGGTGTCAGAATGACTTCTGACGTCGCAGTAGCAGGATCAATCTCCTTTTCATGCTCCTTCACGGAGTTTTTGCGGCCAAAGAGATGCAGCATGACGGTGCGAGAGGAATGCTACGAACCGGCTCAAAAACCGCCCGTCGACTCGCCGCGGAGGTTTCGGCACTTATGCTTACATATCGAAAAATGGAGCCTTTTTATGTGATCATGAGCGCCGTGGGCAGCGACTCACGTGGCTAGCTACATGTCCTGGGCCGCGACGAGCGCTTTCTGCGCGTAGTAACGCACGTCAGCATCGGGGTCGTCACTGAGGGCCTGCAGAGCAGGCACGATTTGTTCCTGCACAGTCTGTATTCCCACAGACGATGACTTGAGCTCTTGAATCAGCACCTCAAAAGCCTTGGCCACATTGAAGCGGATGTTGGGAATGGGGTCCTGTACCATATTCAACAAGGATGGAAGGATACAGTTGATGATCGTATCTGGGTCAAGTGACTGTGTCATGGTAGTCACGGCAAAGATCGTGGTCATTCGGTACAAGTAATTTGGGTGTGAGCTCATTTGCAGGACTTTGGGGATGATGGACTGACGCGCCCATTCCACGCCGAATACCTCTGTCAGCTTTTTCAGGTTAACGGTAGCAGCCTCACGAATGCTAAACACAGTATCGCCTAGCCAGCTCAAACAAAGGCCACTCAGCTGTTCATCAAAGAACTCGACACCTAGCTGATGTGCCAGTAATGGAATGTTTTCGATGATCGCCTGACGCACACGCCACTGCTTGTCTTCAGCCAACGTCATGATCGCAGGAAGAAGCGACTGCGAAAGCAAGTCGATGCCAATGACTTCATTTACCTGCTCGAGACGCGAAATGATATTTAGTCGAACCTCTGGGAACTCATCCTTTAGCAGCTGCAGGAACAATGGCAGCAGGTGCTCGGTCGTCGCATCTTTCCCAAGGAGTGGCGCAAGCGCACTGACCTGGGCAGCCAAAGCACCGCGCACATGCTGCGATGGATCGTCGGCCAACTCTTTTGCGACAGGGAGCAGACGCTCAATGATGGTGTTTTGGTCCAAGAGTTTCGCCAGACCCGGCAACTGGGTCGCAGCAGCCGTTCGGACCTCGGCCTCCGCATCACGCATCAAGTTTATGTAGGCTGGCACCAGGTCTTCTTTAACCACATCTTCTCCCACAGCCGTAGCCAGCTGGACGAAATTGTCGGCTGCCATGTAACGTACACGCCAGCTCTTGTCCTGGAAAGCACCGCAGATCGAGCTCAGAAGCAACTGCTGTGTCTCTGCTGGACTAAGAACTTCAGCCATAGCCACGAGATTTTGCACGGTCAAGAGACGCACCGAGTCTTGATCATCGGCAGAGAGGCGTCGGTACAGGGGCAACATTTCGTTGATAATCACTTCGGGGCTCATGCGCTTAACAAGAGCGCTCATATCGCGAGCAGCAGCACGGCGCACCATGGGAGTCTCGTCCGTGCAAAGCGAAACAAACATGCTGTGCACGTCTGCCCGCATTGACAGGGGGATCTTTTCATATACGGAGGCAAATAAGAGCGCGGCGCTTGTACGCGACGTGAACCATTCTCCCGAAGAGAGGCGATGCAGCAGAGGCAAATAAAAGGTTTGAATCTGCTGATCACTCATGATACCGGCCAATTGGTTGATCGAGTCACACGCCTTTTCTCGCACCACCGTCTCTTCGACCACGGCCAAGTTCTCGAGTGGGCCCAGCAAAAGATGCGCGAACTGCGGGCCGCCAATGTACTCTACCAATCCTGTACCCAGTTCTTCTGCCAGTGCAAGAAGCACCTCGTCTTCGTCGTCCAGCGACTCGTGCAAGAACGGAATGAGCTCGTCGCGAGAACGTTCAGGACCAAGCGCAAGTGCAATCGTTGAGATGCGATGGATCGAATTAAGACGGAGCGTCACATCATCTGACTTGAGCTCGTCAATCAAGATCGCAATTGGATACAACTGTTCGTCGGCTTCCATGTTGGACGAGCCAACGTTCAAGTACGATCAATCGTCGCCACGCGCCGCTGACCGTGACGGACCGAAAGCGTTCCCTCCCTCTCTTGATGGAAACGTCACGTGATTACCAGGGTCGGACACGCTCCTGCACGCGCGTCCTCCACTTGCATTGCCGCGCGGACGCCAGCGGTGGCAAGTTGGGGGTGGCTGCTTATGGCATGCCCACAGGTGAGCCGCTAGCCTTGTACCTGTTACATGTAGAGCACACGCTACAACAACCCTGTGATCTTGATACGTTTCAGAGTCCGTTTGGGACAAACGGTCACCTTGAGCGTGTTCCCGTCCTGCATGCCTTCGGTGCCATGCGCGACGGCACGCGGTGCTGTGTCCACATCCACAATGTGTTTCCCTATTGCTATGTGGAATACCGTGGAGCGCTGGACGAGCTTGCCGTACAGGCATACACAAAGCGGCTGGCTCGCGCACTGAATGCAGCTTTTGCTACATCGCTGCCTCCATCCCTCGTACAACCGCAGCATCAATACATTGCCGCCATCCATCTGTGCAAGGCCAAGCTCTTTTATGGGTACCATGACCGATGGTCGTACTTTCTCAAAATATCATACACGAATCCGGCGCTTCGCATGCGACTCTCTACTTTTCTCGAGCAAGGGCGCGCCATGCATACATTCCAGCCGTACGAGGCACATGTTCAATACCATTTGCAATGGATGCTCGATTACAAAGTATTTGGCTGTGACTGGGTCTTTTTCGAGCATGCTATCTCCCTGCCTCGCTCTACGTCTTGTCGTGTCGAAGTGCATGCCCAAGCGCATGACATTTTGAATCGGCGAGTAAACCACGCTTCCGATTCCCAGGCATCCCCATCGAGCTTCCAAGACGATCCTGTGGTTCCCAGCTTACGTGCATTATGGAAGCAGTACCGAGAACGCCGCGCGCAATATGACATGGGCCCACCACCTTCTCTTACAGGCGAACGTTCCGTCGATGCATCGGATAGGGCGTGGGATGCTACGTCTCGTATGCTGTGCCAATGGGAAGATCGTGTTCGTCAAGCTCCTGCTGGACCTGCTTCGCCACCGCCACTTGATGCTCATGTGCCTGTTGCATATGACACCGTCGAACTGTTTCACGAGACGCGACCTAGTACGGCGCATGTCGAGACCTGCTCTTCGTCTACGTTGACTCCCTCAAATCTAATAGTGCCATCGACTCCATCGATGAATTCGAGTGCTCCCATCTCCACGCCGCGGCCGCGCATCAAGTCGCGTCGCGCTACGTCCTCTCTCTTCTTGTTTCATGCACCGCCTTTGTCATGCGCAGAACTGGACCAAACATGGTCTCAGTACAACTTACTGCCCATCGAGTATCAGACATGTCATTATACAAGTACCGCTGATGTGCCGCGGCATCATGGCTTCTCTACAGCTCTCGATGGACTCGAGGCGTTTCGCGGCCGCTCGCCTCGCCTTTCACGCGCTGTGGGTCGTATCCCACGGTGGCAATGGGCCCATGCACCTCCATCGCATGCCCAAGTAAGCGCGTGGCTTGCACCGGAAAGAGGCACACAGCCAATGATTCTGGCCACGCCTAACTCGCAGGAATCAGGGCCTTCGGAGAAAAAGTACCTCTCGACCTTGTGCATTGAAGTCCTTGTCCACACGCAGGGAGACCATGTACCCAATCCACAGCACGATCCCATCTCATGCATAGCTTACACGTGGATGGAAGAAGCGGATAACAGTGCCACGGGCTACGTGTATTCCTCAGGTGTGCTCCTCGTGAGTGAAGAACACGTCAAGCTGGCTCTCCCCATCTTGACCGTGCCCTCGGAACGCGCCCTACTTGATACGCTTATTTCGCTTGTTCGATCCTGGGATCCAGATATCCTTGCGGGTTATGATCTATCACGCTCGTCTTGGGGTCTACTCGCGAACCGTGCACAGGCCGCGCATGGAATCGACATGGCGCAGGAGCTCGGGCGCATGTACGGCGCGAAGGACTATTGTGGCCGTAGTGTCCTCAACGTCTGGCGCTTGATGAGCACGCACATTGCATTGTCGCAATACACGCTAGAGCATGTGGTGCTTCACGTCCTCCATGAGCGTTCGCCAGTGTACAGCTGGGCCACGACCGCCGCCTGGATGCAATCACGCCAAGCGACAGACAGGGAGCGAGCGCTATCGTATGCGCTGCGACGCGTGAAGTACTGTGCACTTCTTCTCGCCAAGACGGAAGTATTGCTACGCACTGCCGAATTTGCGCGCATGTACGGCGTCGACTTTTTCTCGGTTCTCTCTCGTGGATCACAATTCCGCGTCGAGTCCGTCGTTCTTCGCATCACCAAGCCGCGGAGCTTTATGCTGCCATCACCATCCCGAGCGCAGGTAGGCCGCCAGAATGCGCCCGAGTGCATCCCGCTCGTCATGGAGCCGCTGGCTAACATGTACCACAGCCCTGTGATTGTACTCGATTTTCAGTCTCTGTACCCCTCGATTATGATGGCTTACAACATATGCTATTCCACGTGTCTTGGTCGGATCACCCCATTCAAGGGCACGTACAAGCTCGGATTCACTGATTATACACCTGACGAACACACGCTGCGCGCGCTGCGTGATGACGTCTACCTCCTTCCCAATGGCCTTGCTTTTGTCAAGCCACATATCCGTGAGGGCGTGCTGCCACGCATGCTTCGAGAGGTGCTCAGTGCCCGGGTCATGACCAAGCACACACTTCGTGTGATGCACATGCATCGCGGTATGCAAAAAAGACTTCAAGCTCAGCAACTGGCCCTTAAGCTGCTGGCCAATGTAACGTATGGCTACTGCGGTGCTACGTTCTCAGGTCGTATGCCCTGCGTCGAGATCGCCGACTCGATTGTACAGGCAGGGCGCGAGACGCTTGAGCATGCCATGTCCCTCGTGGAGCGGACGCCTGAATGGGGTGCGGAGCTGGTGTATGGCGACACAGACAGCCTGTTTGTCCATGTGCCTGGCCGAAGTAAAAATGATGCCTTCCGTATCGGCCGTGAAATTGCTGAGCGTGTCTCAGCGCTGCATCCTGCCCCTGTGCTTCTCCGTCTGGAAAAAGTGTACCAACCCAGTCTGCTCGTTTCAAAGAAGCGGTATGCTGGGTACCGCTTCGACTCACCTCAACAGGCACGAGCCGTTCTTGATGTTAAAGGCCTCGAAATGATCCGGCGCGATGGTCATGCCGTGCAGCGGCGCTTACAAGAGGCTTGCATACGTCTCTTGTTCGAAACTCGTGACCTGTCGGCCGTCAAGCGCTACTGCCAGCGGCAGTGGACGAAACTGTATGCAGGCCAGATATCGCCGCATCTTTTGATCATATCTCGTCAGGTGAGACTTGTGTATGCATCACAGGCATCTCTGCCGCCGGGTGCTGTCGTCGCCATGCGACAACATAGGCTCTTTGGACTGGCGCCTCACGACGGTGAGCGTGTCCCCTATCTCATTGTGCACGGTGCTCCCGCGTCCAAGCTGCAAGACTTGGCAATTGCCCCTTCGGAGCTGAGCACATACCCGCTCCATATGGAGTACTATGTACAGCGCACGATTCTGCCGGTACTCGATCGCATTCTTGGTCTCGTTGGGGTAAATGTATACGCATGGCATGATGCTATGCCACGCACGGGCAATACGCGTGCATCGTGGTCCTTGGCACCCTCCTGCCACGTATGTGGATACAATGGACCCGACGACATTTGTGTCGATTGCTTGCGCAATCCGGAAACGTCCATGTACCGCGCAACCTGTGCCCTTTACGCCGCTGAGGCCCGGCAATTGGGCCTTTACTCTATGTGCACTACATGCGCTCACACAAAAGAGCAACCACCGTGCAAAGCCTATGACTGCGCCTTGCTTTACGCGCGTGCCGAACAAGAACGGCGCATTCGTGTCTTGTCCACGCTGCCTGCGCGACTCGAAAAAGCATGGCTTGCCGAACCGGACGAGCTACCCCAGTCCGACGCATGGACGTGGTAGTTAGCGTGCAAGAAGCGCGCGAGCCGTGAGAATGTCTTTGGTGAGGATCGTGGTGTTGGCACAGGCAACAATGACATCCTTGCTAAAATCAACGTGGAACGCTTGTTTGATACCCTCAGCGATGTTCTTTGCCTGATCTTGTGTCCACAACGTCAGATCGTCCTTGTCAGCCGACTCGTAGGCATCTATCGCTGGCGACGAGTCGACGAGCGCAAAGCGCACAATCTTGGCGAGGATCATGTATGTCTCGTCGAAAGACATAGGATCCGCAGGCGTGTCGACATAGATGGTGAAGCGCTCGCTCCTGGCGAGCACGTCGTGTGTGTTGTCGTGATGGTATCGCATCTCGTACGTGCCCGGTGTCCAGGGGAGGCGCGAGCCTTGAAACACACTTACACCATGTACCTGGCGCTTATCCATGTCCACATTCGAAACGCCTTTCGTGCCGAGGCTGCCTTGCTCCGTGCCGAGGTGCACGGGGCCATCCCACTCTGCCTCAGCAATGCCTAGCCATTTGCCGCGCGACCTCGTTCGGGTGACAAGCATGTGGCCATGGCGCTCATCGGTGTCAAGTGCCTCCACTGGGTAAATGCCGATCCAGTCGCGCCGGGAGTGGTTGTGTGCGGCCGCCCACTGCGTCACAATCGGTTCACCGATATGGAAGCGCTGCTCCTTGGTGTGTTTCGATGCGATGGGCGATACATGGTACTTGGCCTGGTCAATATCACGCACGGAATCGCCAGTGCGCATAGTAAGAATATGCTCGGTCTTCTGTTGAAGTAGAGTGCGTGCCTGGTCCACAATATGCTCCATATGCGGCCGGCTTTTGTCGAAAAATTGGCCCATGAGTCCCTGTGCCTTTTTGAGCGCATTCTCCAGCTCATGCACGCTAGGCTGGGCAACACTGAGCCATTGTGAGCGGCCGAGCTGCTTGAGCTGCTTCGTGACACCCGAGTCTTTGCGTACATCAGCGCCGTACACACGGCGCATATGCGGACCTTCGACACAGCTCAAGAACCACCAATGCGACATATGGGAGATGGCTGCGACGACAATGGCACTCAGACTGCCGCTTAGCAGCGCCATACCAAAGATGGCCGCACTGCCCATGGAGCGCTCGGGGTTGTTGAGAAAGCGGTAAATACCCGTATAAGATAGGCGCTTGGGGTATGCATCAATGAAAAAGTCGCCGTACAGCCATCCAAAGGGACCCAGCACTCGGTACGAAGACCGAGCGCTCCAGATGTGTAGAAGAATCAACAGCACACCCAGGACGTAGCGCAGCTTGTACAGCTCATCTGTCCATGTCATGTAGCTGCACAGGCTCATCAGTGCGAATGAGGTGTATGTCATAATCAGGCTTGTGTTGTAAATGGCTTTCCAGTTCGTGAAAGCCTCTTTTACTGCAGCATCGCCATCCTCAAAGTGGTAATGTTTCAGAAAATGGTGCACCACCCATCGCTGCTCAGACTGCCATCGAAGGGCCAGTCCCAAACCGAACGAGTGGAAGAGACGCCAGGCTAATGCGTGTGCGACAGAAATGACAAGAAGCGTCGTATGGCTACAGTGGACAAGCACCACAGGTGCAACAGCGTACGCCACACAAAGTACCAGCAAGAAGTCGCTCGACCGGAACAGATCCATGTGCGAGAAAATCACATTATCCCCGTGGAACAGGCGATGATGCAGGTCATGCGCATTCGTTCGTGGTGCGTCAGGGGGTGTCGCTTTGGTGCTGTGCTCCTGCTCGGAGACACGTGCAGCAATGGGCACACGTTCACCGTACACACGGTCCATGTGAGGATTCTCAAACGCCACGAGAAATAAAAGCTGCAATGCGTGAGCGGCCAGCGATACAAAAAACACCATGTAGCTTCCTGTGAGGAGTGAAAGACCATAGTAGCCAATGTATCCAATGCTGTACATGGGATCAGGCGCGACTTCATACACGCCATCGAACTTGAGATTTTGGAGACACAGGAAAAAACAGTCGCCCCAGTACCACGCGTAGTCTTTGACGACACGGTGCGCATCTAGCTTTACCCATGCATTGAATGCAAGGAGCAAAAGACCGATACACCACCGTACAACAAACAACAACATGCCGTAGTTTCCAAGGCCTTGTACATGAGACAGGCTGAAGAGCGCGTACGCTGTCACATCATTCAGGAGTATCACGTCGACCAAGGAGCGAAAAAGAATCCACACATTGAACTCATTCGGCATACATGTCATGTCGTATGCTTCACCCAACTTCGTCTTGTAAAAGGAATGAATCCAAGCATGCATGCGCGGTGCTTTCTTTGCATCTAGCCATCCGCGCCTCTCGACAAACCTGACGATCCAACGCGTTTGGCTCTGTTTGGTGAGTATGTATCCAAGCCCTCCATTATACGTTATGCGCCATATCGCAAAGTACACGAGGAAAAAAGTTTGTGCTTGCTCGCGAGTCAAAATGCAATATAGAAAAACCTGACAAAGCAAGAGGCCCAGCAATACGAGATCTAGCAGCGTCTTGGGATGTTGAGGGTGGAAAACAGACTTCACCATGTCACGCGTTTCCACAACACGAAAAAGCTGTCCATCGGGCCTGTCTCTTATACACATCTGACGCTGCCGACGAGCGATCTAGTGTAGATC
>OJKZ01000922.1_pt1 | contig 10743 bp, 10 predicted proteins | sample 1596791 | NCBI WGS metagenome assembly OJKZ01 (sample SAMEA3904677, study PRJEB24821) | metagenome | biome: Builtin; feature: hospital; material: surface | place: USA | collected 2013-06-04 | reverse complement strand
ACTTTAAACTGATGAAATTTAACGTTTTGAGTGTTTTGATGATTGGTACATGGTATTCAATGTTGTTGATAATAAAATGATTCCAACTAATATAAATAATATCGACATTAATATCATTGATAACGTACGTTCAAATGCAAATATACCATTAGCAATTAATAAAATACTTGCAATGATTAATAATATATATGTTAACTGAGTATCTTTCATTTTATATCCCTTCTTCTTACGATGTAATTCTTAAGCTTTAATTAAATCATCTAAAGCATTTCTTAAATTATTATACTTAAACTCAAAACCTAGTGCATGTAATTTATTTGGAAGTACTTTTTGTGTATCTAATATGACAGTAGACATCTGACCTAGCACTGCACGTAGTATCAATTTAGGTGCCCACGTTTCATGTGGTTTATGCATCGCACGTGCTAAAGTATAACCAAATAAGTTTTGTCTTTCAGGAATAGGTGCAGTTAAATTAAATGGACCTTCAGCGTTATCATGATTGATAGTAAATAAAATACCTCTAATTAAGTCATCGATATGAATCCAAGAGTACCATTGTCTTCCAGAGCCGAGTTTTCCCCCAACATATAAACGATACGGAAGTTCCATCATTTCAAGAGCACCACCATCGTCTGATAGAATAAGACCGAATCGACCTAAAACGACACGTGTACCGAATTGCTTAAATTTATTCGCAAACCGTTCCCATTGATATACAATTTCTGATAAGAAATCAAATGGAAGTGTTCGATATAATTCCGTATAACTTGTAAATAAATCTGGAGGGTAGTAGCCCATTGCACTTGCGTTAAATAAAACTTCTGGTTTGTGTTCACGTGTTTCAAAAAGTTCAAATAGTGTTTGCGTTGATTGAATACGACTAAGCATCATCGCTTGTTTGTGGGAAGATGTCCAACGTTTATTCAACGTTGCACCAGCTAGATTAATAACAATATCTATATCTGGTACTTGATGTTGCCAACCCTCTTTTGACCAGTTGATATACGTGATTTTGGGATGATTAGAAGTTTTATCCTGTCTGGTTAAAATTGTAATATGTGCATCGGTTTGTTTAATTTCGTTGACCAAGTGGGAACCGACCATGCCAGTTCCACCAGTAATTAAATATTGTTTCATCATTTCACCTCATTTTGAAAAAATATAAGCGCTTACCTTATTGATATTGATTATTAATATTCAAAAATTATACATTTTTTAGCCAATAAGATGTCAAAGACTTTTTTTAATATGCATTTAAAATAAAAACAGATTAGTTATAATAAAATTGTACCTTCGATAATTAATTAAACATCTCTTAATTAGTATGAGTATACCCCATAATATACTAACGAAGGTAAATTTTGACTCCCTTTAGTAGTGGATCCGTGCGAGCAACGTATGGATCCTTTTTTTCTATCCTAGAATACATATACCCATTTAATAGTGAATACTGTATAAAAGATTACAATTTTAATATTGTTTATTCCGTAAAATAAAAGGTTAGAGTGGTAATAAATTAAAGTATCTATGTTCTAACTATCAAATGTTTTTTAAATAATTATAAAATAGTAAAAATGAAGTTAAAACTAATTCTACTTTTTATACTTGTGAAATGGTTTCACTTTATAACACTGTTTATTTTAAACTTTTTTAAATGATGTTGTGAATCATTTTGCACAGGCAAATGTAATAGGTAAATTTACGAACACTCGTGTTAAGATTTGATTAAGTTATTTAAAAATGATGTTAATCAATCAGTATGATGTTATCATGTATGAGATAATTAAATATAAAGTTGTATTGATTGATTAAACTCAAATATCACTATTATATAATCTCATTAAACTTTTTATTTAATTATTCCCAAAAGTTCTTATGAAAAAATTTTAGGGAAATACTACTTTTAATTATTGAAAATAGTTGAGATTTGATTTTTTACAATGATTCAATAGTATTGTTTTTAAGATAAATTCGTGTTTAAGAATGAAAGAGAGGTAAACAATATGAGCGGTATCTCCAAATTTATTAGTGCGATTGTAGTTTTGCTATTATTAATAGGTTTAGCATTTGGTATTTACTCATTTGTCGATAGTTCAAAAAAAGGTAACGAACGACTCAGTGATAAAACAACACAGCAAGAAAAGAAAAAAGACGATAAAGACAAAAAGGAAAAAAAAGATAAAAAATCGGTGGAAGAAAAAAAGAATAATACACAACAAACGCAACAAGTTCCTCAAACTCAACAAACGCAACAAACGCAACAAACGCAACAAACTGTTCAAACGCCACAAAGACCTACAACTCAAACTCCGGTGAGACAAAATCCACAAACAGGAGAAAAGAGAGCAAAAGAACCAAAAACTGATGAAAGAAAAAAAACTAGACAAGACAGTTCAAATTCTAAAGAAAGCCCAAATGAAAAAGATCAATCGTCAACACAACAAAAGCCACAACAAAATAAATCTAACCAGTCATCAGAGAATCGTCAAAGTACCCAAAATAAATCAAATCAAACACAGTCAACCAGACCACAAAACAATGGAAATAGTGGCAATCAAAATGCTAGTTCGGGGCAGAACACACAAAAACAAAATAATAACAATCAAAATTCTCAAAGCTCAAAAAAGGATTAATAAGAAATAACTTAAAAATTTTTGGAAAGTTCATCTTGTGACTATTCCTAAAAATAGTTTTAAGGTCACTTAAGTAAGCCATGATTCGTTAATTTTAATCTTTATTAACTCGAGTTAGCCCAAAGGGTGGGACTTCGAATTCAAAATGAATTCAGTCCCACCCTTTTTATGTTTATATAATCCAAAAAATTAGTAATGAAAGTAAGAATGAAATAAGTGAAATAGTTAAACAGCCTAATATACAGCCGCATCCTGAATGTGTGCAACCATAAGAATAAGTTTGATTAAAAGTTTTTAAATTTTGATTGTTTTGAGATGAATTTTTATTAAAATAATCATCTCCTTTATATCTATCATCACTCGGATCTATAACTTCGATTTTTTCGTCAGAATAATTATGATTCGACATTGTTTTACCTCACTCTAATTTTATTCAGATTCAAATTATAGAGTTAATCATAACAACTAAATAAAACAAATGCATGAATAAAATTTAATTTGGGTAGAGTTATTTAGAAAGCGAACAGTGATTAAATTACTATATAAGAATGGGGTCTATACTTTGTTTGTAATCGTTTTCCTACAAACTTTTATAATTTAACTTAGAAATTAAGTGAATTCACTTGCAATTTATAATACGTAATAGTAGTATTGCAAGTGTAAAGAGGTTAGATTTTGTCCCAGGTGGGACTTAAAAAGTCAAAGCTTAGTTATGATTGCCTCTCAAGTACCTTTGTTACAAAGATATAAGGAGGAAGGTAGTAGTGAAAGACTTAATTAAAGTTCAACAAAAGCTTATACCTGATCTTATAGATAAGATGTATAGACGCTTTTATATTTTATCTACTATCTCTCAAAATCAACCTGTAGGAAGAAGAAGTCTAAGTGAACATATGGATATGACTGAGAGAGTTTTACGGTCGGAAACAGATATGTTAAAGAAGCAAGAATTAATTCGTGTCAAACCTACGGGAATGGAAATTACTAATGAAGGTACTGAAGTATTAGCACAACTAGGTGAATACTTTAATGTTTATAGCGATGACCATAAATTGGCCAGTGCTATCAAAGATAAATTTCATATTAAAGATGTACATGTCATTCCAGGAGATTCCGATTCTAATCGAACTGTAAAACGTGAAATGGGTCAACAAGCTGGGCAACTTTTAGAAGGTATACTTTATGAAGATGCTATTGTCTCTGTAACTGGTGGTTCAACAATGGCGTGCGTGAGTGAGTCGATACATTTATTACCGTTTAACGTATTCTTTGTTCCAGCTAGAGGTGGACTTGGAGAAAATGTTGTTTATCAAGCGAATACAATCGCTTCGAGTATGGCCCAACAAGCTGGTGGCTATTATACAACACTCTATGTTCCAGACAACGTGAGTGAGTCCACATACGATACGTTAATGTTGGAACCTTCTGTCATGCATACACTAGATAAAATCAAGCAAGCTAATATAACAATACACGGCATTGGTGATGCGCTGAAGATGGCGCATCGACGTCAATCATCTCAAAATGTGATTGATAACCTTCAACATCATCAAGCCGTTGGAGAAGCTTTTGGATATTATTTTGATGCTCAGGGTCAAATAGTTCATAAGGTCAAAACGATTGGCCTTCAGCTAGAGGATCTTGAGAACAAAGACTTTATCTTTGCGGTTGCTGGTGGACAATCAAAAGGAGAAGCTATTAAAGCTTATCTTTCAATTGCACCGGAAAACACTGTATTGATTACAGATGAAGCCGCAGCAAAAGTCATTTTACAATAGTAATAAAAAGTTTAATACTTTTTAAATATCATTTTAAAGGAGGCCATTATAATGGCAGTAAAAGTAGCAATTAATGGTTTTGGTAGAATTGGTCGTTTAGCATTCAGAAGAATTCAAGATGTAGAAGGTCTTGAAGTAGTTGCAGTTAACGACTTAACAGATGACGATATGTTAGCTCATTTATTAAAATACGATACTATGCAAGGTCGTTTCACTGGAGAAGTTGAAGTTATCGAAGGTGGATTCCGTGTGAACGGTAAAGAAATTAAATCATTCGATGAACCAGATGCTGGTAAATTACCATGGGGCGATTTAGATATCGACGTAGTATTAGAATGTACTGGTTTCTATACTGATAAAGAAAAAGCACAAGCTCACATCGATGCAGGTGCTAAAAAAGTATTAATCTCAGCTCCAGCTAAAGGTGATGTAAAAACAATCGTATTCAACACTAACCATGATACATTAGATGGTTCAGAAACAGTTGTTTCAGGTGCTTCTTGTACTACTAACTCATTAGCACCAGTTGCAAAAGTTTTAAGTGACGAATTCGGTTTAGTTGAAGGTTTCATGACTACAATTCACGCTTACACTGGTGACCAAAATACACAAGACGCACCTCACAGAAAAGGTGACAAACGTCGTGCACGTGCAGCAGCTGAAAATATTATCCCTAACTCAACAGGTGCTGCTAAAGCTATCGGTAAAGTTATTCCAGAAATCGATGGTAAATTAGACGGTGGAGCACAACGTGTTCCAGTTGCTACTGGTTCTTTAACTGAATTAACTGTAGTATTAGACAAACAAGATGTAACTGTTGACCAAGTTAACAGTGCTATGAAACAAGCTTCTGACGAATCATTCGGTTACACTGAAGACGAAATCGTATCTTCTGATATTGTTGGTATGACTTACGGTTCATTATTTGATGCGACTCAAACTCGTGTTATGACTGTTGGAGATCGTCAATTAGTTAAAGTTGCAGCTTGGTACGACAATGAAATGTCTTACACTGCTCAATTAGTACGTACATTAGCTCACTTAGCTGAACTTTCTAAATAATTGAAGCTTAACGGATAAGCACGTTATTTAAAGTTATAGCGTGGAGAGTGTAAAGCTCTTCTACACGTTCATAATTTGACTAGTGCTCTGTACTGTTTAATTAGATATATAAGCTTATGAGTAAGCGGGGAGCACATACGCTTCTCCGCTTATTTTTATATAAAGTTTTCCTATACGAAGGAGGAAATAGATAATGGCTAAAAAAATCGTTTCAGACTTAGATTTAAAAGGTAAAGTTGTTCTTGAGCGCGCTGATTTTAACGTTCCAATTAAAGATGGTGAAATCACTAATGACAACAGAATTGTTCAAGCATTACCAACAATCGAATATATTATTGAACAAGGTGGTAAATTAGTTTTATTCTCTCACTTAGGTAAAGTTAAAGAAGAGAGTGATAAAGAAGGACTTTCACTTAAGCCTGTTGCTGAAAACTTATCTAAGAAATTAGGTAAAGAAGTTATATTCGTTCCTGAAACACGTGGCGAAAAACTCGAAACAGCAATTGAAAACTTAAATGAAGGCGATGTTTTATTAGTTGAAAATACACGTTTCGAAGATTTAGATGGTAAAAAAGAATCTAAAAATGATCCTGAATTAGGTAAATATTGGGCGTCATTAGGTGATGTATTTGTTAATGATGCATTTGGTACAGCGCACCGTGAACATGCGTCAAACGTAGGTATTTCTACTCATCTAGAAACAGCAGCTGGTTACTTAATGGAAAAAGAAATTAAATTTATTGGTGGCGTAGTGAATGATCCACAAAAACCAGTAGTTGCTATTTTAGGTGGCGCTAAAGTTTCAGATAAAATTAATGTTATCAAAAATTTAGTTAATATCGCAGATAAAATCTTAATCGGTGGCGGTATGGCTTATACATTTATTAAAGCGCAAGGTAAGGAAATAGGTCTTTCATTATTGGAAGAAGACAAAATTGATTTTGCTAAAGACTTGTTAGAGAATAATGGCGATCAAATAGTATTACCTGTAGATTGTAAAATCGCTAAAGAATTTTCTAATGATGCAAAAATCACTGAAGTATCTATCAATGAAATCCCTTCAGATCAAGAAGCAATGGATATTGGACCTAAAACAGTAGAATTATTTAATAAAGAATTACAAGGTGCACATACTGTAGTATGGAATGGACCTATGGGTGTATTCGAATTTAGTAATTTTGCTAAAGGTACAATCGGTGTATGTGAGTCTATTGCTAAATTGGAAGACGCTACTACTATTATTGGTGGTGGTGACTCTGCCGCAGCAGCAATTTCATTAGGTTTCGAAGATGACTTTACACACATCTCTACTGGTGGAGGAGCATCATTAGAATACTTAGAAGGTAAAGAATTACCTGGTATAAAAGCTATTAATGATAAATAAGTTTTTAAATACTTTGATGTGGGAATAAAACAATAGAAAGTCATTTTTGCTTTCAACGTTTATTTCGAAATAAGCAAGTATTTGGATAAAAGCTTACAAATTTAACACTAAAAATTAAGGAGTGTAATGAATGAGAACACCAATTATAGCCGGAAACTGGAAAATGAATAAAACAGTTCAAGAAGCTAAAGACTTTGTAAACGAATTACCAACATTACCTGATCCTAAAGAAGTAGAATCAGTTATTTGTGCACCAACAATCCAATTAGACGCTTTAGTAACAGCTGTTAAAGATGGTAAAGCAAAAGGGTTAAAAATTGGAGCACAAAACGCTTACTTTGAAGAAAGCGGTGCTTATACTGGAGAAACTTCACCAGTAGCATTATCTGAATTAGGTGTTAAATATGTAGTGATTGGTCACTCAGAGCGTCGTGACTATTTCCACGAAACTGACGAAGAAGTAAACAAAAAAGCGCATGCTATCTTCAATCACGGTATGACACCTATTATTTGTGTAGGTGAATCTGATGAAGAACGTGAAGCTGGTAAAGCAAATAAAATCGTAGGTAATCAAGTGAAAAAAGCTGTCGAAGGTTTATCAGATGATCAACTTAAAGAAGTTGTTATTGCATATGAACCAATTTGGGCTATCGGTACTGGTAAGTCATCTACATCTGAAGATGCAAATGAAATGTGTGCTCACGTACGTCAAACATTAGCTGACTTATCTAGTCAAGAGGTTGCTGACGCTACACGTATTCAATATGGTGGTAGTGTTAAACCTAATAACATTAAAGAATATATGGCTCAATCAGATATCGATGGCGCTCTTGTAGGTGGCGCATCATTAAAAGTTGAAGATTTCGTACAATTGTTAGAAGGTGCAAAATAATTATGGCAAAACAACCAACTGCCTTAATCATCTTAGATGGTTTCGCAAATCGTGAAAGTGAACATGGCAATGCAGTTAAGCAAGCACATAAACCTAATTTTGATCGATATTATGAAAAATATCCTACAACACAAATAGAAGCTAGTGGCTTAGATGTAGGTCTTCCTGAAGGTCAAATGGGTAACTCTGAAGTAGGACATATGAATATTGGTGCAGGACGCATCGTATATCAAAGTTTAACTCGTATTAATAAATCGATTGAAGACGGAGAATTCTTTGATAACACTGTATTAAATAACGCTGTTAAACATGTTAAAGACAATGGCTCTGCGCTTCATGTATTCGGATTGCTTTCTGATGGTGGTGTACACAGTCATTATAAGCATCTATTTGCTATTTTAGAATTAGCTAAAAAGCAAGGAATAGATAAAGTATATGTCCACGCATTTTTAGATGGTCGTGATGTTGATCAAAAATCTGCTTTGAAATATATAGAGGAAACTGAAGATAAATTTAAAGAATTAGGTGTAGGCCAATTCGCTTCTGTTTCAGGACGTTATTATGCTATGGACCGTGACAAGCGTTGGGATCGTGAGGAACGTGCCTATAATGCTATTCGTAACTTTGAAGGTCCTACATTTACTTCAGCTAAAGCAGGCGTTGAAGCTAATTATAAAAATGATGTGACTGATGAATTCGTCGAACCGTTTATAGTTGAAGGCCAAAACGATGGTGTGAACGACGGAGACGCAGTAATCTTTTATAATTTCCGTCCAGATAGAGCAGCTCAACTTTCAGAAATCTTTACTAATAAAGCGTTTGATGGATTTAAAGTTGAACAAGTGGACAACTTATTCTACGCTACATTCACGAAATATAATGACAATGTAGATGCTGAAATTGTATTTGAAAAAGTTGACTTAAATAATACAATCGGTGAAGTTGCTCAAGATAATGGCTTGAAACAATTACGTATTGCTGAAACTGAAAAGTATCCACATGTAACATACTTTATGAGTGGTGGACGAAATGAAGAGTTCGAAGGAGAACGTCGTAGACTCATCGATTCTCCAAAAGTAGCGACTTATGATTTAAAACCTGAGATGAGTGCATATGAAGTTAAAGATGCATTATTAGAAGAGTTAGACAAAGGTGACTTAGATTTAATTCTACTGAACTTTGCTAACCCAGATATGGTTGGACATAGTGGTATGCTTGAACCAACAATTAAAGCAATCGAAGCAGTAGATGAGTGTCTTGGTGAAGTCGTTGACAAAATTATTGATATGGGTGGTCATGCCATCATCACTGCAGACCACGGTAACTCAGATCAAGTATTAACTGATGACGACCAACCTATGACGACACACACAACTAATCCTGTTCCAGTTATTGTAACTAAAGAAGGTGTTACATTAAGAGAAACTGGACGTTTAGGCGATTTAGCGCCGACATTATTAGATTTATTAAATGTTAAACAACCATCTGAAATGACAGGTGAATCACTGATTAAACATTAGAATAGATGCATTAAGATTAAGAATTTACAGCAACGTATAGATGTTCAAATTTTCTTGGTTTTATATGTATTATCATTTTATAAAAGTTTAGAAAAAGGCTATAATAGTCATATAATATAATTAAAGGAGATATTAAACATGCCAATTATTACAGATGTTTACGCTCGCGAAGTCTTAGACTCACGTGGTAACCCAACAGTTGAAGTTGAAGTATTAACTGAAAGTGGTGCTTTCGGTCGTGCATTAGTACCATCAGGTGCTTCTACAGGTGAACATGAAGCAGTTGAATTACGTGATGGAGATAAATCACGTTATTTAGGTAAAGGTGTGACTAAAGCGGTAGAAAATGTTAACGAAATGATCGCACCAGAAATCGTTGAAGGTGAATTTTCAGTTTTAGATCAAGTATCTATTGATAAAATGATGATTCAATTAGACGGTACACACAACAAAGGTAAATTAGGTGCAAATGCCATTTTAGGTGTTTCTATTGCCGTAGCTCGTGCAGCTGCTGACTTATTAGGTCAACCATTATATAAATATTTAGGTGGATTTAATGGTAAACAATTGCCAGTACCTATGATGAATATTGTTAATGGTGGTTCTCACTCAGATGCACCAATTGCTTTCCAAGAGTTCATGATTTTACCTGTAGGTGCTGAGTCATTCAAAGAATCATTACGTTGGGGTGCAGAAATCTTCCATAACCTTAAATCAATCTTAAGTGAACGTGGTTTAGAAACTGCAGTAGGTGATGAAGGTGGTTTCGCTCCTAGATTTGAAGGCACTGAAGACGCTGTAGAAACTATTATTAAAGCTATCGAAAAAGCAGGATACAAACCAGGTGAAGATGTATTCTTAGGATTTGACTGTGCTTCTTCTGAATTCTATGAAAATGGTGTTTATGATTACACTAAATTCGAAGGTGAACACGGTGCTAAACGTAGTGCAGCAGAGCAAGTTGACTACTTAGAAGAATTAATTGGTAAATATCCAATCATCACTATTGAAGATGGTATGGATGAAAACGATTGGGAAGGTTGGAAACAATTAACTGATCGTATCGGTGATAAAGTTCAATTAGTTGGTGATGATTTATTCGTAACTAACACTGAAATTTTATCTAAAGGTATCGAACAAGGTATTGGTAACTCAATCTTAATCAAAGTAAACCAAATCGGTACATTAACTGAAACATTCGATGCTATTGAAATGGCTCAAAAAGCTGGATATACTGCGGTTGTATCTCACCGTTCTGGTGAAACTGAAGATACTACAATTGCTGATATCGCAGTTGCTACAAATGCAGGCCAAATTAAAACAGGTTCATTATCTAGAACTGACCGTATTGCTAAATACAATCAATTATTACGTATTGAAGATGAATTATACGAAACAGCTAAATTTGAAGGAATTAAATCTTTCTACAATTTAGATAAATAATATCTCTTTAATTTTTATAAGAGCTGTC
>OJKZ01000921.1_pt1 | contig 10743 bp, 7 predicted proteins | sample 1596791 | NCBI WGS metagenome assembly OJKZ01 (sample SAMEA3904677, study PRJEB24821) | metagenome | biome: Builtin; feature: hospital; material: surface | place: USA | collected 2013-06-04 | reverse complement strand
CCCGCAAAGTCGTCGACCTGTTAGAACCAAAGTTCCCCCAGGTAGCGGCGTACTTGGAGGAATCACTCGATGAGGTGCTGGCGTTTACCGCAGCACCGAAACCAGTCTGGACAAAGGTGTGGTCGAACAACCCCACTGAACGGCTCAACCGGGAGATCCGCCGGCGCACCGACGTCGTTGGCATCTTCCCGAACCGCGAATCCATCATCCGGCTTGTCGGCGCGGTCCTCGCTGAACAGCACGACGATTGGATCCAACAAAAACGCTACATGTCACTATCTGCACTCGAACACACCAAACGCCTCATGCACCAAACAGGAGGTGATCATGGCGACCACCACCAACTAACCGCCTAACCAAACCCCCAACTTCATACCGAGCCGAAAGCACAAACGGCTACACCACTTCACGGGACTTGACCCACAAAAACGGGCTTGCCTGGACCGGAGCAGCACTGCACCCCAATATTTCAGCCGGGCTTTATATTGAGTTTTCAGTTTCAGAGTTACAGATTCCGAACTTGCTCGCGAAAAGCGACCTTGCAACTGTCGGACGACTTCCCGGGTCGAACGTTTCTTTGGGCTGATCATCTGTGCTGACCTCGAACTCGCCATGTCTCGCTTCCACAACGAATACAAAGAATTGCGTAATGCCCGTCACCTCAAGGCCTACCCTTTCACTGCGATTGGTGGCGGTGTGGCCTGGAAGCAAGAGATTCTGGATCCCAACGTTAATAAAGAAGCCCTTGTACTTCCTACTGAAAATAAACGCGCATTACGACACAAACTAAGCGCCCTTGATAAGAGGGTTTTCTCCGTGTTAACGCGTGATGCGCGGATACCCCTTCGTGAGCTAGCGAAACAAGTGGAAGCACCGTTGCATCTCGTACAACGATCAAAAGATTTCCTTATCAACAGTCAAGTGATCGTCTTTCGGTGTGATGTGGCTCGCCGAAAGTTCGACTATAGGTTTTCTTTGGTTGTAATCCTGCGCACTAGTCCCGAGTCTGCAAACGAGCTCGTACGCCTCATGGGCAAATGGGCCGAGTCCCGATTCTGCGCAGAAGTGTTCAATAAAGACAACGTTGTCGCTATTTTTGGTATCCGCGATACCCCGCTTATCACCAGCTTGCTAACGCGGATCGAGCGCGAAGCGCCCGCAGCTGAAATTGTTAGCTACGAGATCGCTTACCGCATGGAAAAGGTCTATGGGTGGCTCCTCGACCCAAACGGACACCAAGTAGGACATGTTCCTCTGGAGTTGGCCTAGTCAGTTTTCTTTTCAGAAGATATCGGCCCCGTCCTTGCCCCTTAGTAGTGCTCCACTGCGTACATCACCACACCTTGGTACAGGTCACCGTCTACCGGCAGTGAGTGTCCGACGAACTGCGAGCGGACCACCTCGAACACGTTGGAGGTCCCACGATTCGAAAGCGCTTCGTCCAGCGATCGGGCGAGTTGTTGCTCAACGGTAGAGGTACCAGCATGCATGAGCATTACATCGAGAAGGTCTTGGATACGACGTTCAACCGGCGACTCGTCCTGGGGTTCTTCCGCACCACCGATGAGCGCGTCGTCCGGCACAGCAATCCCGCGCGCCTTGTCCTCCATCGCAGCAACTGCAAGACGGGACATTGCAGCGGTGAGAACGTTCAGCGCGTCTTCGCCACCGAGCATGAGGTTAGTGAACTGCTCGTGCTCAGCATCGGCACCCAAGATTGCGGAAAGCACTTTGTCGCGAAGTTTCGGTGACTTTGCCAACGCCTCCTGCGGGTTCTTGGTGGCAAGGGCTTCCACTTCTTCGTCGTTAGCCAACGCCTCCCACACGGCATGAACCATGCGGGTATTCGCCGAGTTGGACATGTCGATGCCTGCAGCGGAGAACAGCTCGTTGACCTGCTCCACTGCTTCGCGGAATGCACCTTGCAGTGGATCCCCTGCCCCACCGGTAGAGACACGTCCATCAAACCCTGGAACAGGGAGAGGTGCCCGCGAATCCTCGATGTTGAGTTTCAGCTCAACGCCTGTTTCAACGTCACCCATGACCGCGGTCTTCACTACCTCGACGCCGGTGACGTAGTCCTCCTCGCGGGCCTTCTTGCCGAGCTTGAGGTTGCGCGCGAGTAGGTCAGCGAAGATTGCACGCTTGTGCAGGGTGATGTCTTGGAAGTCGATGAACTGGCTCAAGAAGTCCCACGCGTGAACGTATTTCACCAGGTTCGCACGGAAATCTGTCGCCACTGCTTCGTTGTCCTTGTCCCTGGAGATCAAGGCACCTCCGTAGAACTCGGTCCACCGGGTAATGATCGGATCGATACCGATTCGGATCAGGCTGTCTTTCTTCTTCACATCGATGTCCCGGTCCATCACCGTGTCGGCGATCGCTTCCATCTCCTCGACGTCGTAGAACTGGGAGGTGTCCAGTACGCGAGCAAGATCTGCAAGTACGTCGGGGTCTACCTCGGTGTCGATAGACGCCTGCGAGTAGTACGGCTGGAATGAGTGAAGAATCGTTTCGGGGTCATTGACGAAGTCGACGACGAAGGTCTTGGTCTTATTCTTCGATGGCATCGTCCTGTTCAGACGCGAGAGCGTCTGCACCGCCATCACACCGGACAGAGGTTTATCCACGTACATCGCTGACAGGCGAGGTTCGTCAAAGCCGGTCTGATACTTGTTGGCCACGATGAGGAACTTGTACGCCGCACCGTCGAACATCTTCGTCGTTTCCATCCGACGATGGCCCTCAGGTGCGTTCTCGTTATTGAGGGAGGATTCCGTAACGATCTCCTCGATGTCCTCATCCTTGGACACGTCAAGCGAACCAGAGAACGCCACCAGCGCTTCGAGCCCGTGGTACTTCGGGTTGGACTTGATCACGTCCTGAACCGCCCGGAACCAGGTGTATGCGCTCATGCGGTCGTCGCAAACGACCATTGCTTTCGCGGTCGATCCGAGCAGGAAGCGCACGTTGTTGTTGAAGTGCTCGACCGCCACTTCCGCCTTGGAGTGGATCGTCTTCTCGTGGGAACGGACGAAGTGTTTGAGTGCAGATTTTGCCTCGCCAAGAATGACGTCGTCTTCGCGGCCAAGTTGGTCTTCGATCTTGGCGTAGAGCGACAGTGAGATGTAGTTCTGGAGCACATCCAGAATGAAGTTCTCGTCGATCGCCTGCGCCATGGAGTACAGGTCAAACGCCACGTACTTCTCTGGATTGTCCGGAGATGGCTCACCAAACACGGCAAGCGTCTTCGCCTTGGGTGTTGCGGTCAACGCAACGAGCGTGACGTTCGACGACCGCGCGACCGCCGAGTCTCGCTGCTGCTGCAGACGGTCCTTTTCAACACGCGTGAGCTCGCCAGACGGAGTCGAACCAGCAGGGTCGCTGAGCGCTGCCCCACCATCGAGCGTCTCTTCGTCTTCAATATCCGCAGCCGCTCGCGTTGCTGCTTCCGCAAGCTCGTCAGGGGTGTCCGAAAGTGTCTCGAGCAGCGTGCGCGATGCCTTGCCGTGCTGGGACGAGTGCGCTTCGTCGATAATGACCAGCCAGCGGCGGTTTCGCAGTTTCGGCGAACGGTCAATCGTTTGCGCCAGCGCCGGGAAGGTCTGCAGCGTACAGGACAAAATACGCTTGCCCTGGGTGAGATAGTGGTTGAGTTTCTCCGACTTTGAGGTGTCATCGCTGGTGATGTTGATGACCATGCCTTCAGAGGCCTGAAGCAGCGAGAGTCCGTCCGCGACGTTCTTATCCAGCACGGTGCGATCCGTAACGACGATTACGCAATCGAAAAGCTTCGTACCGTCTTCATGGATCATCTTGTTGGCACGGTGCGCCAACCACGCAATCGTTTTCGTCTTACCGGAACCCGCAGAGTGTTGGATCAAATAGCGCCTGCCGGTGCCATTGGTTGCGACGTCGCTGGTGACACGCTCTACTGAACGCAACTGGTGGAAGCGCGGGAAGATCAGACGCCCCTCGTTTCCCTTCGTGGACGGCTCCCACAGCGCGTAATCCTTCAGGATGCGTAGCAACAGATCTGGCGAGCACACCCACTCCCACAGGTAGGAAACGTTGTACCCGTTGGGGTTGTCGGGATTGCCAGCGCGGCCTTCCTCGGTTCCCTGGTTGAACGGGAGGAAGACGGTATCGGTGCCGTTGAGTTCCGTGGTCATCATGACTTCACGAGAAGACACTGCGAAGTGGACGAGACAGCGGCCGGGATTAAGCAGCGGGCGCTCGGAGCGGTTCGGCTTGCGGTCGTACTTGTACTGCTTGACAGCATCATCAATCGACTGTGTGTTGTCAGTCTTGAGTTCCATCGTGATCACGGGGATGCCGTTGACCAGCAGCACAAGGTCAATCTCGCCAAAACCACCTTTTTCAAAGTGGACTTGCTGCAGCACGCGTAGGCGGTTTTCCTTCGCCTTGTCGATCACATCCGTCTTCGCCGGGTCATACGGGTAGAAGCCCGCCATATCCGGGAAATTCACCGTGCCGAGGTCTGTCTGCGTGAACGAGAACCCATCTCGAAGCGTGCCCAAGAGTCCGCCGTTGACCTTCTTCGTGATGCCATCGAGTATCGGTGTGTAGTCGAGTTCCTTGGTTAGGCGTTTAAGCAGCCGGTGTTCGCGAGTCCTACGTTCTGTGTCACTCGCCGTCTCAGGAATCGCCCGCTCGTACTGATCCGGATACTGGGTTTTGAGCCAGTGAAGGACATCTTCGGGAAACAGTCCAAGTTCGGGGTCGAACCCCTTGTCGTTGGCACCCTCATTCCAGATCCAGCCTTGGCTGTTGAGGGATCGGCAGATGGTCAGTTCCATCGCTTCCTCGAGAATTGGGTTCACCATGATTAGACCTCTTTCCGCCCGGTAACGACTTCGGTAATGAGCGCAGTCTTGCGCGCTTTCAGGTTCTCGATGAGGCGCGTGGATTCTTCGATGAGGGCGTCCATACGCTCAAACTCTCGGTCGAGTTCGTCTGCGATCTCTCGCTGCTTCTCTAGTGGAACGATAGGGATCTGCTGAAGTTTCAGGTCGGTAGCAGTCATACTCGGGATCGCCGTCTGGGTGCTGAGTAGATCGAACGGAAGTATCAAGGACCAGTAATAGAAAAAGTTCACGTCCAAATGTTTGTCAGGAACTGCTACATAGGCGGTGTCCACAACCCAGAACTTTCCGCTAATACGTCTTGGTTTGTTGAGCGTCCCCTTGCGCCCAAAAATCACGGCTTCGCCGTCATAAAGGTAGTCGTTGGCGTATCCCATCTGGCTCCCTGACCCGAACACTGGGTATTCGCCGTTTTCGTCTTCAACTTCGGACCAGTCACGACCACTAATGAACCTAGCGAATAAACCCATTTGCGTGGTATCAGCGTTTAAGGAATCAAGTTTATCTTTCACTAGCAGAGATTTTCTGCATTCGAGCGATGCTGCTAACTTTTCGAGAGTGTCAATCAGCGCGTCCATCTCGCTGATTTCCTGATCGAGATAATCAGCGATACGGCGCTGAGTTTCGAGATCAGGGAGGGGGATACGAATCTGGGCTAGACGTTCGAATTTCGTGGACCAGAGATCATCCACAATCCCGGTGCCCCAACGGTAATACTCGTTCTGGAAATCCAAGGAGCGGAAAAGATAATGCGCGAACCTGGGGTAAACGTATTTCAAATCAGGCTGGAGCACGGTGTAGACGACCGAAACTACGCCCTCGAATTCAGAAAGCCCACTAGCCCCGCGACGGTCCGAACGCGAATTCATTGCGATTTGCCCCGGACGGACGAGTTTCTTCTCACCGTCGCCCTTTTGCTGTGCAACTCCCTCCAACTGAGGTGTAACTCCGAGTTGTCCTACGGAAAGAGGTTCGTAAAGGTGTGGATCGACTTTCTCAGACACGTTGTGAAAAATCGTGCCAACCTGCATGAGTGAGAAAGGCGTGTCCCGAAGTCTTGGCACATACGCTGTTTCAGCTCTAGTCATCTGCTCGTACCTCCCCGAACAAGGCGTAGATGCGATCCAGGGAGCCAGCGATATCCGCATCCAGTTCTTCCAGGGATCGGGACTCTTCCGGCTTGTAGAACAGGCGCGTCAACGGTAGTTCCGTGCCAACCTTCGCCAAGGACTCGTCCCACTGCATATCCGGGACGAACGGGAGCACTTCACGTTCCATATGCTCGGACACGTCTTCCAGGTACGGGACGCGCTCGATCACCTTCGAAGATGCATCCATAACCGGGTTCCCCTTCTCGTCCAGGGAAGCGGGCGCATTCTCATCTTCAACAGCCAGAGCCTTCATGATGTGCTTGAGCAGTGGTGCGCCCATCTTCACACCGTGTTCTTTAGCGGATGCCTTCAGTGCTTTTGGAAGATCGTTGTACTCGCGGCCTTCCATCTCGCGGATGACTGCTTCATGCTCCGGAAACGCGGACTTGTGCTTCATCGCTTCCGCCACGGTTTCATCGGTGAGGCTGACCGCGTAGTGCGCCAACTTAAACATCGGCACATCGCGGTAAGTGAGATCATCAGCTGTCACGATGATGGAGCGGTCCGTCTCTTCGAACTCCTTGTAAATCTTCGTGATTTCGCGGATGTTGTCCTCGGTGAACTCAACACGCTTGTTACCCATCGACTTACGCATTGGGGCGCAAATTTCAGTCGCGTCGATGAACTGGATCTTGCCGCGGCGACGTGGTTTCTTGTTCCTGTCAAGGATCCAGATGTAGGTGGCGATGCCGGTGTTGTAAAACATGTCATTCGGCAGCGCGATGATCGTGTCCAGCACTTCAACGCCGCCTTGCGCGCCAATGAGGTACTTGCGGATGCTGTCCGGACCACTCTCCGCATCGCCGGTAAACAGCGGCGAGCCGTTAGTAACTACGGCTGCGCGCCCACCCTTCGTTGCACCATCAGCCGCAGCGAGTTTGTGCGCGATGTGCATCAAAAACAGCATCTGTCCGTCGCTGACGGCAGGAAGTCCCTCAGCAAAGCGGGGATCACCCTGCTCCTGGAGCGCCTTGACGTCCTTCTGGAATGCCTTCCAGGACGAGCCGTATGGCGGGTTCGCCATGATGTAGTCGAACGTGTCGCCTTCATACTGATCATTGGTCAGGGAGTTGCCGAACTTCAGCACTTCTGGGTTCTTGAACCCCTGCATGAGCAGATCAGACTTGCCCATAGCGAATGAAGATTCCTTGAGTTCTTGTCCTGCAACGACGATCTCAATACCTGGGTTGATAGCCCGGAGCGCATCACGTGCAGCGATGAGCATGCCGCACGTACCGGCGGTTGGGTCGTAGACGGAACGGATGATGCCGTCTTCCTCCAGTTCGCTGTCGTCCGAGGTGAACAGAATGGACGTCATCAGACGAATCGCGTCGCGCGGAGTGTAGAACTCACCGGCGTCTTTCGCTTTTCTGGCGAAGGAACGATACATCAGGTTCTCGAAGATGTCGCCCATCGTCTGATCCTGGAGTGCCTCGTCAGACATGTCGATGGACGCGAAATGGTTCACCACATTCCAGAGTTGATTATTGCGGTCAAGGAAGTCGATGAGTTTCTCGAACTCAAACGCTTTCCAAATCTCTTGGATATTTGCAGAGAACGCCCTGAGATACTGCAGCAGCCCTTCCTTCAACGTGTCGTCGGAGGTGGCCAGGCGTTCGAGAGACAACTGAGACGTGTTCCAAAAACGAAGCTTGAACATGTTCTCGATCTTGAGATTCACAATCGAGGGATCTGTTCCCTTCACGTTCTCCCGGTGGACGAGATCTAATACGTCCTTCTTCGTCGACTCCAATCGACCTTCAAGGCGACGGAGCACAGTGAACGGAATGATGTAGTCACCGTAATTCTCGGCCGGGACAATAAGCCGCAGGTAATCATCTGCGGTCTGCCAAATGGCAGCGTTGAGGCTGTTGACCTTGGCAGTTTGCTTCGGCGTGATCGAATCGAGGATCTCTGAGGTGTCAGTCATCGTTGCTTCCTTGTGAATCTGTAGACGCCTGATTGTCCCACAGGAATCACTCATTTTCGGACAACAAATGTTGGTGTTTCACCGTACGAGCGGGAGGTTTGCCACTGTGCACCGATCCATGTCGCGCGACGAAATGCTTCTCGAATATCTCAAGACCACCAAAACCGGCACCTACCTCATCCCACCCGGTGTGGGTGAGACCGGTTTCGTCGGTGAAGGAATGTTTGCCTGGCCCCTGTCCTGTATCTCGCCTTTGCGTCCTTTCACCGCCACAACAACGCCCACGATGTAGGACACAATCACTCCAAGGACACAGAGCAAACACAATGTTGAAGAAAGATCTAACGCCCGTCTCCCTACAAGCTGGGTGAAAACGGATTTCACGCTCTCTTCAGTGTCACCGGTATCGACCATAAAGAAGCCGGCGAGGAAGAGAAACACCGTTACCGCGATGAAGGCCCAAGACTCACGCCACCCGAAGGACTTATACGGCCCTGCCTGCGGGCCGTCCTTCACGTGGCGTACGGGGATAAACCACAAAGCAAGAAGCGCAAGTGCGGCGATCACCCCAGCTGGAACGGAGTAGAACACGAGCCATCCGCCCACCCCAAACAGAATCCGCCCTACTGCAAAGAACGCCGCCCCTAACAGGCTCAGGATAAGCGCCGCGACGGAGTTGATACGGACATTCCGGCAGTTCATGCACCACATCATACGGCGGAAGCCATGGGCTGTATCTCAATCAGCCAAAGTGACGAGGCAGCGAATGAGGCGCCTTAGAGCAGCACAACGATGACCACCAGCACTGTGATGGCAGCGTCCAGAAGTCCGACGATCTTCGGCGTCCATGGCTTCTCACGACGTGCGCCGGTGATCGGCATCAGCGTCGCCCGCGCGAGCAACACGACGGCCACGACGATGATCGCTGGGTGGAAAGGATGCCCGCCGGTTACGAGCACGGCGACGACGGCAGCGACAAGCACGACGACGTGATAGCTCACCGACCCGATGAACCAGGGCCTGGAGCCGCGTTCACGGATGAGCGTCTTCACGTAGGGCACAGTGCCGACGAAGTACGCCAGGTACACGGCAAATGCGGCCCACGCCTCCACATCCAGGCCTCCCCCGGCCCAGGCGGCCACCGGCAGGATGAGGCAGGCTGCTACGACAGTGGAAACACCCGACAACAGCGACCTCGGACGCCGCTTCCATGCCTCGAATACGGCTATGGCCACCAACGGTGCGAACGCCGGGACCCACATGAGAAGCCGCCAGTTGAAGATCAGCGTTGTCACACCCGCGACGGCCGCGAGCGACCCGTAGACCACGACCGGGGGCCGGTTGCGTTCGCGGAAGCGCGAGCGGATCCAGACGCTGCCGGCGAAAAACGTGAAATAGCCGAGCCACCAGGTCAGCAACAGGGGAATCGCAGTCCACGACGGCGCCAGGATGACACCAGTAATAGCGGGGACGGTGACCATAAACCAGGCGCCGTGTTGGTCGGGCACCCAACCGGGTGAGCGTCGGCGTGTGCGGGGGTTGCGCGACACGCTACGCTGCGCCTGGCTCTTCGACATGTTTTCACCCTACTGATGCGAATCCGTGATGGGCAATTGGCGTGGTCTTTTCCGTCGATTCGAAGCACCCGGCGCCGTCGCGCGCTTCAGGCCATTCGCGTCCTAAAAACCACAAAGCCCCGACCCAAAGTGGATGAGACGAGGTGGCAGGCCTAGCGTTAGTCCTATGACGTTGCCAAAGTTCGGTCCCGCTTGGGCCGGCGCTTTAATGGGAACCTCGATTGCGTCGAGTTTGACTGAGTTACATGGATTTCATGTAGCCCAGGTAGTTTTTGCGCTCATCGCGGCGGGGCTCCTTGTTGTGTTCACGGTCGGCGTGCGCAATGAGCCGCCGCGGCGCCAGAACATGGCGGCGTGAGGCATGTACGCGATGGGGCTGCTCGCGTGCGGCTCGGCGTGGACGGCACTCACGGGCAACGATGCGTTCCAGCTGATCAGCTGGTGGATCGGCGCGCCACTGGCCATCATCGTGTGCTTGTGGCAACTCTGGGGTTTGTGGAAGCAGTCCGCGCACTACACCGAGCCAGCGTTCCCGTGGGGCTTGGCGCTCGTGTCCCCGATGGTCGCTGCGACATCCGGCGGGCAGCTGGCCACCCATCACGGCGAGTTTTATCACTACGCGGGTGAGCTGTGCTTCTTCCTCACGTTCTTCACCGCGATCCCGCTTTTCCTCTACTGCTACTGGTCCGGCACGCGCCCGCGTGGCGCCGCCGCGGGTACAGCGTGGATTCCCCTCGGTGTTATTGGCCAGTCGACGGCAGCATCGACATTGCTTTTCGACGCCCACCTGTACGGCCTCATCATGTTCACCCTCGGCGCACCGTGTGTCCTCTACGCCATGTACTGCTTCTACGAGGCTGTCCTCCACTGGGCGCCCTACGGCCCTGGTTGGTGGGGCTCTACCTTCCCCGTGGGCACTCTGTGCTTGGGTGCTTGGGACGAAGGCTGGCACGCACTTTCCTTGGCGCTCCTCGTGCTCTTGCTCCTCCACTGGGGTGTCTGCGCGGTGCGCTTTGGCTCCTGGGAACTAAGCCAATCTGGCGCTAGATGAACTAGCTATCCGCGCTTCTCCGATGCCGTCGTCGTGGTGGTCCACGACGAGCTGGATCTGGATCCCGGGGAACTCCCCGTCCGGCACGCCCAAGACTCGGCGTAGCGGCCGCCCTTCGCCAGCAATTCATCGTGCGTGCCCCGTTCTG
>OJKZ01000906.1_pt1 | contig 10802 bp, 5 predicted proteins | sample 1596791 | NCBI WGS metagenome assembly OJKZ01 (sample SAMEA3904677, study PRJEB24821) | metagenome | biome: Builtin; feature: hospital; material: surface | place: USA | collected 2013-06-04 | reverse complement strand
GCATCACCAGCGACTACGCCGCCCAGCACTTCCAGGAATACGCCAACTTCATCACGGATCGGTGGAGCGGCAATGACACCATCTGGATCACGCTTAACGAGCCCTTCGTGTTCTTCGGACACGATGTCGAGATCGGCATTGCCCACGCCACCGACCTGCCAAAGTACATGGACACTATCGTCCGGCTCAACAAAATCGGGCACGACGCTGCACACAAAGCTGACCCGAACGCCCAAACCGGCACCAACTACGCGTTCCTGCCCACCGTCGCGCCCGCCCAACGCGAAATCCTACAAAAACGCGTAGAGCCCGACGTCGACTTCGTCGGCATCGACTTCTACTACAGTGTTTCCGCCTCCAACCTAAGCGCCATCAACGCGGCATTCGGCGACTTCGCCAAAGTCACGCCGGAGCCCGAAGGCATCTACTACGCCCTCCGCCAATACCACGAGCTCTTCCCAACAAAACCGCTGTACATCGTGGAAAACGGTATGCCCACCGATAACGGCGCCCCCAGACCCGACGGATACGAGCGCGGAGACTACCTGCACGACATCGTCTATTGGCTCCAACGCGCAAAAGCCGACGGCATCCCGCTCATCGGGTACAACCACTGGGCACTCGTCGACAACTACGAATGGGGTGACTACAGCTCACGCTTTGGGCTCTGGACCGTCAACATCAAGGACGACCCCACACTGAAGCGCACGCCGACGCCGGCTGTCGACACCTACCGAGACATCATCGCCAACGACGGAGTTCGGCCCGACGCGAAACTCAACCACGGTCCTTCCGTATGCTCCTTCGACGCGCTCCCCTCGTCATGTACCAAACCCGCCGACCCGAACGGCCCGCGCAAACCGCTACTAGCTAAATAACAGCCATCCAGGTGTCGGCCATCGCTGCGTCGGCTTGTGCCGCGCAGCCTGACCGCACCGGCTGGGCTTCCCATCCGCCCTGTTTCCTGAAAGCGACAAACCCCATGTCACTCACGCATGCCCTCGCGACCAGTTTCGCAGGCGCACTAGCTGCGGCATTAATCTCTGTATCCCCGGCACCAGCGCTCGCTGGTGACGCGCAAACCACAACGCCAGAACCGTCCCACTACCTGGGCAACGCGCCCACCGTCGAAAAGTTCGACTGGGGGAACGACCCCACATGTGTACCCACACCCGAGCACCCCAACCCCGTTGTCCTCGTCCCCGGAACGTGGGCCGGAGCGCATGACATGGCCCCACTGGGGACCTATCTGCAGGGCCACGGTTACTGCGTGTATTCCCTCACCTATGGCATAGATAACAGCTCAATCAGCGGAAAAGCCATGGACATCAAGGGAACCATCACTTCGCACCCGGCAGGTGGCCTAGGAGACATGCATGCCTCCGCCGACCAGCTACACGACTTCGTGCACAACGTCGCCACCAACACCGACGCCGGGGCAGCCTCCGGGAATGTTGATATTGTTGCCCATTCACAAGGTGGGGCCATAACCCGCATGATGCTCAACAAATACGGGGCCAAGGAGGTTTCCCACGTGGTCACCCTGTCCGGCACCAACCACGGAACGACGGAACTTGGCGTCTCCGCCCTCCAACCGAACCGCGACCCGCTGCTACGTACCGCAGGCAACAACATTCTGGGTACCGCCCCCATGCAGCAAGTCACTGACTCTGACGTCGTTGCGCATCTCAATAGCATCCCGGACACCGAGCCTGGGGTCGACTACACAGTCCTCGCCACCGAAACCGACATTGCCTCCACGCCACCCCGCGCCAGCTACCTCACCGCCGGTCCCGGAGCGACAGTCCGCAATGTCATGATCCAAGATGTGTGCCCAGTCGGCCTCTACTACAGCCACGACGACATGCGAGACAAAGCCCCGAGCCACGAATTTGTCGACAACGCGCTTTCCGGGCGTGCTGTGCAGTGCACGTCATAAAGACTTCACCATGTCGTTAGCGTTGAGTAGCGTCAGCCGCGGGTAACGCTCCCGCAAAGCCTTCACCGCGGCGACATGGTCTTTCTCATCCCGCACTTTGGTGATATGCGCAATATGTCGGCGGTGAGATCAGGCTTGAAGTCTGGGTCGGTGCCCCGACGGGAACCCCACACCCCCTTAAGACGTAACCAAAGAGACAGGCGAAGCTAAAGTACACCAACCATGCTCTGCCGGACGTCCAGCTATCGGTATCCGCCAACGTTACGCAAGCGAGGAAGAGAAAATTTATCACGAAGATAAACTCCAACAGGCGGTGCTTCATGGACTTACCCTCTCTGGCCGGCAGCACAGGTGCAACACCAAACTGAACATGGGTGTCACACCCAAATTAGCTATCAATTGCTGGAAAAGATAGCGTCACCGGAAAGATGGGCACGTGCAGACGACGAATCTACGACTTCACCGTTTTCTTCGCAGTTGACTTCTTCGACGTCTTCTTGGACGCCTTAGCAGTGGACTTCCGGCCGGACTTCTTCGTCGACTTCCTCGCGCCTTTCTTCGAGGACTTCTTTTTCACTCCACCATTAGCGGCTTCCTTGGCCCGCCGCTCCGACAACAACTCACACGCCCGAGCGTCCGTCATGGCCTCCGGAGTATCACCACGCCGCAAGCTCGCATTGGTCTCACCATCCGTCACAAAGGGGCCAAAACGCCCCTCCTTGACGGTCATAGGTTTGCCCGACACGTCATTGTCGCCCAGCTGCTTCAGCGGAGGCTTCGCCGCAGCACGCCCACGGCGCTTCGGCTCAGCATAAATTCGGCGGGCCTCATCGAGAGTAACAGTGAAAATCTGCTCCTCATCAGCCAGAGAACGTGAATCCGTCCCCTTCTTCAGGTACGGGCCATACCGCCCATTCTGGGCGGTAATAACCTCACCATCCGACGGATCCACACCGACTTCGCGAGGTAAACTCATCAGCTTCAAAGCCTCATCCAACGTCACCGTCGCGGGTTCCATACTGCTAAGCAGCGACGCCGTCTTCGGCTTTAGCATCTCCGTGACCAGCTCGTTAACGCGCTTCTCGCGCTTTTTCGCCGCCGTTTTCGTCTCACGGTTCAACGGCTTCTTACCCTCCGCCTTGCGGCCCTCATCATCGGCATCCCACTCGGCGTCGACGGTCTCCGAGGCTTTCGCCTCGGCCTTCTCGCGCTCGTCGTCGTGGACAAGCTCCGTGACGTACGGGCCATACCGGCCCTCTTTCGCCACAACCATCCGGCCGTTGGCGGGGTTCTCCCCCAACTCACGGCCCGTCGGCGGCGTCGCCAAGAGTTTTTCAGCCAAAGCGAGGTCTAGCTCATCCGGAGTCACTGTGTCAGGCAGATTAGCCCGCTGGGGCTCGTCACTACCCGCAGGCGTGCGCTCCAGGTACGGCCCATAGCGGCCCACGCGCACAACAATCGGGTTGCCATCCTCGTCGTCGAACACGTGAAGCGAGTTCACCGCGCGGGCATCGATGGTCTCCAGGTTGGCGCCGACAAGGTGTTTCAGGCCACCCAGGCGGGCAATCGTCTCCGCTTTCGCGCTCGACGCGCCGTCGTCGCCGTAATAAAAGCCCTCTAACCATCGCGAACGATCCTCGGAACCATTCGCGATGGAGTCCAGCACATCCTCCATCGACGACGTGAAATCGTAATCAATCAGCGAGCCGAAGTTCTGTTCAAGGAGACCAACAACGGCGAACGCCACCCACGACGGCAACAGTGCATTGCCACGCGAATACACATAGCCGCGGTCCTGAATCGTCTTAATAATCGACGCATACGTCGACGGGCGGCCAATCCCCAGGTCTTCCATCTTCTTCACCAAGCTCGCCTCAGTGTAGCGAGCCGGCGGAGTCGTCGAGTGGCCATCGGCCTCGACGTCGGTAGCGGTCAGGCCCTGGCCCTCGGTCAGGACGGGCAAGCGCTTCTCCGCGTCGTCGGCAACATTGCGACCGTCGGCAGTACGAGATACCTCCACGTAGGCCTTCAAGAAGCCGGGGAAGGTGATGGTGCGGCCCGTCGCGGTGAAGACGCAATCGCGGCCGTCCGTGGACTCGCCTGCCACGAACACCTTCATCGACGTGCCCTTCGCGTCGGCCATTTGCGACGCGACTGTGCGCTGCCAAATCAGCTCGTAAAGCTTGAACTCCTCCGCGTCCAGCTGGCCACCCAACTGTCCCGGCGTGGCAAACGACTCACCTGCAGGGCGAATAGCCTCGTGAGCCTCCTGCGAGTTCTTTACCTTGCGGGAATACTGACGCGGAGCGCTTGCCGCATACTTCGCCCCATAGAGCTCCCTGGCCTGCGCTCGAGCAGCGTTAATACCCGACTCCGACAACGTCGTCGAATCCGTACGCATATACGTAATGTGGCCGTTCTCATACAACCGCTGCGCGATGCGCATCGTCCGCTCAGAGGTATAATGCAGCTTCCGGCCGGCCTCCTGCTGGAGCGTCGACGTCATAAACGGAGGATATGGGCGCCGCGTATACGGTTTCTCCTTGACGGACCGCACCGACATCGACGCACCGGACAGCTGGCCGGCCAGATCCTTAGCAGCTTTTTCGTCGAGAGCCACTGCCTTGGACTTCAGCTGGCCATTGTCATCAAAGTCTCGGCCCTGCGCGACGCGCTGACCATCGATCTCCGCCAACCGAGCGGGGAAGGAGCGCGGTTCACCCGGCGTACCAGCGTCGGCACCCGAACGAAGAGCAAACGTGCCCGTCAAATCCCAATAATCGGCGGAAGTAAAGGCGATACGATCCCGCTCACGCTCAACGATCACACGAGTAGCCACCGACTGCACGCGACCAGCGGACAGGCGCGGCATCACTTTCTTCCACAACACCGGCGAAATCTCGTACCCGTACAGCCGGTCCAGCACACGACGGGTCTCCTGGGCATTGATCAGGTTCTGATTCAGCTCACGGGTATGTTTCGCCGCTTCCAGGATCGCCGGCTTCGTGATCTCATGGAACACCATGCGACGCACCGGAACCTTAGGCTTCAAAACCTGCAAAAGGTGCCACGCGATGGCCTCACCCTCACGGTCGGGGTCTGTGGCCAGGTACAACTCATCAACCTGCTTCAGCTTCGCCTTGAGGTCCGCAACCTTCTTCTTTTTGTCCTGGTTAACCACATAAAGAGGAGCGAAGTCGTTCTCGACGTCGACACCCAAACGAGCCCACGGTTTCTTCTTGTACTTCGCGGGCACATCGGCTGCACCTCTCGGCAAGTCGCGGATATGGCCCACGGAGGCTTCCACGATGTAATCCGAACCGAGGTACGGCTGTATCTTTCGAGCCTTCGTCGCCGACTCCACAATGACCAGCCGTTTCACACCGTCTCCTTCGGCGCTACCAGATGCTGCCACGTTGGGTTCTCGCCTTCCCTTCACACAAGCCCATCACAATGTTCCGAACCAAAGCTAGGCCACATAACTCATTATGAGCTGACCACGATCGCAACTGGGCGTTTCCGTGTCACCTTAGACCATGCACCATAGACAAACGCAAAATTACATATGCAAACCACGTAAAGGGGGTGAAAAAGCCCTTCCGCCGATGACAACCGGTGGAAGGGCTCATTTTTATAGTCGACACCGCACACCATCAGTGATGGCAGTGATTCGGTGAGGACTTACTCGTGAGTTCTTAGAGAGCGCGAACCTGCTGAGCCTGGGGCCCCTTAGCACCTTCACCAATCTCGAACTCAACCTTCTGATTCTCCTCCAAGGTGCGGAAGCCGCTTCCCTGGATCTCCGTGTAGTGGACGAAGACGTCCTGCGAGCCGTCTTCCGGAGCAATGAAGCCGAAGCCCTTCTCCGCGTTGAACCACTTCACAGTTCCCTGTGCCATACCTTGTACCCAATTTCTATCGTGCAGCAAAACGACAACCAAACTCAACGATTATCGTCGAAGACCAAGCGTACTCGATCTATTTCAATGCAGCCACGTGTGGCTAGCAGTGGTCAGCCTCCTGCATAGAATGGCCAGGTCAAGGCGGGGACGCGCAGTTCATTGATGACGCGACCACTCATAAACCGTCCCCATTGATCATTATTTTTACTATGCTCAAAGGAACTAAATGTAGCCCTGCTGAGTAAATGGCCTAGTCCTCTCCCCACCCGAAAGCTCCCCTATGAAAACCCACCGCAGCCCGTCCTCACGCTTCAACCAACATCGGTCCACGCACCGGAAACCTGACTTATCCGGTTTTTCCGGCAACGTTCCGTCTAGAACAATCGCCGCCACCGTCATGGCCGCGACACTCACCCTTTCCGCGCCTGGACTCGCGCACGCTGGCCCTCACCCGCACCCCACGCCACAGGATTCCGCAACAACGCCAACTACGGCGTCGGATAGGTTATCGGATACGGCGTCGAATACGGCGAAACGCCAGGACAATGTCGCCGTGCAAAAGCTGACGTGGGGGCCATGCCCGCCCAGCAGCATGACAGTTGAGCGAGCACAGTGCGCCACCAACACCGTTCCCAAGGACTACGCCAACCCCGACGTCGGGACCATTAAGCTGACGATGAGCAAGATCCCGGCCAAGGGAAGCAAAAAGGGCACTATCGCAGGAAACATCGGTGGACCCGGACTTGACGCACTCGCGATGTTCACCGACGAGACACCGCAGAACACAAGCACCGGCCATGTTCAGATGCCCACCGATGTCCTCGAGCACTATGATTTGGTCGCCGTTGAACCCCGAGGGCTGACCTTTGGTACACCACTCGAATGTGATGAAGGCTTACTCGAATCGCTCACTCCTGGTGGAGGCAACCTGTACCGGGCGTGCGATCGTACGCAGCCCGGGTACGTCGATACCATCAACACCGAAAGCACGGCCCGCGACGTGGAGGAAGCACGGAAAGCGCTAGGCGAGGACAAGCTCAATCTCTACGGGGTGTCATACGGGGGCCTTCTCATGGCGACCTACGCCACGCTGTTCCCCGAGCACACCAACAAAATGGTGCTCGATTCCAGCATGTCGCCCAATGATGCGGGGTTCGGGCTTGGTGGGAGCCGCATCAAAATCCGGAAAGAAGCGATGAACGCTTTCTTCGATTGGATTGCTCAGAATGACGATAAGTATCACTTAGGAAAGACACCTCGCGAGGTGTACCAATCTTTCACTCGGGTGATTAAAGCGACATATAACGTGACCCCACCGCTAACACCCCCGCCGGCCAACCGCAACGACGTAAACGCCATTCCCGACGACTACGCCGACAGTGCTGTCAGGCTGCTGAGCGCCGTCGACTATGCCTACTGGAGGTCACACACATTCACCGAGTCTTTTGACCTTCTGAAGCGATTCGGCGCCCAGCAAGCGTGGCCAGATACCGCGGCCGCAATTGCAGAAAGCGCCTCCTCAGACCCCATCAGGCCACTCGATGAAATCCTGGTGGAGAAAGAAAAGGAGCGAACACCTGAGCTTGCCAAGTTAGAGGACATGGCCAAGAAGGAGACAGAGGAAGCAGATAACCCGGATGCGAGCGAAAGCAGTGCGGAGGATGAGACGCTAAAGAACCTCGTTAAGCAGTCAATCCAAATGGGGTTGGTGAACCAGACCATTATGTGTAATGAAAATGCCAACTCGCCAGACCGGAGCCAATATATTCCTTCACTGATTAACCAGTACACGGGTGGGGATCAATTCGTTGCCGTGGACCAAATGATCGCCAGCGGTCAACAATGCGATGGGTGGCCCCATAACAAACCGATCATGAAGGTCAATGGGGATAAATTGGCAGTCAAGCCGCTCAACTTGGGCTATGACAAAGACACGGCGGTGACACCACATGGCACACCCGAGATGCATGACGCCATGGGCGGCACTGTGCACACCTTCAAGGGCTACAGCCACGGTGTTCTTGCCGGGAACGCGGCCGACGCGGCGGACATCGTATCCGAATATTTCAAGGACTAACGGGCGAACGGCTCGAGGTGGCACGGTTTCCCCATCGGGACTGCTACGCCGCGACCCAAGGAACAATGTAGCTACTTCGTAGCACTATGATGTAGCTCGCGCATCGGTGTAGCGCACATTATCTTTGTCGCAGTTCACCATCTTTGTCGCAGTTCAACGACGATTGTCCTGCTAGTGAAAGGGATTCCCTTGCTCCCCTTGCTCAAAAGAATTGCAGCATCGGCCGCATCAGTAGCCATCACAGGTTTAGCTGTCATTTCCGCATCTTCAGCCACGGCGGCCGCATAGCCCACCCTGCCGACTTCGCTATCGAGTTCATGTCCGGGAATGCAACTATTTACATGGCGCCCATGGGGACAAATTCCAGCCTGTACCCGGCGGAGCTCCCCCATTACACAGATATTCCGCAATATTTTGGATTATCGAATGCCAATAACAAGCTGTACACGCTGCCCTATGACTCCGTCTTAACCACCAATCTGAAGACTTACCGGGAAACGCGAGATAGCGGCATATCTCAGGCGAAGAAAATTATTCAACAAATCGACTCCCAATGCCCCCACACGCGTTTCCATTTCTATGGATACTCCGAGGGGGCCGATGTTGCTGCTCACCTCGTTAATTCCATTGCGCAAGGGAACGGCCCCATTAGCAAAGACCAGCTTGGATCCTCAGTCATGCAAGGTAACCCGGTTCGGCAAACCAATGGGGTTACTAACATTGGCACTGCCCCCGTCGACGACAAACCTCTCTTTCAACCTCTAGACTATGGCGACCAATCAAACAAAGTTATGGAAATCTGTGATGCCAGGGATTTCGCGTGTGATACCTCAGCGTCGGCACCTGAATTACTGCACCACGTTCTTGGTGACCAAGCGGCGGACGTCGCACTACTCAGAGGACAAATAGATATCCCCGCGATTATTTCTCACCTTGATCCCCCGACAATTTTTAACATCATGGCCCAGGAACCCAGCCGCGGAGAAGGTGGATCGGTCCATAGCTACAACTACTATTTACCGCGCAATCTTCTTCCGGCCATCGGTTTTATCAAGCAGCACGAAGCGTAGAAGCGCAGAAGTAGTGGCATACCCTAAAAGTTTCGGCGAGGAACTCCTGGAGAGCATCCGCGCAACGTTTTCCCGCTCCGAAATCCTCCACACCGAGACACTTCCGGCGCGGCAGGGGCGGCATGAGGATTAGCCGTCGTGGCTACCCCGGGATTTTTGCGCCCACCTTATTGACCAGGGCATCGCACGGCCGTGGGCCCATCAGGTGCGCGTCGCGAATGCTCTGCGGGAGGGGCGTGACACGGTGGTGGCCACCGGCACCTCGTCGGGAAAGTCTCTCGGTTACCAAATGCCGATTCTGACCACTCTTGCTGAAGAAAAGAATGCGACTGCCCTGTATTTGACACCGACGAAGGCGCTCGCGAATGATCAACTGGCTCATGTGGCGGGGATGACGCACGAAGTTGGTTCGCTCCGGGGTGTCAGTATCGGTGGGTATGACGGCGATACTCCACCAGAGGCCCGGCGCGCTATTCGGGATAGTGTGCAGTGGGTTTTCACCAACCCGGACATGGTGCAGCTGTCGGTGCTGGGTGCGCATGCGCGGTGGGGGCGATTGTTGCGCAACCTGCGATACATCGTTGTGGATGAGTGTCACGCGTATCGCGGGATGTTTGGCGCCCATGTTTCCCTTGTTTTGCGACGTCTTGACCGCCTGGCCAGGGCATATGGCGCTTCTCCGGTGTTTGTGATGGCGAGTGCGACGGCGTCGCGTCCTGCCGTTCATGCGTCTCGGCTGTGTGGTCACGATGCTGATGGTTTCGTCGAGGTTACTGACGACGCTTCTCCTGCCGGCGAGCGGACGGTGGTGTTGTGGGAGCCGAGTTTCCTTCCCGACATAGAGGGCGAACATGGAGCGCCTGTGCGCAAACCCGCGACCCAAGAGACTGCGGATGTGATGGCGAATCTGGTTGCACAGGGTGCTCGGACCTTGACGTTTGTGCGGTCGCGTCGGTCGGCTGAGACAGTAGCTGCCCGTGCGTCGGAGGCCCTGGGGCGGTTGGGGCGCCCCGAGGATGCTGCGAGGATTGCGGCTTATCGTGCTGGTTACCTTGCGGAGGACCGACGGAAGCTGGAGCACGATTTGGACAATGGAAAGCTGCTGGGGGGAGCGACCACCAATGCGTTGGAGCTCGGGGTGGACATTGGTGGCTTGGATTCCGTTGTGGCCTGCAGTTATCCGGAGACGATTGCGTCGTTTTGGCAGCAGGCGGGCCGTGCTGGGCGGCGGGGGCAGGGGTCGTTGGTCACGCTGATCGCCCGCGATGAGCCGATGGATACGTATCTTGTTCATCACCCCGAGGTGTTGTTGGGGTCGCCGGTGGAGCAAACGGTGTTTAACCCGCACAACCCGTATGTGATGGTGCCTCATTTGTATTGCGCTGCGGTGGAACGCCCGCTGACCGATGAGGAAATTGACCAGTGGGGTGCGTGGTCGAGTGCCGAGTATTTGCGCGACGCTGGCCTGTTGCGGAGGCGGCGACGTGGCTGGTTTGCGGTGGAGAGGCCAATTGAGGCGTGGAGCGCGCCGGATGACGCTGAGACCCGTGGGGCTGAGGCAGCTGGGTTGGGTGCTCTCCTCCCTCCCGATATTTCCCCGGTGAACGCGCATTCGGTGGTCAGTATTCGCGGCGACGATGGCGGTGACGTCGCCATCGTGGAGGGCGACACCGGCCGGCTGGTGGGCGTGATCGACCAGGGCCGAGCCATGAGCCAGACGCACACCGGTGCTGTGTATCTGCACCAGGGCGACAGTTACGTCGTCGATGATCTCAGTGTGGACGATGGCCTGGCTCTGGTTCATCGCGAGGCTC
>OJKZ01000903.1_pt1 | contig 10844 bp, 10 predicted proteins | sample 1596791 | NCBI WGS metagenome assembly OJKZ01 (sample SAMEA3904677, study PRJEB24821) | metagenome | biome: Builtin; feature: hospital; material: surface | place: USA | collected 2013-06-04 | reverse complement strand
CACCCTGGCCATGTCCATCTTTCATGCGCAGCCGCCGAAGCAACGGATCCGGATGCCGGTATCGGGCGGGAGGCGGTAGCGTGGCATTTTGCTTTTGCTTCAGCACGGACTTGGGCGCCGCATGGGGCGTCGCGGCAGCAGAGCCGGAGGCATGCGTGTCTTGGAGGTCGAACGCCACATTCCGCGCTCGAAGGGAGGCCATGGCGCGTCGAGCGCCCCTAGAGGCGGCGCTGGGCGCCAAGCCACTAAGTGTCACGTGAAGGCAAGGCTCGTCCGCGGGAGAGCCACGCGCTCTTCGAGGTTCCGCTCTCTGTTCATTGCCCCACGGACGCCCACCATGTCGGCGAAAGATTATTACAATGGAACTTCTGGCGGTGCCGGAGGGGGAGCTTACAAGCCACCTGCAGGCCCCCCACCCGGTCAGGGTGGCGGCTACCCCATGGGCGGTGCGCCTGGTGGCGGGTACCCTCCGCAGGGTGGATACCCTCCGCAAGGAGGCTACTACCCACCGCCCCCGCAGCAGGCGTACGGTGGCATGCCGCCAGGCGGTGGTGGCTACTATGGCAATGCGCCTCCTCAACCAGTGTATATCCAGCGTCCGCAACAAGGCGGTGGTGATGCAGCACAGGGCTGCTGTGCCTGCCTGGCCGCGATGCTCGCCTGCTGCTGTCTCGAAGAGCTCTGCATGGCCTTTTTGTACTAGATACACACCTCCTTCCAATAAAGCCGTTTTACATTCCCCCTAATTTACATCGCGTGCTATAGAGTTATTCCTACGACGGATTCATGGCGCGCCATGCGTTCGAGAAAGTGGATTCTGATCGACGGGCACGCGCCTAGTGGTGCTTGCCGTGCTTCTTCTCGGCCTTGAACTTGGCAGCGGCCTTCTTGCTTTCCTTCGTGTGGTCACCACCCTCACCTGGCGAGATGTCACCCTTCTTGAGCACGTGAAGCTTGGTCTTGTGGTGCGTGTTCGGGTTCTGACCAGCCTTGAGGCGGTTCTTCAGAATCGAGTCGTTCGGACCAATTTCCTTACCGAGCATGTCGAGCGCAGCTTCCAAAAGGCCACGGAAACGCTCACCCAGCACATTCACGTCCAGAGCAGGGTTCTGGCTCTCGACATCAAACTGGCAGGCACCGCCATACCAGTCCTTGCCGTTGAAACGGTCGCGCATGTACTGGACAATGTAAGGCAAGTTCAGCAGGTACGTCGTCACGTGCACCAGCGACGTGGAGCTGTACGTCAGGAAACGAACGTTGGCACCGTTGTTGCACCATTCCACAGCCGTCTTGTTGGCCTGGTGCCAATTGATTTCCTCATCGTACAGAGCGTGGAACATAAAGATAGGCTTGCGAGGCGTGAAGCGAGGGTTGTGACCCATCGTGTTCATGTTCGAGATCTTCCGCATCTGTGGCCACGAGGACAGGTTGCGACCGCCCTTGATGTAGCGCTCCGACTGGAACGTGGCACCAAAGTAGCGGATCACAGATTCGTAGACACACGAGTTCCGCATAACCTTCTCGGCAATCTTACCTTCTTCAGTCCAGACCTCGTCGTCGAGCAGGTTTCCGACTTCGTCCCTGTAGGCGTCCATCAGGCCAATGGCACCGGCCACCACCAGCGACGAAGTAGGCTTACCGTCGAGCGAGTTGAGCGTGTACAGTGGGTCCGTCATCGAACCACCCAGCGACCAACCCACCACGTTCAGCTCATTGGCGTACGACTCGTGCAGACTCGCAGCCCAGCCGTTGGGTGTCGAGCCACCCGAGTAGCCGTGACCAATGTGCATAGGGTTGCTCGAGAGCTGAAGCGGCTTAAAGTTGTTCGCAGCGCGCATCGAGTCCAGAACCATGTGACCACCAAAGCGGCCAGCCGAGAAGGCACTCTCGGGACCTTCGTGGTCAGGGGCGTTCACAATCCAGCCTTCCGCCAGGAAAAGCGTGTACAGCATTTGCTCCCAACGAGGCTCAAAGTTGGCAATTTCAAGGACACCTGTCTTGCGGAAAGCATAGCTGGGGGCGCACTGAATAAAGTTCGAGTTTTCGGGCGACGAGATCGTCACCACACGGTCGCGATGGGCATGGCTCGGCACGAGGAACGTCGTCACCGTGTACGAGGGCTTGTCGGGCCGAGCACCGGCAGTGCGGTAGAGCACTTGCCAGGCGTCGAGCTTCCACTCAAAGATACCGAGCGAGGCGGCTTGGATCTTGCGCTGACGAAGGATCGTACCTGGGGCTTCGTTTTGCCAGCCATTCTCAGAGGGGTAGTAGAAAGGATCGTCTTGAGGGTAAGGAACACTTCCAAGTGCCGTCACAAATGGCACAGCCAATGCAACAGCCAGGGCCAGCCAGTGGACCAGGCTAACGTACATCATAGTGTAAGGGAAAGACCTGTCGAAACTCGAAGAGTTGGACGGGCCGAAGTGGGGTTTGTACAAGCGCGTCGCGGTGCTCAAAATAGATTTTATAGGTATGGGCAGTTTTGGGGCGCTGGTGTACGCCATGCGATCCACTCTCAGTCAGGTGAGATTCCACTGTGCGTACAGCCCATCTGTCGAATCACAGAGCCACATGAGGTACATAGGCGCAGCGAAACGATGATCTGATTGGTGCTCATCATACGATGCAAGGATATGCATGTAGTGGCGGTGTTCCGTGCATGCTTAGTAACATCGTGAGGATGTGTGCAGGATGAAAGAAGATCTAAACGTCATAGAACCAACCAAAAATGAACATCAGCTCCACGGAGTGGGTCATGCAGTCGACGCCACCCCTGTCGTCGGCGAGAAGGACGGTCGTGCCCCCAACAGCGCGCTTGTTGATTCGTTCGTACTCTAATTTCCTAACATTGATTCAGGTCCATGCAAGCCAGCGTGTTGCATTCCACAAGGTATGCAGCTGGCACGCGTGTAGGAGAGGGGGCCACCCTTCTATGAACGCGACCCACGTAAGCCTGAGATGACTTGAACGCGCGTCGAGTGGGGGCGACGCTGCCGAATCCAGGCTTTCGTGCCCCAGGATCATTACGTCATGTGGAAAAAGTCTCCCTCCATGAGGAGAGGGGGGGGAAGCATCCAGTCGTGTGTTTCAGGCACGACGGAGAGCCAACGCTCTTGGTCAGATTCGGGGTTCCATGGCGCCGAGAGCGCTGCCGTATCCATTTCTGCCCAGGGTGAGCTTGGAGGGTGGTCAAATTCTGCCATGGATGGCATGATTGACGTTGGCAAAAGATGACCATCTGCTGGAAGTCGTGTTTTGGGTGAGACAGGTGGAAGAAACAGGGGCGGAATGGCCGGCGTCTCGGACACGACCACAGAGCCTGGTGTCGGTGCCGTGGCCTGAGGCGGAGTGGGAGCCATGGAAAAGGCGTGTCGTCGATCCCTGAGGTCAGCAAGAGAGCTGAGGGGCCCAACGAAAAGTGCTCCAGCTGTTCTACAGCAGAGGGCGCAAATGTCGTGCTGGACGAGGGTGTCTGCGATGGCGTCGATGCGGGCGATTCGACCTGCCTGTCCCTCAATGGGGGTGGTGCGCTCCCTGCCGGTGACACAGATGAGTGCCAGCAGGGATCGAAATGAGGTGTCGTGGCAGCCGACGAAGCTACCAGATCAGACGGTGTGGATACTTGGCTCTGGTGAGACGAAACAGTGGGCGCGTCAAATAGCCACCGGAAAGCCTCGTTCATTTCCCGTGTATCAGGGCATGGTGCTTTGAGTAGTGTCGTATGGCAGGGAGGCGCTGACGAGGACCGACGCAATCCGGCTGGGCGCTGAGGTGACATGGTCATGTTGGGTCGGAAGGGAGATGATGCATTCGATTGGATAGCCCATGCGGGCGAAGGTGGGAGAGACGGCGAGGACGTGAAAGCGCTGTCATTTGACTCGACGCGCTCTAATGCGGCAGGTCGTCGTGGAGACCGCTTGGGTGGCCGGTGTCGTGTGACACCCTCGCGGCCACATGATTTCAGAATAGCGTCGGCGATACGTTCGCACTGACGTTCGGTGCTGGACAGGCGGCGAATATTGCGCCGATTGGTGACGTGGCGACGAGACGACGGACGGTATTTGTAGTTGGGGTGCTGTTGCCTGTGCCGCTGCTTTTCTATGTCCGCCTGCATCTCCCACATTTTGCGTTCGTCCGCATTAAGGTTGTGCCACATATGCGAGATAATGCGGCTGATATTGCGATGGTCGCGTTCGACTTCTTTTGGTACGAGGTTGGTCGTCACGGCGTGCGAGCGGAACAGGATAAAGGCATTGCATGGCCGCTTGATATGATGTGCTGACTGGCGTCGTGGATGAGAAGTTTGTGCCTCGGGCTGTGCGGGTGGCTCTGGCTGTGCGGGCGACTCGGCTTGCTGCAGAGGGGACAGGGCATGAGAGGCGGCGGGGCGATGGGAGCTTAGGAAATCAATCAAGTCTTGTTGCCCTGCGGGTGGTGGCTGCTGTGCGGACGTGCTTTGGGTGGACGTGGGCGAGGGTGTCTGTACTTGGGTGGGCGTGGAAGGCGTCTCGGTCGCGGCACTCATGGATACTCCATACACAACGGTGCGCTGCTCGAGGAACGCGAGCAGGCACCTTGCCAGTTATACGTGACGGAGCAGCCAGAACAAAGGCGGCTAATGGCAAATGAAAGAGCTATCCTTGTTTGTTTAAGAGCTTGGAGCCAGCACATGTGTCTATTTTTCGCCTACCTACGACCATGCGTTTGATTGGCAAGATACAACAAAGAACCTTGGAAAATGAAATAGGCACTGAGCAGATCTTGATCCGCGCACAAAACTTGGCACACACTTGCTCCAATGAAGGACGATGTGCTGCATGGCCGCGTACGCGTTTTTTTCGCACATGCGCATGGTTTGTCTAGGGTGCCAGCCACATCAGAATTTGATTGGCTCGCTTGCGTTGTCCAGTGCCTACTTGCCACCCTAAGCGACGACCTCCACGTCATGCAACGAGTGGTCGCGAACCTCGGTGGGCCAGCAAAAGGGACCACGACCAATGGTCGTGTGCGGCGTTGAGAACAAAATGCGCAAGTGCGACACGTTGCGTGTGAAACAAAGATTGCAGGGACGGGGTATACATTATGGCCACAATTACGTACAGAATGCAATAGAAAGAACCAGGGCCGAAAGAGATGGCATCATACGTGACAATATCCCGCGTACCTAGTGAGGTCGTGACGTAGACTCAGAGTCTGCGATGTTCTCTGCCTGGGAAAGCGGCCGTGCAATGTTGTGGGTGGCCGAGTGGTCGTGTGCATACGCCAATAGCTGATTGCCGTATTGCTGGATCTCCGCCATGGGAACGGTCAAGCGGAAATCGGTGAGCAGCAAAAAGTGGAGTTCCAGCTGGTTCAATTCATGGACGGCCAATCCGCCCACCTTCGCATAGCGTGCATTAGTGTAAAATACATCGCTGAAGAACTTGCTCGCAACGGTGACACCGGCGATAACAAGACGGTGCACGTTGTAGCTATCAATAGCAAAACCACTGATACCGGGGAATCCACCGCTGTTCGCGGCCTCCTGGCGGGCATGATCGGCCGACTCCTTGTCGGCCCATGGCGTCGACACAGGCGACGGCGGTGCTGATGCGTGCGACGGTGCACTAGTTGTCCCTTCGCCAGGAAATTGGCCCAGGGCACCCACGCGACTGAGTCGATCAAAATACACCAGCAGACTCAGAAAAATATCGTTGGTCATGGGGCAATATTTCAGGATACGAAAAAGGTATGCCTCAATACTGATACTGGGTATGTGTCGTGCGTGAAAACAGAGTGTGCTGTTGGACGTATTAAGCGTAGCAAGCGCGGCAGTCGTAATGTTTGGCCGCTTTGGGTCCGCCAGCGGCAAGTGCATGGAAGATGACATGTCCCGTGTTGTTTGGGCAAAAGAGTCCTGAGCCTGATGTCGTTGATGTAGTGGTCGTAACTGGTCGTTCGACGAGGCGATGTGCTGCAGCAGGACAGCTAGCATGCGAAGCAGCTCTGTGGATGGAAAGTTGACAATGTCCAGCTGGGGTACACGCGGACCGCGCGAAGAAGAACTGCCACGCGACCCCGGCGAGGTAGACGCCGAGAGCGCAGGCGATGTACTCGATTCTTTGTGCCTGTGCTCCGGCGAAGTAGCAGACGTCCGGCGCGTTTTGTAGGCACGGCCTTCTGTGTCTTCTAGCATGGACACGTCCTGGCTCGCTCGATGGAGCTGGTCTGTCGATGGCGTGGAAAGTGACATGCGTACTACGCCAGTAAGAGCCACTCGTGACAATCGTTGCGTGGAAAAAGGGCCGAGGGTATAGTAGGCAGTCGGGAGCCCTTTATCTGCAAGCACCTCGATCCAATGCCTGAATCACTGATACCCCTCCGGATCTCCCAAACGGCCCACAGTGCGTCAACACACGTAGCAGAGGTGACAACCGAGTGCAAGAGTAGATACGAAAACAGCGTTCCGAGTAATGGTCGAGCGTCCGCTGCACGGCTTGCTAAGCAAAGCGCACGTGTCGCCGAACGATCAGCCAAGGCCAAGCGCCAGAGCCACACAGCTCGTTGTGCGCACGTGATCAGGCAACAGAGCACCGCTCCCCAACGGTCGAGGTTGATCGGATACGTGCTATGTAGAGAAGAGGGAAGCCTGCGGCGTTTACTGCTCGTTCACAATGAGCGAAGCCATGCCCATACCGGTACCAATGCACATTGACGTGACGATGAGCTTAGCGCCTGTGCGCTTGGCCTCGGCAAGAGCGGTAGCAATTTGGCGCGAGCCCGTCGCACCCAGAGGGTGACCCATGGCAATGGCACCGCCCACAGGGTTCACCTTGGCGAGAGGCAGACCGACATGCTCCACGGAGAAGAGAGCCTGGGAGGCAAAGGCCTCGTTGATTTCGTAGATGTCCACGTCGTCCTTTGTGATGTGAGCCTTTTCGAACAGCTTGGGAATAGCAAAGGCGGGACCAATACCCATCAGGTTCGGTGGGACACCCACCACCACGGCACCAGCAAACTTGCCGACAATAGGGAGGCCGAGCTTCTGAGCCACGCTGCGGCGGGCGAGGAGCACAGCGGCTGCGCCATCCGTGACCTGTGAAGCGTTGCCGGCGTGCGTGCAACCGTCCTTCTCAAAGGCTGGCTTGAGCTTCGAGAGGGATTCCTTCGTTACACCCTGACGAATGCCGTCATCTTCAGCAATGTAGCGCTCGTTGCCGTCGTCGTCGATGTACTTGATAGGGATGATCTCGTCCTTGAACTTACCTGCAGCCTTGGCTGCAGCAGCGCGCTTGTAGGACTCGGCAGCAAAGGCATCTTGCTTTTCACGAGTGACGTTGTACTTCTTCGCCACGTTCTCGGATGTGATGCCCATAGGAAGCATGCAGTCAGCAGCCTCCTCGTTGCTCATAATTTCGTCCGACATCTTGACAGGCATAACACCCGCACCGTAGTTGAGAGTCATCGACTCGGTACCCGCACCGATACCCAGATCAATTTGACCAGTGATGATTTCGTTAGCGATCTGTGTGACGGAAGCGAGGCCCGACGAGCACTGACGGTTCACGGTGTTCACAGCAGCCGTGTTAGGGATGCCAGCCCACAGGGCGGCCTGGCGAGCACCCGTAGCACCACCACCAGGGGGCAGCACGTTACCTACGGAAACGTCCTCGATGAGCTTGGGGTCGACACCTGTCTTGGCAATAAGACCCTTGAGCACGTTACCGAGCATCTCTTCAGGCGTGCACTGAGCAAGGCCGCCCTTGCGAGCGCGCGTCAATGGCGAGCGGTAAGCGCCACAGATCACAACATCGTCGTTGTGCTTTTCGATAATCTGCGACTTTCCAGTGTAGGTAGCAAAGCTCATAGTTCGATCGATAGCTGTCCAGAATCCGGGGCTACGCACGACAAAGCCAACCACCGGCTATGGGCCGGTAGCCAGACCACCGCCGCCGGTCATGTTCGGCCGACGAGTAGACGTCCAGGTGCTATGTGCACGTGGCTGCCAGTAGGCGTGTCAAGGGGCGGTGAAGGACGTCGACGTTGCGTGCAACAATGCCATCAAATGTTCATAAAGCTATACCAAACTAAGGCATGACATTGAGGTAGAACTAGATATAATAATACAAAGAAGAAACATGCAGGGCAAAGCAAGCTAGTTGTTCGGAGTTTAGGCACCGAAACCGTAGAGCGTGCGGCCCTGGCGCTTGAGAGCGTAGATGACGTCGAGCGACGTGACCGTCTTGCGCTTGGCGTGCTCCGTGTACGTGACCGAGTCGCGGATCACGCTTTCAAGGAAGAGCTTGAGCACACCACGAGTCTCGTCGTAGATCAGACCCGAGATACGCTTAACACCACCACGACGGGCGAGACGACGGATAGCGGGCTTGGTGATACCCTGGATGTTGTCGCGCAAAATCTTGCGGTGGCGCTTGGCACCACCCTTGCCGAGACCTTTACCACCCTTTCCACGACCAGACATTGCTTAAGACTGGAATTCAGTTGTGGGAGAAAAAATGAAACCGATGGAGGCCAGGTATTTGTACCAAAGCGGGGGGTTCCACGAGCGACCTGCGGTATGAGCGCGCGTCAGTGATGCGACGCGCTGTATGTGATGTTGGGTGGCAAAATCACGTAGCGAGGGGATCGGGTGTGATGTCATGGCTGTATCGGGAATGATGTCACGTGGATGTGTCTGGGCGGTGAGTGATGTGGGTGGGTGTGCGCGATCCCTCCACCGTATCATGCGCGCCTCCGTGTGATCCTGCAGACGCGTTTGATCTGACCGAGCGTGTCGTGCCAGCCCGAGCGTGATCGCGTGCAGAAAGAGCGTATGCCGCGTAATATAAAATATCCCTCTGTGGCGAACACGTTTGCCCATCGTCTACTTCTTCTATCTTGAACCATGGCGCGTACCAAGCAGACAGCCCGCAAGTCCACTGGTGGTAAGGCTCCTCGCAAGCAGCTCGCCACCAAGGCCGCTCGCAAGTCGGCCCCTACGGCCGGCGGTGTGAAGAAGCCTCACCGTTACCGCCCTGGTACCGTCGCTCTGCGTGAGATTCGTCGCTACCAGAAGAGCACGGAGCTGCTGATCCGTAAGCTCCCCTTCCAGCGCCTTGTCCGTGAGATTGCTCAGGACTTCAAGACCGACCTGCGTTTCCAGTCGTCGGCTGTTCTTGCTCTCCAGGAGTCGGCTGAGGCATACCTTGTGTCGCTCTTTGAAGACACGAACCTGGCTGCCATCCACGCCAAGCGTGTGACTATCCAGCCCAAGGACATTGCATTGGCGCGTCGTCTCCGTGGCGAGCGCAGTTAAGCTTGCTATTCTTTTCACAAACGTGCATTGACGACTTCTCCTCCATTGTCGCTGGTATTGACATGCGGAAAGGTTGGTCCTATGTTTTGCATAGGTGACCTTTGCTGCACTCATCTGGTATTTATCTAGTGTATGTACTTTTAATTTCATAACGAACTCCGTTTTGGCTACTGAATTGGTGTGACTAGTTTGGTCTTGAGTTGTGTGTGTGTGTGTTGAATGCCTCGTGGGTGTGCACTGGTATGCTCGGGCGATCCGAGCAGGCCTAGAGGGGAGGTCAGAGTTCCATCGAGCATGTGGAGTATCTGCGAGACACACAAGTCGGTCTGATAAATGACTACATAATACACGTGTGCTAGCCAAACGAAGTGTAGTAAGGCTGGGACTGTCATCTATAGGCCCTCTGCTTGCTGCCAAACCGTCCAATCTAGTTTGTGTGCAATGACATCGGAAGAGTTCAAAGTTGAGATTGACGTGTCAAACCCGGGCATCACAAAGGAAGAATGGTACGATTTGCGTGGAGACGGAAAGAAACAGTATTACCTTAAGCACTGGTGCCCCACAGATTCAACGAACAAGTTGATTGCACCGAAAGCCACGATCGTATTTGTGCATGGGTTTGCTGACTATTGCGACCGATATACAGGCGTGTTCCCCGTGTTCACAGACCGCGGCTATCAGGTGTCGGGATTTGATCAGCTTGGCTTCGGAAGAACGTGGCATGAGTCACCAGACCGTGCCAAGACGCACGGATGGACAACGTGGCCAGACCAGTTTCACGATGTTGCGTGTATGTTAAAGATGATGCGCTCGCGATTGGATAAGCAATGGGGAACGGATCAGGTGCCCCTGTTTCTCATGGGACATAGCATGGGAGGAGGTATTTCGTCGGGCTTCTTCACTCGAGAGCCGACTTCTCCGCCAGCCGAAGACGTGAAGCGACTGGTATCGGGTGTGCTTCTATTGTCGCCATGGCTTGATATTCACTTCCCCATTCCCACGTCTTTGTCGATCCCGATTGTACGCAACGTGCTGCATTGGCTGCCGCGCATCATGCTGCCGCTAGGGCCATCTGCGAGCGATCTTAGTCGCAATCCAAATGTCGTGCGTGATGTGAAGATGAACCCGATGAGTAGCTGCTATGTGTACGTGCGGTGCTTGTATGGCCCTTTGAGCGGTGGCCCAAAGATCGTGACTGAAGACTACAAACGTTGGCCGGAATGGCTCCCGTTGTTGATTTGTCATGGAACAGGCGACAAGGTCACTCGCTGGGACTGCAGCAAACAGCTGTACGAGAATTTGAAGGGTCTTGGACGCTCTGTGAAATTGATGTCGTTCAAGGGTCTGTATCATGAGGCGCTGTTTGAGCCAGGTCAAGACAAGGTTCTGTTTGGTCGTGCATTGGTTGAGTACGTATTTCTTCTGTGTGCTGGTGGATTGGTTGGTGCTAACGTGCATTCAGTTGGGTAGACGAACAGATGGACATCAAGCAGCGTGGAGCACCGCTCGCTGCTGCATCGGAGGCGGCCGTACCAGCATAGTCATATAG
>OJKZ01000897.1_pt1 | contig 10869 bp, 10 predicted proteins | sample 1596791 | NCBI WGS metagenome assembly OJKZ01 (sample SAMEA3904677, study PRJEB24821) | metagenome | biome: Builtin; feature: hospital; material: surface | place: USA | collected 2013-06-04 | reverse complement strand
GGCTCGGAGATGTGTATAAGAGACAGGTGTCTAGATAATGCCTTAAGGAATCGAAAGCTAGTTTTACAAATTTGTCCATTTTCCTATCCTAACAATTTCTCTATATCTTTTTCCATATTCTCTGGCTTCTTGTTTGATCCGAAGCGAGCTACTACATTTCCCTTCCTATCAATCAAAAACTTGGTGAAGTTCCACTTGATAGCCTTGCCAAGTCCTTTCTTTTCTTCCTTAAGGAAGGTATAAAGTGGGTCTTCATTTTCCCCATTGACGTCGATTTTCTTGAATCTATCAAAGCTTGTCCCAAAGTTTAGGGCACAGAAGGAATCTATTTCTTCATCAGATTCTGGAGCTTGATTTCCAAATTGATTGCAAGGAAAGTCCAAAATCTCAAAGCCTTGATCCTTATATTTCTTATATAAAGCCTCGAGAGCGTCGTATTGTTTGGTAAAGCCACAGTGGGTAGCTGTATTTACTATAAGAAGGACCTTTCCCTCATATTTACTAAGGGAGATTTCCTTATTATCTTTATCTAAAACTGTAAAGTCATATACACTAGTCATAAAACCTCCTTGACTCTTCTAGTATAGATTATACAACTTGGGAGTATTTTTGCAGTTGACATTTTTAATAATTAGTTATATAATTGCATTATCATAAACTTTATATAAAGAAGAGTAGTACAAGGACTTGATTACAGAGAGCTTCGTTTTGGTGAAAGAAGTAGATGGAAGTTGTATGAAGATGGTCTTTATCTAGGAGGCTTCGATATTAGAGGCCTACGTTAGCTTACGTTACAAAGCAAGGGTATGTTTGTACCTGATAAGTTTATATGTGTGAGCATATATTAAATTAAGGTGGTAACACGGATTTTCGTCCTTAGGTCTTTTGACCTAGGGACTTTTTTTATATAAATTTTATGAAATTTATTTAAGGAGTTACTATTATGAGTAAATACAAAAACATTGACACAGCATGTGTCAGAGCAGGTTATGAAGCAAAAAATGGAGACAGTAGCATCCCTCCAATAGTGCAGTCGACTACATTTTCTTATGAAAAGACAAGTGAGATTGCCGACCTCTTTGACCTAAAGGAAAGTGGATTTTTCTATACAAGGCTTGGAAACCCTACTATAGATGCTCTAGAGAAGAAAATCGCAGATCTTGACGGAGGAGTCTGTGCAGTAGGGACAGGATCGGGACAAGCAGCCAACCTCCTAGCTGTCCTAAATATAGCCAAGGCAGGCGATAATATAGTCGCTGTAAATAATATTTACGGTGGAACTTACAATCTTTTCGCCAATACCCTAAGGGATTTGGGTATAGAAACTAAATTTGTAAATAACAACGACTTGGATGAGCTTAGGGCTGCCATTGATGATAATACAAGGCTAGTCTTTGGAGAAACTATATCAAACCCTAAGGCAAGTGTACTAGATATCAAATCCTACGCAGATATTGCCCACGAGCATAATATTCCATTGATCTTAGACAATACCCTAGCAACCCCTGCCCTTCTTAGACCAATTGACTTCGGTTGCGATATTGTAACTTACTCATCTTCTAAATATATAGATGGTCACGCAGCAGCCCTTGGTGGTCTTATTGTAGATTCTGGAAACTTTGATTGGTCAAGAGGAGATTTCGATAGACTTACCAAGCCAGATGAATCCTACCACGGACTTATCTTTACTGAACAATTTAAAAATGCTGCCTACGGGGCAAGACTTAGGACAGTTGGCCTAAGAGATTTCGGAGCAGTTATCTCTCCACAAAACGCCTTCCTTACAATCCTTGGTCTCGACACCCTAGCCTTGAGAATGAACAAGCATTCAGAAAATGCCCTCAAGGTCGCAGAATTTCTGGAAAATAGCGAAAAGGTAGAATCTGTTTCCTATCCCTTCCTAGAATCCTCCCCATCATATCCTTATGCTAAGAAATATCTCAAGGGAGGATCTGGAGTTGTGTCCTTTGAGATAAAAGGAGGAAGAGATGAGGCGAGCAAATTCATCGACTCCCTTAACTTAATCACACTCGCAGTCCACGTGGCAGATGTAAGAAGCCTTGCCCTCCACCCAGCTTCTTCTACTCACAGGCAACTATCTGATAAAGAGCTCGAAAAGGTTGGAGTATCAAAGAGCCTAATCCGCCTTTCAATAGGAATAGAAGATGCAGATGATCTAATCGAAGATATAAGCCAAGCCCTAGATAAGGCTGTAAGGAGATAAGATGCCAGTAATAATACCAGAAGATTTAATATCCAAAGAAACCTTAGACAAAGAAAATATATTCACCATGGTAGAAGAAAGGGCCAAGTCACAGGATATAAGAGCCCTTAAGATCGGCATAGTTAATCTCATGCCTACCAAGAAGGAAACAGAAGTTCAGCTTTTAAGACTAATCTCAAACACTCCCCTCCAAATCGAAATAGACTTGATAGCGATGGCAAGCTACAAGTCTTCGAATTATCAAAAACATCTGGAGAAGTTTTATGTAAGCTATGAAGAAATAAAGGATAAAAAATACGACGGCCTAATCATAACCGGAGCTCCCCTAGAGCATAAGGCCTACGACGATATAATCTACTGGGAGGAGCTTAAAAAAATATTTGAATTTGCAAAGAAAAATGTCTACTCGACTCTTTTCATCTGCTGGTCTGCCATAGCAGCCCTTGATTATTACTACGGTGTGAATATCGACTCCTTGGATAAGAAAATATTTACAGTTAACAGGTACTATAAGCAAAGCTCCGATCCTCTCTTTCTGGGCTTTGATGATAGCTTTTATATGCCAAACTCAAGATATAAGACAATCAGAAAGGAAGAAGTCGAAAGAATTCCAAAGCTTAAAGTCCTCCTAGCCGATGATAAGATGGGATCTACTATAATTAAGAGTATCGACAACAGATTTGTCTTTAACCTAAATCATCTAGAATACGATACTAATACCCTAGATGATGAATATAGGAGGGACATAAAAAAGGGACTTGGGACCAAGCCTGCCGAAAACTATTATCTAGACGATGATCCAAATAAAAAAATTATCCAGAGATGGAGGTCAACTGGATACATATTCTTTAACAACTGGATTAACCACTATGTCTACCAACACACCCCATACAAGATCTCAGATGTAGAGACAATTAAATAAAGATTAAAAAAGCAGGAGCTTATAAGCTAACTTGTTTCGTCAATTTTCGATTTGAGATAAGTTAGACCTCCTGCTTTAATTTTAATCTTTTAAATATATTGATAAGGTAAAACTCATTTTTAGCAAGATTTTTCACTTTATAAGTCCATTAAATATTGATGCAGGTCCAGTCTTGGGATACTGTCTTATTAATTCCTTGTATAAATTAAAAACATTAGGGCTTAGGCCATTAGCTATGCCTTTTTCTAGATTTAGGATTGAAAGATCTTCCTTAAGATAATGGACCCTATTCATAAAGCTTTTATCATGGTTTTTCTTGTATCTAAATAAGATTTTTTTCTCCTCTGTAGATATTTCATCACCCTTAAGCAATTCATCGATAATCCTATCTAAATTTTCTTCATTTAATTTCTCCATAATTAATCTTCCCCTAGTATTTTAATTTAAGTCTTTAAGTTTTATTTCATAAATACCCACCTTATTCACTTACCCTGTCCCTATGACTATAAACACGATATTCGTACAGAAAAATAGAAAAGATTGTACGTAAAAGGGGCTGTTGCAAAACTATGAATAATCATCGTACCATCGTTAGAAGGTTCTCTTAGGAAATTTTACCTCTCCTAGCCGGTAGGCTAATTGGCGCCTGCCGGCTGATGGAGGCGGTTAGCCTATCGGCGTAATGAGATTTTCCGTGGAGGTTCTTCTAACGATAACAGTACGATTTATTCATTCTGCAACAGCCCCCTACTTTATTTTACAAATCTTTCTACTATCATAGCAGCCCCTAAATCTGTGCTTGTATTGATAGCTGTGGCTAGCGGGTCTACTATGGTTGCTATTAGGACCATGATTGGAATCGAGCTTTGAGGGAAGGCAAAGGCTGATATTAGGAAAATCTCTCCGGTATAGCCTCCTCCTGGAACTGCCCCCATAACTGATGAGGCTATGACTGATACTGCTATAGCTGTCAAGAGATTAGAAGGATCTAGTAAGTCTATGCCAAATATAGGGCACAAGAGGGCAATCTTTATTATTTGGATCAAGACCGTTCCATCCTTGTGGAGATTTGCTCCTATAGGAAGGACTATCGAATTAACATCTTCCCTGATTCCAATTTTCTTTCCTGCCTCAAGATTTGGAGGAAGGGCTGCCGCAGAGGAACTTGTCCCAAAGGCTGTAAGAACTGGTGGCCACATGTATGTAAATAGCCTTTTGCAAGATTTAAGTCCTCCCCCGATAAAGGCCATGATGAAGTTTACAAAGAAGAAATATATGATTGAAGCAAGGGCAAATATCAGGATTGTCCTTGATAGGGGACCTACAATCTGTTTGCCATTTTCTCCTAAAAGGACTGCAAAATATGCACCCAAGCCTATTGGAGCAAGTTTCATTATATATGAAATAATCTTTGTAACGACCTTAGAGGATTGGTCTATAAAGTCCTTTACAAGCCTTGCCTCATCAGCAAGCTTAGATATAGCAAGTCCTACGAAGAAGGAAAAGACTATAAGGGCCATCAGATTTTCCCTGGAAAGTAATTTAGAAAAATCATCAACTGTAAGCATGGATAAAAGATCGATGCTGGGACTCTTCTCTATTTCAAAATCCTTGAAATTAAGGACAGCATTCTTGCTAGGGTCAAGTATTTGAGTAAAAACTATCATATAAAGCGCTGCAAATAGGCCTGTAATAATAAATATTAGAAACATAAGTCCTAGTATCTTTCCGATAGTCTTGGTAGTCTTCATCCCAGTAATCGAAGATACAATTGATGTGAAAATCATTGGAACTATTGATACATACAAGAGATTTAGGAAGATATTGGCTACTCCTTGAAGGCTCTTTGCAGATTCTCCTAAGATAAGTCCTAGGATAGCTCCAATAAACATTGACAGTAATAATATTAGGGAAGATTTATTTTCTTTTAAAATTTTCATTTAGACCTCCTTTTGGGTAAAAAAATACCAGCCCATATTTTCCATGATTATTATTTCAAATCTTGGAGAGACAAATGCTTTTAGAAAATAATGAGCCAGCATTTTATGCTAATATTTCTTGTTTTAGAAGTGATTAATTTTAGATAGCTTTCAGAGAATCGAAGACTAAATCCAAAATCTTTTCATGGTTTAGTTTTTATAAACAAGTGAAGATTTGGATTGCTTAGCGCTTCGCTACTTCAAGTCAGATTGGTAATCTTAATACTTACTTCGCTTCGAAATACCCATTTAGGGTATTTCTTGCTCCTATGTATCTGCCTTGTTTTTTTATAAACAAGGCAGACAATAAATCGCAAAGCGCTTCGCTATTTTCTCACCGCGAAAGTATACTTTTTCTTTAGTTTTACTCCGCTTCGAAATACCCATTCAGGGCATTTCTTGCTCTTATGTATCTGCCTTGTTTTTTCTAAACAAGGCGGACAATAAATCGCAAAGCGCTTCGCTACTTTGCGACCCTACCAGGTCGGGTAGCGGCGCTTACCAAGCAGGTATCCATGCTCCTTTTGTTATTTCTTCCATGTCTTTTTTGGTTTCTTCTGTTTGGTAGTATTTTACGAATTCTTTGTATTCTTCGTTGTTTTCGTCTTCTTTTCTTACTGCTATTAGGTTGATGTATTGTTTTACTGATTCTGTTTTTGGGTCTTCTTTGAATATTGCTGTTTCTTTATCTAGTCCTGCGTCTAGGGCGAAGGTGTCGTTTACTGCTGCTAGGTCGCAGTCGTCTAGACTTCTTGTTGTTTGGGATGCGTCCATTTCTATTAGTTCTAAGTTTTTAGGGTTGTCTGTTACTTTGTCAAGTCCTATTAGGTCGCCTGCTTCACCTTCTACTTTGATTAGACCTGCTTCTTGAAGTAGGAAGAGGGCTCTTGCTCCGTTTGTTGGATCGTTAGGTATGGCGATTTTGGCTCCGTCTTCTAGCTCGTCAATTGATTTGAGCTTGTTTGAGTATAGGGCCATTGGGGCAAGCATTGTATCTCCGATTGATACTAAATCTGATCCTTTTGATTCATTAAATTCGTTTAGGAATTTGTAGTGTTGGTAGGCGTTTAGGTCGATATCTCCTGCTAGAAGGGCTTCGTTTGGTTGGTTGTAGTCTGCAAATTTGACTAGCTCTACCTTATCACCTGTTCCTTCTTCATATCTTTTTATTACTTCTTCTAGGACTTCGTTGTATTCTCCTACTACACCGATTTTGATTGGGCCTTTATCGTCTTTTGTTTCTGCTTTTTCCGCTGTTTCTGTCTTTGGTGCTTCTGCTGCCTTTTCTTCTGTCTTGCTGTTAGATCCGCAAGCTGTTAGTGTTGCCACTAGTCCTAGGGCTAGTGCGATTTTTGCTGTTAATTTCATTTCTTTCTCCTTTATATTTTTATGAATTTGAGTAACGTTCCAACAATATATATAAAATCTTTTAGATTAGTGACTTGTTTTTCTTATTAGGTAGTTTGCTATGGCTTGGATTATATAAACTATTACAAGTATTAGTACTACTGCTACCACTACCACATCATCTTTGTATCTTTGATAACCTAGGGCTATGGCCAAATCTCCTATACCGCCTGCACCGACTATGCCTGCCATTGCTGTAAGGCCTAGGAGGGAGATTAGGGTTATTGATGATGCCCTGATTAGGCTTGGGAGGCCTTCTCTTAGGTATACTCTTATTATTATCTCAAAGGGGCTTAGCCCCATGGCATCTGCTGCCTCTATCTTGCCTGGTTCTACTTCTGCTAGGGCTTGTTCTACTTGCCTTGCAAAAAATGGAGCTGTTGAAAATACTAAGGGAACTATGGCTGCTGTTGGCCCTATCCTGGTATTTACAATTGCCTTGGTTATTGGGACTACTAGGGCTATCATGATTACAAAGGGTATAGCCCTAAAGAGGTTTGTTAGCTTATCTAAGATGCTATAGATTGTTTTATTTTCTAAGATCCTTCCCTTATCTGTAACTACCATTATTACTCCAAGGATTAGTCCAAGGATTCCTGCAAATATGGCAGATACGATTAGCATGTAGAGGGTTATCCCAAAGTCACTTATTATCCTATCTTTAATCGATAGGGAATAATCAAAGAATCCCATCCTTACCTCCTAAAATTTCTATGTTTGTCTTCTTATCCTTTAGGTAGGCCCTTACCTGGCTTAGGTTTTTGTCATCACCCTTTATGGTTACGATGAGGTTGCCTACAGGTGTTCCATTTATAAATTCGATGTTGCCTGCAAGGATATTGGTTTTTATACCAAATTTCTCATTTAGCTCATTTATGATTGGCTCTGTTGTGGCATCTCCCAGGTAGTCTAGTTTAGCTAGTTGCTCATCTGCCTTTAAGATTCCAATGTTGGCCTTTACTTCCTCTATTGTCTCCCTGGTGTTGGTACTGGTTTCAACAAATTCTTTGGTTAGGTCATTTTGAGGATTGGCGAAAATCTCAAGGGTTGTGCCCATTTCTATGATTTCTCCACCCTGCATGACTGCACATTTGTTGCAAAGGTCCTTTACCACTTCCATCTGGTGGGTTATTATTACTATGGTTAGCTTAAGCTCTTGGTTGAGCTCTTTTAATAGCTTTAGGATTTGCTTGGTTGTTTTAGGGTCTAGGGCGCTTGTGGCCTCATCACAAAGGAGAATCTCAGGGTCTGATGCTAGGGCCCTTGCTATGGCACATCTTTGCTGCTGGCCGCCTGATAATTCCCTCGGATAGTTATCTGCCTTATCACCAATTCCAACCTTGTCTAATAGCCTTTGGGCCTTAGCTCTTTTTTCTTCAGGGCTTAGGCTCTTATCTTTTTTGATTGGAAATATTACATTGTCAATTACTGTCAGATTGTTTAGGAGATTGAAGTGTTGGAAGATCATTCCAATTTTTTTCCTCCTTGCCCTTAGGTCTTTTTGGCTTAAATCTAGGAGATTTTCCCCATCGATTAGGACCTCTCCCTCACTTGGTCTTTGGAGGAGGTTGATAGTCCTAACTAAGGTTGACTTGCCCGCCCCAGAAAAGCCTACAATACCGAAGGCATCCTGCTCTTTTATTTCTAGACTTACATCCTTAACAGCCTTAAAGCCGTCAAAGTCTACGCTTATATTTTTTAATTCTATCATCTTTCTCTCTTTTCTCTTCTTATAGATTATAAAAAAACGTCCTTACATTTCCAAAAGGAAACATAAGGACGTTTTGACGCGTTACCACCTTATTTTATACCTGGGTCACCCCAAATATACACTCATCAAGTACAAACATACTCTTCTTCTATAACGGGAATTCCCGTATGAGTCTCATATCGACTCATCCCATCCGAGGCCATCTTCATCTAAGCTTTAATTCACCCCTTTGCACCAACCGGGGCTCTCTGTAGAAAATCCACTTAAACTACTCTTCTCTTCAAATGGTTTGTAAATCTATTATCGAATTGATAGTCATATAATACCATCTTTAATTTTTTATGTCAAATTTATAAGGCATAATTTTTATTTATTCATCTGGAAGGGTGATTTTATCAAGGATACCGCTAAGTTTGGCTATTGCTATGCCATAATTTGTCATAGGAACATCAGCTTCTTTTGATTTTGCTAGCCTATTTAGGACATGGGTCCTATTAAACATACATGATCCACAAGTGATGATTAGGTCGTATTTTGCATAATCTATAGGGTCATTTCCCCTTACAAAATCTATATTTACATCAGGGTGGGTCTTTCTTATCAGCTTTGGAATCTTGACTGTGCCTATGTCTTCTTCTATAGGCGGATGGGTGCAGGCTTCTGCTATTAGAATGTTCTTTATATCATCATCTAGCCTTGCAGCTGACTTTACAAAATAATTTATATCCCCCTTAAAAGCAGAAAATAGGACTGAAAAGCTTGTAAGCAAAACTCCTTCTGGCTTTTTCTGATAGACTTCCTTAAAGACCTGGCTATCTGTGATTATCAAATCTATTTTATTTAGAGATTTAATAGTCGCCTCAAAATTTTCCAGATTTGTACAAATAGCTGTGGCATTTTTATCTATTATTTCCCTTATGGTCATGACTTGCGGCTTTATGAGCCTATCCTTAGGACTTGCTGCATCTATCGGCATGACAAGGACTACCGTATCGTGAGATTTGACTAGGTTTTTGGTGATAGATAGGTCTTCTTTTTTGTAGATCTTTCTAATCCTAGCAAAGATTTCATCCCTTGCCTGGGTATTTCTAATATCAACAGGGATTGGGGCCTTATCCTTAAATTCTTCAAGGATTTTCTCACCCCTTTCCTTATCCATGTGCATGGCAAGGAAAATCACAGGTTTGTCGATTTTTTCTAAGATTTTTAGGTCATCATTTTCAGACAAGCAGTAAAGAAATATGTCAATCTTATCTATCTCTGCCAGAGATTTTTCTATTCTTTTTTCTGATAGGTCACTCCTATCTGCAAAACCTGCCGTATCAACAAGGACAACCGGCCCAAAGTCTGTTATCTCCATGGCCTTTCTGATAGGGTCAGTAGTTGTTCCTTCCTTTTCAGAGACTATAGCATGGTCAAGACCTGTCAGATAATTTAAAAGGGTAGATTTACCAGCATTGGTCCTACCAAAAATCCCTATATGACATCTTTCACTAAAGCCTGTCTTAGATATAGAGGTCACGGATGCCTTCCTCAACTTTTTTGATATTTTCTCTTGTGGACTCCCTTACATTTTCATTTTCAATGTTTGGAAGCTCTCTTTCGATTAGCTTGTCAATATCAGCCTTGGTTTGTGGGCTTGCGTAGTCCACTCCGTATTCTTTTAGGGTAACTAGGGCGTTTGGATGGCAGATATTACCTATTCCGTGTTCTTTGACCATGCCCATGAAGACTTCACCAGTCCTGCCCTTTCTATAGCAAGCTGTGCAGAAGGATGGAACATGGTTTTTGGCTATAAGCCAGTCAACAACCTCATCTAGGCTCCTATTGTCAGATAGCTCAAATTGGTCAGAGCCAACTGTTTCATCATCTGTATAACCACCTACTGATGTCTTAGATCCTCCAGAAATTTGGCTTATACCAAGCTCAAGTAGCCTATCACGCATGGCTTCAGACTCACGAGTTGAGACAATCATTCCTGTGTATGGGGCTGAAATTCTTATGCAGGCTACAATTTTTGCAAACATATCATCTGATAAAGAATTATCAAAATCATCAGGGTCTATATCATCTGCAGGCTGGATTCTTGGGACAGAAATTGTGTGAGGACCTACGTTAAATCTGGCTTCAAGGTGCTCAGCGTGCATCAATTGGCCGACAAATTCATATTCGTAGGAATCAAGTCCATATAAAACTCCCATTCCCACATCATCAATTCCACCTTCCATGGCCCTATCCATGGCTTCTGTGTGATATTCGTAATTTGATTTTGGACCGAACTTGTGGAGTTCTTCGTATTGTTTTTTGTTATAGGTTTCTTGGAAGAGGATATAGGTACCAATCTCAGCTTCCTTAAGCTTCCTATAATTTTCTACAGTTGTAGCGGCAATATTTACATTTACCCTTCTTATAGCGCCATTTTTGTGCTTGATTCCATAAATTGTCTTGATAGATTCAAGGATGTATTCTATTGGGTTATTTATTGGATCTTCGCCAGCCTCTAAGGCAAGTCTCTTGTGACCTTGGTCTTGGAGGGCAATAACCTGTTCTTTAATCTCTTCTTGGCTAAGTTTTCTTCCTGTCTCTTATACACATCTCCGAGCCCACGAGACAAGAGGCAATCTCG
>OJKZ01000896.1_pt1 | contig 10882 bp, 10 predicted proteins | sample 1596791 | NCBI WGS metagenome assembly OJKZ01 (sample SAMEA3904677, study PRJEB24821) | metagenome | biome: Builtin; feature: hospital; material: surface | place: USA | collected 2013-06-04 | reverse complement strand
CTCTTTCACTTGCCGACGATGTGTCCGTCGGAGCAAATGCTGTGGTGACAAAGTCATGCGAGCGGCCTGGTGCTGTGCTGGTGGGCATTCCCGCGCGCGAGTTACCTGCGAAGTAAATCCAGCAAGTAGGAACCGTACCCGGATTTAACTAGAGCTTCTCCCCGGTGGCGGAGTTGATCGTCGGTCAGGTGACCCATGCGCCACGAGACTTCTTCTGGGCTGCCGATCTTCAAGCCCTGTCGAGATTCAATGGTGCGCACAAAGTTTCCCGCGTCCAAAAGTGAATCGTGCGTTCCCGTGTCGAGCCACGCCGTTCCTCGGGGGAGGACTTCCACCGTGAGTTTCCCACTATCTAGGTAGCGCTGGTTGATATCGCTGATCTCGAGCTCACCACGGGTGGACGGAGAAAGGTCTTTGGCCATGTCAACAACGTCGTTGTCATAGAAATAGAGGCCGGGGACGGCATAATGAGATTTCGGATGTGCTGGTTTTTCTTCGATTCCGAGGGCGCGGAATTGCGTAGCAGAGGGCTTCTGGTGGCGTGGGGTACCTTGGTGCTCGAATTCGACAACGCCGTATGCGGTGGGGTCTTTTACCCAATAGGCGAAGATAACGCCACCGTCCGGCGCGGTGTGGCGCCGGAGTTGAGTGCCCATCCCAGGCCCGTAAAAGATGTTATCTCCCAAAATGAGGCAGACGGGCTCATTTCCAATGTGCTTTTCTCCTAGCACAAATGCTTGGGCAATTCCTTCTGGAGAGGGTTGTATCGCATAGGAAATCGAGATACCGAAGGCGGATCCATCGCCCAAGAGTCGGTGAAACACAGTGGCGTCATGGGGGGTAGTGATGACAAGGACATCGGTAATACCCGCCAGAATAAGGGTGGATAGCGGGTAGTAGATCATGGGTTTGTCGTAGACGGGGGTCAGCTGTTTGCTGGTACCCAATGTAATTGGATGTAAGCGGGTTCCGGTCCCGCCCGCCAAAATGATGCCCTTCACGTTTACCAGCGTACCTAGCTTCCGGCTATCTATCCGATAACGCCCTAGGCCCGTCTGCCCAATGGGGCTCATCGGTGTGATGTCGTCGGCAGGATACTGCGATGATCTTCGTAGATTCTGGTGCCATTGTGGCGAAGTAGTGGATGTTTCACGTACATCCCACGTAGACAAAACGCAGAGTGCTCAATTTCACAAAAGCGTGATTAGAATTTATAGAAATATCCTAACACAGCTTCGGAGGGCTTATACGACTCGCTGAATTGCATCTAAAAATTAACGCTAGCAGCACCAATCACACAAGACACAACGTCGCAAAAACAGCCCTCGACATGCACTTGAACCGTGAAACTCGCTATTCCTTGTTTCCTATGTAACGGGCTGGTTAAAAACAGCACCAGTCACATGAAAACTCAACCAACAGGTCTTATTATATGGGCGTTATCAAATTGTTATGAGGATCAAACGTCCGCCCCATAGCAGTTAACTTGACCCCTACTCTCCCTATCGGCGGTGCCCATGCGCCTGTTACATATCACTGGCCTTCGTCTAGCGGAATTACCCAACCGCAACGGAGAACACCACACTGAAGAGCATCCCGTTAGCCCTGCGCTACATGATGTAAGCCAACAAGAAATTTCAGTTTCTAGCACCGATACTCCTGTCGAGCGAGCGTCGATACGTTGTGCGCATGCGTCCCGGATCCGCACATTTATCCTGGTGAGCGAAGCGGTCGCTATGGCATTGCTTATCCTGGCGGCCGATTACCTGCCTGTTGCAGCTCACGGTGCACGCACTTTCACTCTCGGGACGTATAGCGGCGTTGCCCCCATGTTCGTACCTGGGCTCATCCTTTTCGTGCTGTGGACAGTCGTTATGCGCGTCATGCGCATAACGGACTCAGCGATTCTTGGCCAAGGCGCATTGGAGTATTCCAGGATAGCACGGGCTACGACATTCGCATTCGGCCTCTTCGCCATCAGCTGCGAGTTAACTCAATATACCTGTGGTTTTAGGTATTTAATTTTTACTTATCCCGTCGGCTTAGTAACGCTGTTATTAATCCGTTATGGGTGGCGTCGGTTTTACTGCTGGCAATTGGACACCAAAAAATTAAGTCAGCGCGCCATCTTCATCGGTGATCCTCATTCCATTTCGGAGGTGTATGGCGCACTTCACCAACAATTAGACAATCGGTTCGATATTGTCGGCTTCTGCAGCACACAGACGGATAACCACAGTGAAGAGCAGCTTGCGGAACTCAAGCGTCGTTTCCCCGAGGCAGGAATTCACGACAACTGGCACCAAATCGATGTCATGGTGTCATTACTCCAGGCGGATGCAGTTATCGTCACGGTGAGTAACCAGATCGGTATGAACGATATGCGTGAACTCATTTGGCGTTTGGACGGACTCCACGTTGAGCTACTTGTAGCCCCCTCTGTTGCCAATGTGACCGGACGCCGGGTTCAAATGTTGCCTATCGCCGGAATCCCACTCTTAAAATTGGAACAACCGCAGCACGCACGATCCCACTGCATCTCTAAAGTTGTGTTTGATCGTGTGGTCGCGTCTCTGCTCATTCTCCTGGCGTCACCCTTGCTGTTGGTCTGTGCGTTAGCTATCAAGCTTGACGACGGAGGCCCTGTTTTTTACACCGCAGAACGGATGGGTAAGAACAATAAACCGTTCGGGATGATTAAATTCCGGTCGATGGTCAAAGACGCGGATCAAATGGTTGCACAACTGAAAGACCAAAGTGATAGCAGCGGCGTGTTATTCAAGATGAAGGACGATCCTCGCGTCACACGGATCGGTTCGTTTTTGCGCCACTACAGCATCGACGAATTACCACAGTTGTTTAACGTGGTGAAGGGCAATATGAGCCTCGTAGGGCCTCGCCCTCCACTGCCTCATGAAGTCGAACAGTATACCGGGCTAGTAGGTAACCGTATGCTCGTTCTTCCTGGTATGACTGGTCTATGGCAGGTCTCGGGACGCTCTAACCTCTCATGGGAAGAATCTGTTTCTCTGGATCTCAATTACGTGGAGAACTGGAGCTTCATGGCCGACCTCATGATCTTATGGAAGACAGGCCGCGCAGTGCTGACCTCTGACGGGGCATATTAAGAAACAACTAAGTTTCGTCCATGAGGCGACGGCGACGTGGGAACACTATCACCGCTGCCTCTGACTTGAGTCTCAGCACGGCGTCTTTTTAGCTAAAAATGTTGTCCCCTTCATGCGGTTCCTCAACGTGTTCCGGGGCTTCGCATACCGTGACCGGAGCACCAGTAGGGTCAGCAAGAATCGCGATCCGGCCAAATTCGGTGTTTTGCGGCTGGACGATAATGTCCCCACCGTGTTCCTGGGCATACTCGGCGGCGTTGACAATGTTTGCGACCCCAAAATACGTCGTCCACCGGGACTCTGACGCGTTCACTTCGGCGGCTCCTTGCTCCCCGGGGAACCACACCCCGGCGTAGGCGCCGCCCTCGCTCACAGCAGTAATGACCGTGTGGGCCCCCTCCCCGTGACGCATCGTGCTCCACTGCGTCACCTGTGTGTAATACGTGGCGACGTCGTCAATACTCACTCCCTCGGGGAGAATGGCAGCCAGTTCATGCCACACGGGCGTGCCCGGCTCCCCACCAGCAATGAATGGCTCCGACGCAGGATGGATGAACCCAAGCTGTGCGCCGACGATATCCGTCGCGGCCACCATCGGTCCCCGAGGCCCGTCTACAGGCTCACCAGCTGTTCCGCCGTATTCCCGAGATCGGTGCGCTACCGCAGAGACGTCGTCAGTAAGAAAAGACAACATCCATTGGTTCGGTTGATGCGAAGCGGTATCGTCCGTCACAGGGATGATGCCTGCGATGGGCATTCCCTGCTTGCGCGCGTAGTAGTAGCCGCTGTTATCCGCACTATCGATGTCCCAGCCGAACAAGCCTTGATAAAAGTCTGAAGAACAATCGAGGTCATAGGTGCGCAGTTCATTCCAGAAGGGCATGCCTTCACTAGCTAAAAAGGCCGGCATTACATGTTCCTCCACTTTTCCTGGTCGAAATCGTCGTCGGCGGTGGCTTCATCGAAATAGTCGGCCTCATCATCGGGGCCACCTACTTCTGCCCCTACGGAGCCGATAGTAACGACGTCGCCGTGGTGCAACGTGTGTCCCCTGTGGGTTTCGACCTGGCCATTAACCTCGACACGCCCCGCAGAAATCATTTCCTTTGCCTCACCACCGGTTTCAACGAGGCTAGCCAGCTTAATGAATTGGCCGAGCTTAATTGATGAATCGCGAATAGCCGTCACCGGAAAAGAACTCATGCCGCTAGTGTATGCGAGCACGTGCGTGTGGCGGGGATGGTGTCCGCGGCGGAGTCCAGTAAGAGTGTGTTTAGTCGTTTTGTTTTTGCCAACATTTCCGAGTCCATTGCCCTATAACGAATCCAATCGCCACAGAGGTAGTAACCGCGATGATGGCGAAAACATTGACGCGGTCCTCGACATTAAACACACTGAGCAACCGCCACTCAATGGCCATAACGCACACCGCAATGATCAGGGCTAAGAGCATTGCTCGAGTAATCCGCTGCGCGGGTGGATGGTTGGACTGGTTGCTCATAGTACGCACCTTTTCTACCTGTCTCTCTCATGTGAGGTTAGGTCAGAAACCGGATCGGGCGGGATTTAAGACAGTAGCCATATCTGATGCACATACTAACCAACAACCCTTTCGCAACCTATAATAATTTAATATTGGGTAACCTATACTGGAGTACTGTGAGCTGCTGACTGCCACTTACCAGCAGCCGTCACCTAGGGACACTGAGGAAGGAAAACCGTTAATGAATAATCGCACGAGCGCTCAACCATTTACGAGCAGCAATATACGTCGATTCATATTCGTTCTAGCCTTGGTGTGCCTTGTATTCGCGACCGTTCTTTAACAATCCGGATGGGTCCATGACAATTATCTTAAAATTGTGTATCCGCCTATGGCAGTGGCATTAATTAGCCTCTTTGAATCAAAAGACCGGATGCATGTTAAAAAATATAACTGTAGCAGTTATTGTTGTCGTCACCGTTATTGTGGCTTTTTCTCTGGCTGTTTAGTTTTCTGGTTTTAATCTATGCAAGCGACGTCTGATGACGTTGGATAGCGTTCAGCGCCGAGATGCAGGGTCCCCGTCAGGCATAGGTGGCTAGCCCATCTGCCTTTTACAGTCACCGCGACTAAACCGTGCCGGATCTTGTTTTCGTCCTGTTTTAGATCTATTCACCAGGGTGGCCCCTATCGCAGCAATGACAAGGAATATCACCGGTTCCACAACTGAATGATGAGAAAGCACTAGATATAGATATATAGCGACTCCACAAAGCAGACCAACATTGACATTCGACGAAATCTTTCCTCGTTTCATAATTTCTTTCCAATACATTTCCTATAAATCCACCATAGCGGTCCACGCTGGATCCAATAACATCAAAGCCCGTACAAATAACGGCTTCCGCAATTAACTTAGCGCGGGAGCAAGTATCCATAATCCGCACGATCCTGCAATATCAGAAAACCTTTTGGCAGATAAGGCGATACTCCTCTGAAAGATGTTTCAGTGAACGATACGGATAGTAATACAAACTCAATGGCTTTGTGAGAGCTACGACACGCCACTGAGATGGTTATCTGCTTTGAATTTTATTCGATAGCGCGCGTTGTAAGAGTGATGAAAACGGAAGAAATTTAGGGTTCCTGATCGTTAACTAATAATTTCAAATAAAACTATTAGAATACGGGGCGGGTCTAGTTTGGAATTTACCGTATAAAACCATTGCATACGCATACTATGCAATATCGCCAGAATTAATGAATATAAAGCCGCTATCGCGGGAAAACATCACACGTGTGTAAATGCCAACGTAGTAGAAAAATACTTATACCCTACATACGCCTTTTCTAGTGATTGATCTCCTTGGCTGCATTGTTGACTACGGGAAGAAGACAACATAGCCCACCAATACTCAGGGCATCGCCAAGCACTCGGCAAGTGAGGACCACGACACTCATCTCACCCCAAAGAAAGAGGAAAGGAGAAGTAATGGTGTAAAAATTAGCGTAGCGATTCCCATTTTTTCAGAATCGGCGCGGCAATGCCCCAACTTTCGCCAGATATTTCCGTTTTCGCCGTTCTGATACCGATAGCTGAGTTTCTCGGAAGACCTACTGACGCTGCAGCCTCGCGGAGGGTGAAACACACAGCACTCGCGAAAACAACAACGACTGACGCAATCAAAGCTGCGACCACTAGCATATTATTTTTTTATACTTAGCTAACAAATACCGATACCCTTTAAGGCGCTTATCTGGATTCGATTGCGGAGAATAGGGACGCAGCTGTCGGCGAAACCAAATTCCCAACAAGGTTTCCATCGGAGATGACGACTGCCCTATCTGCCCGAGCCGCAATTTCCAGGTCGTGAGTAACCATGATCACCGTTGTACCCCGCGACGAAAGCCGAGACAGTTCGCCGATCACCACACCGGTGGACGATGAGTCGAGCGCGCCAGTGGGTTCATCAGCAAAAAGAACGCGCGGTCTGACAAGGAGAGCTCGAACGATCGCCACGCGCTGCCGCTGACCACCCGATAACTGCGCTGGATAAAATTTCAGTTTGTCGCCAATCCCAAAACGCTCAAATTCTCTCCGGATATCTCTCTTGGCGACTCGTTTCTTCGAAAACTTTAGACTCAACTGCACATTTTCCAGCGCGGTCATAGAATCGATGAGATTGTAATCCTGGAATATGAAACTAGCATGTCGTCGCCGTGCACGACTTCGATCGTTCCTCGACATCAAGCCAAGGTCATTACCACAAAGGATTGATCTTCCGGAGTCAAACGTTTCTAGTCCAGATATGCAATACAAAAACGTGGACTTTCCTGAACCCGATGGGCCAACTATTGATACAAATTCGCCCTCCGCCGCAGAAAAATCGATTCCCTTAAGTATTTCGTCGGAATCTCGCCGATTAATCTGGAACGATTTCTTGAGATTTGAAACCTCTACAAGTCTTTTCGTCATAAACCTTACCTCGTTAATGTCGCCGTACTAAGCTCTGAAGAGCTTCGCATGGTCGGTACAATTATTGAAATCGACAAGAGTACGAAACTTGCGGTGAGTAAGAGAAACGTCTCGCTGCCAAACCAGACTGGAGACGCATGCGGAACAGGACCTGCAGCGAGTACTTTGCCCATAACAAACGCGTTAACCGCGAGTATGAGGAACGCTATGACAGTCGAAGATAAATAATAGATTAACGATTCACAGACTGCTGCAGCACGGATTGTTGACGGCCGGGATCCGAGGACCTCAAGAAGGGCAATGTCATTATTTCTCAAGCGGCTCGTCAAATATACAGAAACAATCGCAGACGACGCAGCAATAATTACCGGAAGACCGAAAACTAAAATAATTTGGCCGGGAGGGCTAACTTGTAAATCCGCCTCGCTTTGGCCAAGAGCGACTGAAACATTCTTGGTCTGGGCAACCATGCCAAAGACAGACCCCACAGAGGAAGCAGCAACAACCAATGGAGTAATCACCGACGTTGAGACAATCGAACGTCGACAAGCGGATGTCTTAGCAATAAACCATGAATCGGACTTCGTAAACGAAAACAACGCGCCGACAAGTCTCACAACAGGGCGAACTAAAACCTTGTCAGAGATTCCATACGCTAAAAGTAGTCCAAGAGCCGCTCCCCAATATGCGGAGATCAGACCACTCAAAGTATCTGGCGTACTCACCGGTGAAGTATTCGCGATGGCTATATAGCCGATAGCTATACCACCTACGATCGCTATCGAAACGAGTAAGCGCAGAAACCCAGTTTTGCCTCGTTGCTCAGGGATTTCTGCAACAGCTTGGACGGGATCGATCTTAGACATGCTTGCCGATCCAAAAAATGTTGCTAAAAGCACAACCCCGAAAGAACTTAGAGGCCGGAAAGGAGAGCACCGATGTTGATCGACTCTGACCCTAACCCCGGCGTGAGCAAAAAACCGGTCCTTCTTACTAAATCCGTGAAAACAGGCCACGAGATATACCCGAGAAATGCGCCCAGTAGCGATCCTAACAAGGATGAGAGAGAAGCCAACGAAACATAACGCCACCGGGCCTGACGCGGTGACGCCCCGATCACCTGCCACAACGCCACTCGCCGGGAATCTTGACGAATAGCAAGGCGAACCACACTCGGCGCACACAAGATGATTGACAAACACGTTAAGGCAATCTGCAAACCACCGATTGCCGCGAATTGTTCACCAGCATCAGTCCCTGAGGCTTGAGCACCAACAATCGTGAGACCCAATGACAGCGTAAGCATCCACGAGGACACAGCAGTCACGATCAGAATAGAGAACGCCATCGGATGCAGGTCTCTCAGCTCTTTAAACACAGTAAAACCGTTCTACATATACAGAACATGGAACAACAAACCATAGCCGCTATGTATACTAATATAACGAATCCCCTCACAAATCATGAGCGCATGACATGCCCAAAATGTAACCCCCTTTCTGCGACTTCAGCCACCTTTTGCCCCTCGTTCCTTGTATAAACCCCAAAGTCGGGAAGCGAAAGAAAAATGAGGATCGGCCCTGGGCTACCCTCTGGTCAGCGGAACCGGTCTTGTTGAAGTCATGCCACCTAACACCACGAAGTCAATGGGTGTGAGCTTTGTTCAATACTGACGCAAGAGTGGGTACACGAATAATGGGTACCACTGCAGCCGCTACAGCAAATACGGCACTTGAAGTTCCCACGGTCTGATGAAATCTGACTAGAAAACTATCTTTTCCAGCGATCATGCTCCCCAGAACTGCGGCACCAAAAACACTACTGGTCTGCCAAGCAGCATTAATGACTCCACTAGTCACACCTGTGTACGAAGGCAGTGCCGTAGTCACAGCTGCGGATGTAGCAGCAGGCATCGCGAATGCCATCCCAAATCCGGCAATAAAGGAGATGATGGCGGTCAAAAGATATGGCGTCGTCGAGGACAAAACGACTAAGCTTCCGAATCCAATTGTTCCAATCAGAAGCCCAATTAACATACCTGGAAATGCACCAATGTGAGCTGCCGCCCGGCCACCCAAAGGAGAAGCGACAACGGCACTGCATGCATGGGGAGTCAGGGCAAGCCCGGCGATAATCGCTTCTTAGCCACGATACGTCTTGAAAAACAATGAAAGAGCAAACAACTGTCCGAAAAGGAACTTACGGCCACGGGCTGCGAATTGCTTTCCCCCGTGGGGACTTTCTCACCCGGATTCCTTAACTGCTACGCCGTGTATGGACTCGGCCGAACGACAGTTCCATATGGCGGGGTCGCTTGATAAAGAGCTGTGCCCAGCATTCTTCGAGATGGGGTGGGTCAAACGTATTAGGCCGACCCGCGCTGTTCACTTAACCGACTCCGGCCGAATAAACCTGGCTCATGCGGGAATTCAACCGGAAGGTACCGCTTTAAACCCACGACCATAAACCCACGATCAACCTCCAGGGCATATTCCGGTTGACACGCCCTCCCCATCCGCGTAGTCATAAGTGACATGTCAATTACAGCACCATTCATTATTAACGACGAAGCCCTCAACGTCCTTTTTCGGGATGCCCACACGACCAGCGCATTTGAAGACACCAGCATCGATCCCGAGGTCATCAAATCCGTACGCGACCTCATCAAATGGGGTCCGACCTCCATGAACAGCCAACCATTGCGCATCATAGAGGTACCCAAAGACAAGCGCTCCCGCCTCGTCCCACACATGATGGGCAGCAACCAAGCCAAGACCGAAAAGGCGCCCCTCGCGTTCATCATGGCTGCGGACACGAATTTCCACAACAACCTACCCCAGCAGTTCCCCGCCGGCGGCAACGGCCCCCGAGACATGTACGAAAACAATGAAGAAGCACGCACTGCCGTCGCTCTTCAATCCGCCAATCTGCAAGCGGCCTATTTCATCCTGGGCCTCCGCGCTGTCGGATTAGGTGTTGGCCCGATGGGTGGTTTTGACGCCGATGCCGTCACCAAGGAATTCCTCCGCGACGGCGAACAAGCCATCATGGTCATTATCGCCGGGGTACCTGCAGACACCGATTCGCACCACGCACAGGGCCCACGCATGGGCGACGCCGACGTTTTCCGCGTCGCCGACTAGCCACCACCGCATCCCGGCTACGCCCGCATCGGCACATCCGTCGGCACGATAGCGGCCGGCAAACTGGACTCACCCATGAGCTGGCGATCCACCGCGGCAGCGGCCGAGCGCCCCTCCGAGATACCCCACACGATGAGGGACTGCCCGCGCCCCGCGTCGCCAGCAACAAACACTGGCGCCCGGAATCCAGCCGAGAGCGGCACCTCTGCCCGGAAGTGCTCGTCGCGAACAATCCGTCCACGGCCGTCGATCTCCAAACCCAATTCGTCGACAATCCCGGCGCGGTCCACAGACGCGAAGCCCATAGCAAGCAGCACAAGGTCCGCGTCGATCTCGAAATCGGAACCCTCGATGGGGATAGTGCCTTCCGGGGTGCGGTCCACCAGGGTGCCCTTCAACCCAGTGATCTTTCCGTCGGAGCCGATGAACTCCACCGTGTTCGTTTTCCACTGGCGGTTACCCAGCGGATGTCCCTTCACGCGGGCGTCCAGGCCGAGCTTCTCTACGAGCTCTTTTTCTTCCTCGCCGGAGACCCCATACTCGCCCTCTTCGTGAGCAGACGCCACGCGAAGCTTACGGGGAAAGGTTGGCCACGGCGTCGACGCCGCCCGTGTCCGCGGCGGCTTCGGGCCGATATCGAACTGCACGACGC
>OJKZ01000889.1_pt1 | contig 10928 bp, 11 predicted proteins | sample 1596791 | NCBI WGS metagenome assembly OJKZ01 (sample SAMEA3904677, study PRJEB24821) | metagenome | biome: Builtin; feature: hospital; material: surface | place: USA | collected 2013-06-04 | reverse complement strand
TTCGATTACACCATCATTCCACCACACCACCACCAAACCCGTACCCCGCGTGCCGAGCCGACACCCCAGGGGGTGGAATGATCGTGTCACGAGACCGCATCACAACCGTGTTTCGCCTGGTCGGCGGAAACCCGAAGCAACATCATTCCACCACACCACAAGATCGCGGCACACTCTGCCTTCTTTTGTGAAGGTTTGAAAAGTACCGGTCAATAAACCCTGCGGAGTGGACATTCGTCAATTAAAGTTTTTGCGGAAATGTTCTACCACGCGTCTCATCGCATACGCATCACAATTCTGGAGCGTGACATCATGAATCTAAAGCAGCCCATCGCTACTGTAGCTGGCACCAGCTTGATGCTCTCAAGTCTGGTTGTAACGGAAGCCCACGCTGTTACCGCTGTTGATAAGGGGGAATACTGTGGAGTGACCTTCACTTCTGCAGAACAGAAAGCGTTTGATTTCCCTCCGGCGACCAGTGTGAGGAAAACGGAACTCGAGAAGAAGCGTAAAGAGGCGACTACAGCTATCGCTTATCTGGAGAAGAGCAGGGATTCGGACATCGGAAACGGTGAAGATCCACAGCTTGAAAAGGATATTAAGGAGCTGACCTGGTATCGCGATATCTTTGCTTCAGCGTTATCTCAGTGTGCGGGCGGTCAGGCCTCGGGGGGTCTGGGAAGAGCGATCCGGGCAAGGGAGAGAACGTGCTGAGTACGGAGGAAGGCAGTCTCAACGAAGCCGGCATCGGTGTTGTGTCCGCCGGCGTCATTCTGTTGGTCCTTGCTGCAACCGCTGCAGCGCTTCCCACGCTGAAGCCGTTGCTACCCGCAAACATCGTGGCTATCCTGCCGTAGGCTTCGCCAAGTAAGTGGTTCCTTCGGGAAAGGCGTTTCCTCAGGTCATCCAAAACTGCACATCGACGATGCAACAGACCGCCACCGGCATCTGAAGTCGGCAGCATTGCCCCTATAATGAGTTGAACGCAAAAGAAAGGGCATTGATGTCGGAAGAGAAGCACTCGTCGCATAGGCGCGAAGGCGGATACGGCGGTGGCCGTGACCGTCGTGGAGCAAAGCCACGCGGTGGTAAGCCGGGTGGCCGTCGTGGTGGTAGGGGCCACGGTCGTGACGATCGCTTTAGCGGCAAGAAGGTTCGGCATGACCGCTCGAACCCGTCCCGCCAGGGATTCCGTGAGGATCGTATGGCAAAGAAGGCTGAGGAGCCGGATCTGCCGGATGGCATTGATATCAACGAGCTCGACCGCTCCGTGCTGCAGGATTTGCGCGTGCTGTCGAAAGACAACGCGAACCGGGTAGCGCAGCACATGGTCATGGCGATCGAGGTCCTGGAGGATGATCCCCAGCTTGCGCTTCGCCACGCGCGTGCGGCGAAGAACCGTGCAGGTCGCGTGGGTGTTGTTCGTGAGACCAACGGGGTTGTCGCCTACCACGCCGGCGAGTGGAAGGAAGCGCTCTCCGAGCTGCGAGCGGCTCGTCGCATGAGCGGCGGCCCAGGTCTGCTCGCGGTGATGGCGGACGCTGAGCGCGGGCTTGATCGGCCGGAGAAGGCTCTGGAGCTTGGCCGTACTCCGGAGGCTCGCCAGCTGACCCCGGAAGACCGGATCGAGCTCGGCATCGTGCTTGCGGGCGCTCGCCACGACCTGGGCCAGCACGAGTCTGCCCTGGCTACGCTGTCGCGCTTCGAACCAACGCAGACCCCAGAGACCGTTTCTGAGCTGCGGCTTGCGTACGCGAACGCGGAGGCGCTGCTCTCCGTGGGGCGCAACGATGAGGCCAAGGAGTGGTTCCAGTCCGTTGCTGAGGCAGACGCTGAAGGTATGACGGACGCTGAGGAACGTGTCCGCGAGCTGAGCTAGGAGGAGACAGAAGCTGATGTCTGCGACCTTGCAAGACCTCCACGACGCGCTGCTCTTGGATCTCGACGGCACCGTATGGGAGGGCGGGCGCGCGATCCCGCACGCTGTCGAAGCGATCAACGCCTCTGGGTGTACGGCCGTGTACATCACCAACAACGCCTCCCGCTCGGCGGCCGAGGTGGCCCGGATGCTTGAGGCAATCAACCTACCTACGGACGCGGAGCACGTGCTGACTTCGGCCCAGGCCGCGCTTGGCCTCGCAGCGGATGCGCTCGCACCTGGCGATCCGGTTCTCGTGCTGGGCGCACAGTCCTTCCGCGATCTTGTCCAAGAAGCCGGTTACCGCCTCGTCGATTCCGCAGACGAGCAGCCGAAAGTCGTCCTGCACGGCCACAACCCGGAGACGGGTTGGGCGCAGCTTTCCGAGGCCGCGCTGGCTATTCGCGCCGGTGCCACGTACCTCGCCTCCAACAGGGACACGACCCTGCCCATGGAGCGCGGGTTGATGGTGGGTAACGGTTCGATGATCGCTGCGGTGACGTCGGCAACCGGCGTGGAGCCCGCCTCGGCAGGCAAACCCGAGCCCGCGATGTTCCACCAGGCCGTGCAGCGCATTGGGGCGAAGGCCCCGCTGGGTGTCGGCGATCGCTTAGACACCGATCTCGCTGGTGGTGTCGCCGCCGGCATGCCTACCCTGCACGTGCTCACCGGCGTATCTGGGCCGCGCGCACTTTTGCAGGCCCCGGCCGAACAGCGGCCGACCTACATCGCGGAAGACATGCGCGGCCTTACTGCGGATCCCGCCTCTCTGCGCCCGGGCCTGCACGGCGGTTTCACTGCCCACATGGGCGGCGATGTGCTCGTGCTCGACGGCGGCACCGCGGACTCCACCAGCCACGAGGCACTGCTTACCGCGCTGGAGGTTGCCTGGTCGCAGCCGACGCCTCCGAGCGATGTCCGCGCTGAGTCCGCTGCGGCAGAGGCCGCGCTGGCCAAGTGGTGGTAGCGTGAGCGCCCCGAAACCGCACGATCCGCGCACAACGCAGCACAGACCACAGGAAGTGCGCGAGCGCGTGGAGGCAATCCTCGCGGAGCCTGCCGATTCGCTTCTCGACGAAGCGTCGCAGCTCGCCCGCGCCCACGACGTCTTAAGCGACGCGCTGCGCGAAAACTAGAAAAGGAGACGGAAAAGGACGTGGCACCCGGACGCAGACGGCTCGACGCAGAGCTGGTTCGCCGCAAGATTGCGCGCTCGCGTGAGCAGGCACAGGCCTGGATCAAAGAAGGCAAAGTAACTGTCAACGGCTTCCCGGCAACGAAGCCTGCCACGGTGGTGGAGCCGGACGTGTCGATAAAGGTCGACGTGGATGAGGAGGACGAGTGGGCCTCGCGCGGGGCGCACAAACTCCTGTCCGCGCTCGAGGCTTTCACCCCGCAGGGGCTCGACGTCGCCGGGCGCAGGGCGCTGGACGCGGGGGCGTCGACAGGCGGCTTTACCGATGTCTTGCTCAAGCGCGGGGCGAAGGAAGTCATCGCCGTGGATGTGGGCTATGGCCAGCTCGTTTGGAGGCTGCAGAATGATCCGCGGGTGCAGGTGCTGGATCGGACGAACATCCGCCACCTGACGCTTACGCAGCTGGGTGAGCCGACAGACCTGATGGTCGGCGACTTGTCGTTCATCTCGCTGAAGCTGGTGCTGCCAGCGATTGTGGAGTGCATGGCGGAGGGCGCGGACCTGCTGCCGATGGTCAAGCCGCAGTTCGAGGTGGGCAAGGACCGCCTCGGGCACGGCGGGGTCGTGCGTTCCCCGGAGTTGCGCGCGGAGGTGACCACCGAGGTCGCGGAGTTTGCACAGTCGCTCGGTCTGAGCGTGATGGGCGTGACGGCGTCCGGGCTCCCCGGCCCAAGCGGCAACGTAGAATACTTCCTGTGGCTGGTCAAAGACGGCGGCGCGAGCGCACTTGATGCCGCAGAGCTACATTCGCTGGTTACACATGCAGTAGAGGAAGGGCCCAAAGAGACGTGAGCGAGACATCCACGCGCGAGATCCTATTGGTGCCGCACTACTCGCGGCCGGACAATATTTCTTCCGCGGCCACCGCGGCACGGCTGCTTACCGACGCGGGCCTGCGCGTCCGGCTGCTTGAGCAGGATGCGGAAAGCCCGATCAACAAGGACCCGGAACTGCGGAAACTTGAACAGGTCCCGGGTGGACTTGACGCGGCGGCGGGCTGCGAGCTGGTCCTGGTGCTCGGTGGTGACGGTACGTTCTTGCGCGCTGCGAGCTACGCCCACGCCCAGGACATTCCGGTGCTGGGGATCAACCTTGGCCACGTCGGATTCTTGGCCGAAGGTGAGGCGGAAAGCCTCGAGCAGGTGATCGCGGACGTGATTTCGCGTTCCTACCGAGTCGAGGAGCGCATGACCATTGATGTGATGGTGCGCGATGCTTCGGACACGGAGCTCGGCCGCGGGTGGGCGCTGAACGAGTGCAGCATCGAGAACGTGGACCGCACCCAGGTGCTGGACGCCACCTTGGAGGTGGATTTCCGGCCGGTGTCTTCCTTTGGGTGCGACGGTGTGCTCATTTCCACCCCGACCGGCTCGACCGCGTACGCCTTTTCCGCGGGCGGACCGGTGATGTGGCCGGCGCTCGACGCGATTTTGGTGGTGCCTAATAACGCGCACGCGCTGTTTGCGAAGCCGCTGGTGGTCTCGCCACGCTCGACCGTGGCGGTGGAGTCCGAACCGACGACGAGCGACGCGGTGGTGATCATGGACGGGTTCCGCTCGATCGCCATGCCGGCGGGTTCGCGCGTGGAAGTCATTCGTGGCTCGCGACCGGTACGGTGGGTGCGTCTGGACGACCGCCCGTTTACTGACCGATTGGTCAACAAGTTCCAGCTGCCCGTCTCCGGGTGGCGCGGGCCCCGCTACTGATTTTTGAAAAGGAGCATGCATGCTGGCAGAGATTGCCATTCGCAACCTCGGCGTGATCTCTCACGCCTCGGCGGAACTCGCGCCAGGGTTGACCGTGCTCACCGGCGAGACGGGCGCGGGCAAAACCATGGTGGTCACCGGGCTGCGCCTGCTCACTGGGGGCCGCGCCGACGCATCCCGGGTGCGTACGGGTGCTGCGGAAGCCGTGGTAGAGGGCGCGTTTAGCCTCGCCGGAATCGGGGAGGACACGCAGGCGCGCGTCGAAGAGATCGCCGAGGGTGCGGGTGCGAGCGCGGATGAGAACGGCGAGTACGTCGTATCCCGCTCCGTGAAGGCGACCGGGCGCTCCAAGGCCCACCTGGGCGGGAGGACGGTGCCCGCGGCCACGTTGGGCGAGCTGGCGGGCGAGCTGCTGACCATCCACGGCCAAAACGACCAGTTGCGCCTGATGTCACCGGATGAGCAGCTTGCCGCGGTGGACCGTTTCGACCCGAATATCGCGGGGCTTTTGGAGAAGTACCGCAGCGGATACCGCGCGTGGCGGGAGGCTGCGCGGGATTTGCAGGAGCGCACGGAGCGTCGATTAGAGCTGGCCCAAGAGCTGGACCGGCTCCAGTTCGCCTTAGGAGAGATCGACGGGATCGACCCGCAGGAGGGCGAAGACACCGAGCTGGTCGAGACGATCAACCGGCTCCAAGATGTCGACGCGCTGCGGGAGGCCGCGGAGACCGCGCTTGCCGCAATCGACGGGCCGGAGGCCGCCGGGGGCTTTGGTGGCGACGAGGATGCGGCCTCCACGCTGGTGGGGCGTGCCGCAGCGGCGCTCGATGGGGCCAGCGACACAGTCCTGCAGGAGCTGGGCACAAGGATGCACGAAGTCGCGAGCCTGCTTGGCGACGTCTCCGCGGAACTCGGCAGCTACGTCGCAGAACTGCCGAGCGACCCGGACGAGCTCGACCGCCTGCTGCAGCGACAGCAGGAACTGAAAACGCTGACACGCAAGTACGCCCCGGACATCGCAGGTGTCTTGGCGTGGCGGGCCAAAGCCGCCGAGCGCCTGGCGCGGATCGATACCTCTGACGAGGCCATCGAGGCGCTGAAGAAGCGCGTGGCGACAGCGGAGAAGGAGATGCGCACCCGCGCGAAGTCGCTGACCAAGGCGCGCGTGGCTGCGGCCGCGGAGCTGGGGCAGGCCGTAACCGGCGAGCTGCACGGATTGGCTATGCCGAAGGCGCAGTTGAGCGTGGAGATTTCCGAGGTGGAGTTCGGACCGTGCGGCGCAGATTCCGCCGAGATCCGCCTCGCACCGAATACTGCGCTGGAGCCGAAGCCGCTGGCCACGAGTGCCTCCGGCGGCGAGCTGTCCCGCGTCATGCTCGCGCTCGAGGTCATCCTGTCGGGTGCGAGCGGTGGGGCCACCATGGTCTTCGACGAGGTCGATGCGGGCGTGGGTGGTCGCGCTGCGGTGGAGATTGGGCGTCGATTAGCGCGCTTGGCGGCCAACAACCAGGTCATCGTGGTCACGCACCTGCCGCAGGTCGCAGCGTACGCAGATACGCACCTGCACGTGGCCAAGGACGTCAGCGACGAGTCTGTGACGTCCGGAGTGCTCAGCTTGGATGCCGCGGCCCGGATTGACGAGCTCGCCCGCATGATGGCAGGCCTGGATGACTCCGATACCGGCCGGGCCCACGCCACAGAACTCTTCGAGCGAGCACAGCGCGAGGTGCGCGAAATGCGCGCCTGACGCTCCCGCGCGCCTTCACCATACGGGCTGGTCACGGGTGCACAATATGACGCATGACTGTTGCTTCCCGGAACACCGAATCTGCGCAGCCCGCGCTGACGGGCACGCTGCGCGATTGCACTGCCCAGGGGCGGGGGCTGTCGCGCATGCAGGAGGGCGATATCGCCCTCGTTGACTCGCCGGACATGACCCGCAGGCAGGCCGAGGCGTTGCTCGCCCGCAAGCCGAAGGCGGTGGTGAACCTGGCGCAGTTTTCCACCGGTGCGATGCCGAACTACGGCCCGCACCTGCTTGCCGACGCCGATGTGACCATGTTCGAAGCCATCGGCACCGACACTGCAACCCGGGACAAGCTGCGTGATGGGAAGAAGGCGTCGATTAGCGCCGACGGCACGATCACCGTGGGCAAGAAACAGGCGGCGACGGCCCAGCTGGTCAAGCGTGCCGACCTGGACACGACCTTTACCGAGGCGCAGCAGCACCTGGTGGAGCAGATGGAGGCCTACTTCGGCAACACCATCGAGTTCGTGCATGCAGAAGCGCCGCTGCTTATCGACGGCCTCGGCGTGCCCGACCTCGGCGACGCCATGCTCGAGCGCAAGGTGCTGGTGGTCTCGCCGGGATCGGAGACGCGCGAGCGGCTGAAGGGGATCAAGAACTTCATCCGCGAGTTCACCCCGGTCATTGTCGGCGTGGGGCAAGCTGCGGACACGCTGGTGGAGATGGGCTATGAGCCGGACTACATCGTGGGGGATCCGACGGGTATCGCGTCGACAAGCTTGCGCAGCGGCGCGCGGGTGATCCTGCCTGCGGAGACGGACGGCTTTGCCCCGGGGCTCGAGCGCATCCAGGATCTTGGGGTGGGCGCGATGACGTTCCCCGCGGCGACGGAATCACCGACGGACCTGGCTATTCTGCTTGCTGTGTTCCACGATCCGGACATGATTATTACTGTCGGTGAAGCCGTGGAGCTTGACCAGATCTTTGCTGATCCGGACTCCACGCAGCCGGAGGCGCTGCTGACCCGCATGAAGGCGGGCCGCAAGTTGGTGGATTCGACGGTGATTGAGCAGCTCTACGCCGTGCCGTCGAACGGCGGGGTCGCGTGGGCGTGGGCCATTTTGGGCATCCTGGTAGCGTTCGCCACGATCGTCGTGGTCGTGGGGCTCTACGGCGCGGGCGACTTCAGCGAGAACTTGATTAACACCTGGAACAGCATCGCCTTGTCGGTGCAGAGCCTGTTTGAATAGCGGAGAAGGGGTAGCCAATATGTCTGATTCAGGACGTGCAAGCGGGCTTGTCGTTGCGGGTCTCGGCTGGGGTATCGCGCTCGGTGTGGCCGCGGGGGCGCTGGTGCTTGCGCCGGCGATGCGCAGCGAGGGAGAGCCTTTCGGGCAGGAGTCTGCCGCCTCGATGCGCGAGATGCAACGCGCGGAATCCTACGCCGATGATGCGGATAGCCTGCTCGGCGACCACTCCGCGGCACTCGTCAGCGGCACGCTTGACCACGCCCACGTGACAGTACTGCGCACAGCGCGCGCCGCCGACGAGGACGTCGCCGCGGTGCGCTGGCTGCTCGACCGGGCGGGCGCGAAGAACTCCGGCGAGATCGCGCTGACGGAGAAGTTCACCTCGCAGGACTCCGCGGATGCGCTGTCCTCGCTCATCGCTAACACGCTGCCGGCGGGCGCGCAGCTGTCGGTGGAGCAGCGCCGACCGGGCGTGCACGCCGGCGAGTCGCTTGGTGCCGCGCTGTTCGCGGACCAGGAAACCGGGGAGGGGATTGCCGCAGCTGGGGACCGCCAGTTCGTGCTCGACGCGCTGCGTGAGGGCGGCTTCCTCGACTTTTCCGGCGACGTCGTCCCGGCCGATGCGATCGTGATCGTTGGCGGGGACACCGCTGATATCGGCGACGACGCAGAGACGGCAGGCGAGGCCGGCGAATTCGGCCAGCAACTGCTCGGAGACTTCGCCGACGCGCTCGGCGGCACGGGTACCACCGTGCTGAGCGTGCGTGAGATGGGCGCGTGGAAGGCCCCGGAGCTTGAGCAGGCCACCTTCATCGAGGCCGTGGAGACCGAAGCGGGCCGGATCCGGACCGTGCTCGGTGCCGCCGACGACAAGGAGTCCTAGACGTGCCCCACGAATTCACTGTGAGAGGCTCCGAGCTGCTCGCCCAGTCGCCGATCTTGGCGCTGCGGCGCGACCGCGTCGAGATGCCGGGCGGCAAGGTGGCCAACCGAGAAATCGTCGAGCACTTCGGCGCGGTCGCCGTGGTTGCCCTCAACGAGGCAGGCGAGATCGCCGTGGTCGAACAGTATCGGCACGCTGTTCGCCGCCGCCTGCTCGAGCTGCCCGCCGGGCTGCTGGACATGTCGGGCGAGGACGAGCTGACCTGCGCGAAGCGCGAGTTAGTCGAGGAAGCCGGCCTGGAGGCTGGCAACTGGGCCGTGTTGGTCGACCTGGTGACCTCGCCCGGGTTTGCGGAGGAAGCGGTGCGCGTTTTTCTCGCCCGGGACCTGCGCGAGGTGCCGCGTCCGCCGGCCGAGGACGAGGAAGCGGATATGACCGTGAGCTGGATGCCGCTTGAGCAGGCGCGGGATGCTGTGCTGCGCGGGAAGATCGTCAACTCGATTGCGATTGCCGGTGTCCTGGCCGCGAGCGAGGTCGCCGCAGGCCGCGCCACCCCGCGGTCGGTGGACACCCCCTTCGAGTACCGCCCGACGTCCCTGGCCAAGCGCCGTACGGGCCCGGATCTGAAGCGGATCTAGGTGGACGCGCGCACACTCGCCGAGCGCTGGCTGACCCACCTCATCGTCGAGCGCGGGGTTTCGGCGCACACAGAGAGCAACTATCGACGCGACGTCAATCGCTACCTCACCTGGCTTGAACGCGCCGGCATCACCGATTTGCGGCAGGTGACGGCCCGAGACGTGGAAGCCTATGTGGCTGACCTGCGCCGCGGAGTAGACGGGGCGCGCGGGCTGTCGACCTCATCGACCGCCCGCGCGTTGGTCGTTGCCCGCGGGCTGCACAAGTTCGGCGTGGCCGAGGGCGTACTCGACGCCGACGTCGCCGCGGAGGTGGCACCGCCGAAGCAAGGGGAGAAGCTGCCCGACACCTTGAGTGTGCGCGAAGTCGAGGCGCTGCTGGATGCTTGCTCGACCGAGACGCCGATCGGCGTACGCGACCGGGCGCTTTTAGAGCTGCTGTACGCGACGGGGGCGCGCGTCTCGGAGGTGCTCGCGCTGAACGTGGATGACGTGCACGACACCGAGGGCGTCATCACGGTCACCGGCAAGGGCAACAAGCAGCGGCTGGTGCCGGTTGGCTCGCACGCGCAGGAAGCCGTCGGTGCGTACCTGGTGCGCGTGCGGCCCGCGTTCGCCACCGGCAAGAGCCACGCCCTGTTCCTGAACACCCGCGGTGGGGCCTTGTCGCGGCAAAGCGCGTGGACGGTGCTGAAGCAGGCGGCGCGCCGTGCGGGGATTGAGAAGGATATTTCCCCGCACACGCTGCGCCACTCCTTCGCCACCCACCTGCTCGAGGGCGGCGCCGACGTACGGACGGTCCAGGAATTGCTCGGGCATTCCTCGGTGACCACCACCCAGATTTACACGCATGTGACCGCTGCAAACCTGCGCGAGGTGTGGCAGCAGGCGCACCCGCGCGCCTAACTCATGGTTAGCTGTGCGCACCGTGTCAGGCGCTGCCAGCCGGAGGGTGTAGATTAACCGTTTTGCACGTTTTGTTCACACACAGGAGGGTTTTGTACCCGTGACGTATTCCCGCACAGCCGCCCGCGCAACACTGAGCGTCGCCGCGGTCGCAGCACTGGCATTGGCCTCAGCACCGATCGCGCCCGCACAGCTGCCCGAGGGCGTGAACCCGGCTGAAGTGCAGTCCATGATTCCCTCCGAGGTCACCGTCCGCGCCGGCGAGACCACCACCGTGGACCTTGGCGTCCCGGTGGACGTGAACTACTCCAGCGGTGGGTGGCAGGTCACCTCGAACGGCACGCAGGTCTCTGTCACCGCGCCGGATACACCGGGTGCCACGGCGAGCGTGCCCGCGAGCGCCGGGGGCATGACGGCGACGGTGAACCTCGTCGCTGTCGGCGAAGGAGAGCAGGCTGACGCCGACGACGTCGCGGAAGGCGCATGTCAGCTTGATGGGCTGGAGCCCAACTCGGAGTATTCTGTCTTGATAGACGCCGCGCCGCAGGGAGGGTTCATTGCTTCGGGCAGCCAAGTAGGAACGTCCTTCACCACGCCGCTTGCGAGCGGGCTCGAGACGGCCACGGTGTCCCCGGACAAGGAGCTGGTGGAACCCGGCGAAACGGTGACGTTCAAGGTGACAACG
>OJKZ01000883.1_pt1 | contig 10966 bp, 8 predicted proteins | sample 1596791 | NCBI WGS metagenome assembly OJKZ01 (sample SAMEA3904677, study PRJEB24821) | metagenome | biome: Builtin; feature: hospital; material: surface | place: USA | collected 2013-06-04 | reverse complement strand
TGATCAAATTGCTGGAGCTGCCCACCGTGCAGCTCGAACAGCGTATCAAACAGGAGATCGAAGACAATATCGTGCTGGAGGAAGAGGATCGTGCTGCCGAGGACGAGGAACAGCCCCAGCAGATTTCGGTCGACGAGTATTTGCGTGAAGACGACACCCCTTCCTATAAAAGCCGTATCAATAACTACTCGAAGGACGACAAGCAGCGCCCGGTCTTCCTGACCGAGGGACGGTCGTTGCAGGAGTACCTGATCGAGCAGCTGGGGTTCCGCAACCTTTCCGAGCGCGAGATGAAACTGGCCGTATACCTGGTCGGGAGCATCGACGAGGACGGTTACCTGCGCCGCGACCTGGAGTCCGTGGCCGACGACATCGCCTTCACGGTCGGGATCGAGACCTCGGCCGAGGAGCTGGAGAAACTGCTCGGCATCATCCATGAACTGGAACCCGCCGGCATAGGCGCCCGCAATCTCCAGGAGTGCCTGTTGCTGCAAATGGCGCAGATCCCTATCAATTCGCGGCCCCGCCGGCTAGCGCGCAAGATACTGACTGCCTATTTCGACGAGTTCGTCAAGAAGCATTACGAAAAACTGATGTCGCGCCTGCAGGTTTCCGAGGACGATTTCCGCGAGGCCATCGCCGAGATCAGGCACCTGTCGCCCAAGCCCGGCAACCTCTATGCCGAGGGCGGAACCGACACGACGCCCTACATCATCCCCGACTTCATCCTCGACTATCAGGACGGGCATTTCCAGCTGTCGCTCAATTCGTATAACGTCCCCGAGGTGCGCGTCAACCGCCGCTATATGGACATGATCCGCGAAATGGTCGGTGCCGACGGCCTTGTCCGCGAGAAGGACAAGGAGGCGATCCAGTTCGTGAAGAACAAGATCGACTCGGCCAAATGGTTCATATCGGCCATCAAACAGCGCCACGATACGCTTATGCGTACGATGCAGACCATTCTGGACTACCAGCAGGAATATTTCAAGGACGGCGACAAGTCGAAACTGCGGCCGATGATCCTCAAGGACATCGCCGACCGCACGGGGCTGGATGTGTCGACCATCTCGCGCGTGGTGAACAGCAAGTACGTGCAGACGCAGTTCGGCATCATACTTCTGAAGTCGCTCTTCTCGGAGGCGATGCAGACCGACAGCGGCGAGGAGGTGTCGAGTTACGAGATCAAGAATATCCTGCAGGAGTGTATCGACGACGAGGACAAGCGCCATCCGCTGACGGACGAGACGCTGATGGACATCCTCAACGGCAAGGGTTACCGCATCGCCCGGCGCACGGTGGCCAAATACCGCGAGATGCTGGGCATTCCCGTCGCCCGGCTCCGCAAACAGATATAGCGAAGTTTTGACCCGGCGGCTTCGCGTACGCCCTTTTACCGGACGGCCGTGCTGCCGGAAATATGCCTTCCCGCCGGATGGACAATTGCCGGACAGCTGCGGGGCGGGAGGCCGTGATAAATTTGAATGATGTATAAGAAACTTTCGAACGGAATATCGTGGGTGCTGCACCCGTTCCTGCTGCCCCTCTACCTGATCGTCGTGTTGCTGACGCTCACCGTTTTCGCGCATTATCCCGCCAATGTGAAGTTCTACCTGCTGTGGGTCGTCGTGCTCTATGCGATGATTATCCCCCTGCTGGCGTTGGGCGTGCTGCGCTCATTGGGACGCATTTCCGACTTTAAGGTGGACAACCGGCGCGAGCGGCTGCTGCCGCTGCTGGTCGGGGCCGTCTGCTACGTGCTTTGCGCCATCACCATCGCCAAGATCCCGTCGGCGATCTTCCTGCGCAAGTTCATGATCGCCGCGGCGTGCTGCGAAGTGCTCTGCTTCGTCGTGTCGTTCTACTGGAAGATCAGCCTGCACCTTACGGCCATGGGCGCTGCCGTGGCGCTGCTGGTGGTGATGAACGTTGCGGGCGTAGGCAACATGATGGTGCCGCTGATGGTCGCCATTCTCTGTGCGGGTGCACTGGCCTCCGCACGCCTTTACCTGGGCTGCCATAACGGACAGCAGGTGCTTGCGGGTTTCTGCGGCGGCTTTGCCGTCGCGACGCTGGCTGTGCTGTTCCTGTAATCCGTTTTCGGGCCGGATATGCTTCCGGTGCGGGTCTCCGCACGAATCCCTCCTCGGCACGATACCCTTCGCACACGGATAATTCACGCACGGACAATAAAAAATCCCGGGCTTCTGGCAAGGAAGCCCGGGATTTCCCATACTTAATACTTGGCTGCCGGTTATACGCAACCCTGCGCCAGCATGGCGTTGGCGACCTTCATGAAGCCTCCGATGTTGGCTCCGACTACGTAGTTGATGTAGCCGTCGGGCTGGGTGCCGTACTGCACGCATACCGAGTGGATGTTCACCATGATCGAGCGGAGTTTTGCGTCGACCTCTTCGGGCGACCAGGTGATACGCATCGAGTTCTGCGTCATTTCGAGCCCCGAGGTCGCAACGCCGCCGGCATTGGCAGCCTTGCCCGGGGCGAAGAGCAGCTTGTGCTGCTGGAAGATGCGGATGGCATCGGGGGTCGAGGGCATGTTCGCCCCTTCGGCTACGCAGATGCAGCCGTTGTCCACGAGCGCCTGCGCCTGGTCTCCGTTCAGCTCGTTCTGCGTGGCGCACGGCATGGCGATGTCGCACTTCACGCCCCACGGGCGCTCGCCGGGGTAGTACTTGGCCGACGGATAGCGGTCGGCGTACTCCTTGATACGTCCGCGGAAGATATTTTTCAATTCCATTACATATTCCAGTTTTGCCTCGTCGATGCCTTCGGGGTCGTGGATGTAACCCGACGAATCGGAGAGCGTCACGACCTTTGCGCCGAGCTGCGTCGCCTTCTGGCAGGCATACTGTGCCACGTTGCCTGATCCCGAGATGCAGACAGTCTTGCCTTTGAACGACTCCTTGCGCGTGGCGAGCATCTCCTGTGCGAAGTAGCAGGTGCCGTAGCCCGTCGCTTCGGGGCGCAGCGGACTGCCGCCCCAGTCGCGTCCCTTGCCGGTGAGCGTTCCCGTGAATTCGTCGCGCAGGCGCTTGTACTGCCCGAACATGAAGCCGATCTCACGGCCGCCGACGCCGATATCGCCGGCCGGGACGTCGGTGTCCTGTCCGATGTGGCGCTGCAATTCGGTCATGAACGACTGGCAGAACTTCATCACCTCGTTGTCCGAACGGCCTTTGGGGTTGAAATCCGAACCGCCTTTGCCGCCGCCCATCGGCAGCGTTGTGAGGCTGTTCTTGAAGGTCTGCTCGAAGGCCAGGAATTTCAGGATCGACAGGTTGACCGAAGGGTGGAAGCGGATGCCGCCCTTGTAGGGGCCGATGGCGCTGTTCATCTGCACGCGGTAGCCGCGGTTGATCTCGATTTCGCCTTTATCGTTGAGCCAGGGCACACGGAAAATGATGACACGCTCGGGTTCTGCGATGCGTTCCAGAACTTTCATTTTCTGCAATACGGGGCTCGCCACGATGTGGGGAGCCAGCGATTCGGCGACTTCGCGGACGGCCTGGTGGAATTCCGGCTCATTGGGATTGCGGAGGGTCAGTTGCGCCATGAAATCTTCGACGTACTGATGTGCTTGCTCGTTCATAGTCAATCTGTGTTTAAGGGGTTATTGAATCTGTTCGGTTGTAAAAATAATGTATCTGTTTGAGTTTTGCAAGTTCTTTAAGAAATTGCTAAAATATTTTACTTATGTCGTTTGCGACTTCAGTACCCCATCTGCTTACTGTCCGGGGGAGTGCGGGGAGCGATCGGTAAATATCCGTAATAAAAAATGACAGATCCGCCGTGAATCTGTCATTTTGAAAAAAATATGATTTTTTTCAACTATTTCGCATTTTCCGCCGTTCCCTTGCTGAATTCGAATCCGATGTATACGTTCTTGTACTGTTCGAGCACGGCGACGATGGTCTCCATCGACGAGATCTTGCTGCCGTAGGACTTGATGATCTCGATGAGTTTGCTGACCGGAAAGACCAGTATCATGTTCGACCCGCTGAGGTAGACATGTCCGGGAACCTCTCCCAGGTCGAGTTTTTCCTTGCCGATTTTCTCCTTGGCGAATTTCATCGTGGCCACATGGGTTGCGGCATCGAACGTATAGGTGCCCGACAACTTGTAGCTGCCCATCTGGGTGCTGAAAGCGCCGTCCTTGCCGAACGTGACCGAGCCTGCTCCGGGTTTGATGCCTACCGTCTGGTAGACTTTGTCGAGTTGGGTTTTGACCGTTCCTTCGAGTGCCGACCCTCCGAGCTGGCTCAGCAGGTCGTTGCCTTCGAATTTCACGCCCGGGGCGGTGTAGTCCCATGTCCCGACCAGCGCATATTGGGTCAGTTTGCCGTCGGTGGCCTTGTCTGCGGCTTCCGTCGCTGCCTTTTTCAGCGCTTCTTTCCAGTCCTGTGCCGATGCGGTGCCGCCTGCGAGCAGCAGTGCTGCGGCGACGGACAAAAAGGTTTTCTTCATTTGGATTTTATTGGTATTTACGGTTTACAGTGTTTCGAGTTCCTTGAGCCATACGGCTGCCGAGGCGTCCGAAGGCATACGCCAGTCGCCCCGGGGCGACAGGGCCACCGAACCGACCTTCGGGCCGTCGGGCATTGCCGAGCGCTTGAACTGCTGCGAGAAGAAGCGGCGGAAGAATACCTCCAGCCATTTCCGGATCGCAGCATGGTCATAACTTCCGCGGAATGCCTGTTCGGCCAGGAACAGGATCTTCGCCGGACGATAACCTCCGCGGATGAAATTGTAGAGGAAGAAATCGTGCAGCTCGTAAGGGCCTACCAGGTCTTCGGTCTTCTGGCTGATCCTGCCGTCCTTGTCCGCCGGCAGCAATTCCGGGCTGACCGGCGTGTCGATGATGTCGAGCAGCGTGGCGCGGGCCGCCGCATCCGACTCGGTGTCGGCCACCCATTTTACCAGATGGCGCACCAGCGTTTTGGGCACCGAGGCGTTCACGCCGTACATCGACATCTGGTCGCCGTTGTAAGTCGCCCATCCCAGGGCCAGCTCGCTCAGGTCGCCCGTGCCGACCACCAGTCCGCCCTCCATGTTGGCGACATCCATCAGTATCTGCGTGCGTTCGCGTGCCTGGCTGTTCTCGTAGGCCGCCGAGCGGTCTTCGGGGTCGAGCCCTATGTCCCTGAAATGTTGCAGGCAGGCGTCGCGGATCGGGATTTCGCGCACGGTGACGCCCAGGCTGCGCATCAACTCCAGCGCATTGTTGTAGGTGCGATCCGTGGTGCCGAATCCGGGCATCGTGATGCCGATGATCCCCGTGCGGTCGAGTTGCAGCTTGTCGAACGTGCGTACCGCCACGAGCAGAGCCAGCGTCGAGTCGAGCCCGCCCGAGATGCCGACCACGGCCTTCTCGCAGCGCGTGTGTACCAGCCGCTTGGCCAGCCCGTGCGACTGTATCTGGAAGATCTCCTCGCAGCGCTGGCTGCGGTGCGCTTCGTCCTGCGGCACGAACGGCATCGGGTCGATGTCGCGGTCGAGCGCCGCCGCGCGCAGCCCTTCGGGGATTTCCATTTCGATCACGGTGTTCTCCGCCGCGCCTTCATTCACGCGGAACGAGGTGTTCCTGAGGCGTTCGAATTCCAGCCGCTCGATGTCGAGGTCGGCCACCACCAACTGCTCTTCGAGCACGAAACGCTTCGCTTCGCGCAGGATCTTTCCGTTTTCGGCGATGATGCCGTTCCCGGCGAATACCAGGTCGGTCGATGATTCGCCGAAGCCGGCCGAGCAGTAGACATAACCCCCTATCGTGCGTGCTGACTGTTGCGCTACGAGCTGCCGCAGGTAGGCGTGCTTGCCGACGGCCTCGGGCGATGCCGAGAGGTTGAAGATCACCTTCGCGCCGCTGAGTGCCATGTGCGACGAGGGCGGCACTGCCGTCCAGAGGTCTTCGCACAGCTCCACGCCGAACTCCGTGCCGTTGACCTCGAACGTGAGGCCTGCGCCGAAATCCGCAGCCTGCCCCGCGACGGGGATCGTCTCTTCGGAGATGCCTGCGCCCGATGCGAACCAGCGGTTCTCGTAGAATTCCGTATAGTCGGGGATATAGGTTTTGGGGACGACGCCCAGTATGCGCCCCTGCGTGAAGACCACGGCGCAGTTGTAGAGCGTCTGAGCGTGGCGCAGCGGGGCTCCCGCGATCATCGTCAGCGGCAACTTGCGCGTGTCGCGTACCAGCCTTGCTAACGCCTCGTCGGCCGCGTCGAGCAGTGCGGGTTGCAGCAGCAGGTCGCCGCAGGTGTAGGCCGTCAGGGCCAACTCGGGGAACGCGACGATCTCCACGCCCCGCTGTGCCGCTTCCTCGGCCATAGCGGCCATGCGCTCCGCATTGAAATCGCAGTCGCCGACCCGTACGTGCGGCACGGCTGCCGCCACTTTCAGAAAACCGAAGCTATCCATATATACGTTATGTTATTCCGCCCACAACTGCGCCAGGTTCAGGATCACCTGCTCTGCCTTGTGCATCGTGGTGAGCGAGCAATATTCGAATTTGCCGTGGAAGTTCATGCCCCCCGTGAAGAGGTTGGGGCAGGGCAGCCCCATGAACGACAGGCGTGCGCCGTCCGTACCGCCGCGTATGGGGCGTACGATCGGGTTCACGCCGGCCATTTCCATGGCCCTGAGCGCCTTGTCGATCACCTGCGGGTGCGGCTCGACCATCTTGCGCATGTTGAAATACTGGTCTTTGAGCGTCAGGGTCAGCACCCCGTCGCCGTATTTCTTCTTCAAAAGGTCGACGCAGGCCCACATGAATACCTTTTTCTGCTCGAATTTCTCCGCATCGTGGTCGCGGATGATATAGCTGACCGAGGCTTTCTCCACCGTGCCGTTCAGCCCTACGCAGTGGTAGAACCCTTCGTATCCTTCGGTGTACTGCGGACGTTCGGCGGCCGGCAGCAGCCCTTGCAGTTCGCACGCCACGTCGAGCGCATTGACCATCTTGTTCTTGGCGTATCCCGGGTGGACGTTGCGTCCCTGAATGTCGATCTTGGCGCTCGCGGCGTTGAAGTTCTCGTATTCCAGCTCACCCTCCATGCCGCCGTCGACCGTGTAGGCGAAGTCGGCGCCGAAGGCCCTGACGTCGAAAAAATCGACCCCGCGGCCCACCTCCTCGTCAGGCGTGAAGCCGATGCGGATTTTGCCGTGTTTCACCTCCGGGTGTGCGAGCAGGTGCTCCGCGGCGGTCATGATTTCCGCCACGCCCGCCTTGTCGTCGGCACCCAGCAGCGTCGTGCCGTCGGTATGGATCAGCGTGTGCCCCTTGAAGAACTCCAGCTCGGGGAAATCCGCGACCCGCATCGTCAGCTGGCCGTTCAGTGCGATGTCGCAGCCGTCGTACTCCTCGATGACGCGGGGTTTGACGTCCTTGCCGCTCATGTCGGGTGAGGTGTCCGCATGGGCGATGAACCCGATCACCGGGGCATTCTCGCAACCCGGCGTCGCAGGGACGGTGCCCATCACGTAACCGTACTGATCCATCGAGACCTCGGTCATGCCCAATGCCTCCATTTCGTCGCGCAGGGCGGCCAGCAGTACTTTCTGTTTTTCGGTCGAAGGGAACGTCGTGCTCTCCTCCGACGACTGGGTGTCGTAGGAGACGTATTTCAGGAATCTTTCTTTGAGGTTCATGGTGTTGTGTTGTTTATGGGGTTACTATTGTGGCTGTCGAGCCGTTGACGATTGCTATGGAATGCGTGCCGTCGGGGTTTACCACGACCGACGTGTTGCCGCACGGGGGCATGACGACCGCATGCCCTCCGTCGGGCGTGACGGCGACGGCGGGGTAGGAAGAGCCGGTGACGGATATGCTCGTCCCCGCCCTGCTCTGCCGTTGCGGGTTGCCGGCTGCTGCCGGGTTCTCCATACCGTTTCGCTGCACGACGGCCAGCGAGGCGCAGCCCTGCAGCAATGCCGCGGCGGCGAGGAGTATGATTCCGTTTTTCATGCGGTGCTGTGTTTCCTATTCTTCTTGCCTGGCCCGGAGCGTGTGCCATGCGAAATAGCCGATCAGTACGAGGTACATCGCCAGCCCCGTCCACTCGGCGGCGTTCGAGGCCGCCCAGCCGCTCAGGAACCAGTCCACCTCGGCGAATTTCAAGAGGGCGCTCACCACGCCCATCAGCGCGCCGCCGGCGATGAAGCCCGAGGCGATGAGCGTTCCGCGGTCGAAACGCGCCTTGTTGAGTCCCTCGTCCTTCGAGCGGTTCGATACGAACCATGCCACCAGGCCGCCCACGACCAGCGGTGCGTTCAGCTCCATCGGGATGAACATGCCCAGCGCGAATGCGAGGGCCGGGACACCGATCGAGGTCAGCACCAGCGCCAGTGCCGCGCCGCAGAAGTAGAGCATCCACGGGGTCTGCCCGCCCGTCATCAGGGGTTGTATCACGGCGGCCATGGCGTTGGCCTGCGGGGCCACGAGGGCGCCTTCGCCCACGAACCCGTACGATTTGTTGAGGATGATCATCACCCCGGCTACGGTCGCCGCAGCAACGAACGTGCCGAGGAATTTCCAGGCCTCCTGTTTGCGGGGCGTCGTGCCGAGCCAGTAACCGATCTTCAGGTCGGTGATGAACCCTCCGGCCATCGAGAGCGCCGTGCAGACCACGCCGCCGATGATCAGCGCCGCCGTCATGCCCGTCGTGCCGCTCAGCCCGACGCTCACCAATACCAGCGACGAGAGGATCAGCGTCATCAGCGTCATGCCCGACACGGGGTTCGTGCCGACGATGGCGATGGCGTTGGCCGCCACGGTCGTGAAGAGGAACGCGATGACGAAGACGATCAGGATGGCCGTGACGGATTGTACCCAGCCGTCCAGCAGCCCGAAGTGGAAGAATACGAAGACCGAGATGAGCGTGGCGATCAGGATCGTGAGGATCCGCTTCATCGTCAGGTCGCGCTGCGTGCGTTCTACCGCAGCCGGGGCGGTTTTGTTGCCCCCCCCCAATTCCGATACGGCCAGCCCTACGGCCTGGCGGATGATTTTCGACTGCTTGACGATGCCGATGATGCCCGCCATGGCGATGCCTCCGATGCCGAGCGGTTTGCCGATGAAGGCGAAGAGGTTTTCTGCCGTGAAGATGCTGCCGGGGTCGGCGAGGATGTCGGCGCGCGTCACGCCCAGCAGCGAGGCCAGTGCCGCGGGGTCGATCGTGTCGGCCAGCGACCCTACGAGCGGTACGACGAGGAACCACACCAGGCACGAACCCGCCGTGATGATCATGGCGTATTTCAATCCGATGATGTAGCCAAGGCCCAATACGGCGGCCGAGGTGTTGAGCGAGAATACCACCTTGAACTTGTCGGCTGCCACCTGTCCCCACGCACAGATGCGTGTCGATACCGACTCCGTCCACATGCCGAACGTGCCTACCGCGAAGTCGTAGAGGCCGCCTATGAGACCCGCCACGGCCAGCAGTTTGGCCTGGTTGCCGCCCTTCTCGCCCGAGATCAGCACCTCGGTCGTGGCCGTAGCCTCGGGAAAGGGGTATTTCCCGTGCATCTCCTTGACGAAATATTTGCGGAACGGGATCAGCAGCACGATGCCCAGCAGCCCGCCGAAGAGCGACGAGAGGAACACCTGGTAAAATGCCGCGTCGAGCCCGAGGATGTAGAGCGCCGGGAGGGTGAAGATGGCACCCGCGACGATCACGCCCGACGAGGCGCCGATCGACTGGATGATGACGTTCTGTCCCAGCATGTTCCTCTTACCCATCACGTTGCCCATGCCGACGGCGATGATGGCGATCGGGATCGCCGCTTCGAATACCTGCCCGACCTTCAGGCCGAGGAAGGCCGCGGCGGCCGAGAAGACGATGGCCATGACGATACCCATCGTGACCGAGTAGGGCGTCACCTCCCTGGGCGACGACGAGGCGGGCATGATGGGCGTGTACTCTTCGCCCGGTTTGAGTTCCCGGTAAGCGTTCTCGGGCAATGACGTAAGTTGTTTTTCCTGTTCCATTTATTGAGGTTCTTTGATGTACTTGTCCAGGTCTTTGAGAATGTAGTAGCGGTTCAGCGACGCCGGGGCTTTCTTTGCGTCGAGATAACTGTATATCGCGCCGACGGCAGCCGCGAGGCGCAGCCGTTCGGCGTGCTGCTCCGATGCAGCCACCATGTCGAAGAGCAGTTCGGCGAACTTGTCCAGTTCCTGGTCGCCGAACCCGTATTCGTCCGTAAGCCGGCCGATGAAATCCGCCTCATCCAGCAACGTGTCGATGTCGATGTCCAGTTTCTCGGCCAGCTCCGTCTTGGCCGTCTTGGCCGTCGTCCGTATCTGCTCCGGGGAGGCCGATTGTCTCATCAGCCCGATTTTGGCCATCAGGGCGGCGATCAGCTCCCCGATCCTGTTGATCTCCCGTAAGATATAATCTTCCATGTCCTTAGCGGTTGTCGCCGCTGCCCGAGATGATGTGGCGTTGCATGCGCGAGCGGAGTTTGTCGACGTTCATCTGCGCCACGTCGTCCAGTTCGTACCCCAGGTCGCGGGCGAGCGTCGCGCAGTACCACAATACGTCGCCGATCTCCTTGACGATCTCCAGCCGCTTCTCGTCCGTGAACTCCTCGTGGGCGTCGCGGATGACCTTTTTGACCTTGTCGGCCACTTCGCCCGCCTCGCCCGTAAGCCCGAGCGTGGGGTAGATGATGCGACGATTTTCGGGATAGATTGCCGTTTCGAGTGCGTGCTGCTGGTATTCGTTGAGTGTCATGGTTTTGATTTTGAGCGTGAATATTGGGTGGTACCGAGGGCAAAAATAGCAAAATAATTTAAAAATACGCATAAAAAAGCCCCTGTTCCTATGGAACAAGGGGCAAAGGATTTTTTGAGGGGGCTGTGCGGGCATTCCGTTGCCGGACATTGCCGAGTGCCGCATCTGTCTCTTATACACATCTGACGCTGCCGACGAGCGATCTAGTGTAGATC
>OJKZ01000881.1_pt1 | contig 10968 bp, 6 predicted proteins | sample 1596791 | NCBI WGS metagenome assembly OJKZ01 (sample SAMEA3904677, study PRJEB24821) | metagenome | biome: Builtin; feature: hospital; material: surface | place: USA | collected 2013-06-04 | reverse complement strand
CAATGGTCGGGCTTTGGTCTGGGCTTTGGCTTGCTGATGTCAGGCTTCTCTGCGCACCCTATCATACCCTCTTTGTATCGTGATATGCAGCAGCCTGCCCTATTTGGACAGATGATCGACTTGGCGTACCTTACCGCCGTCGGCCTGTACATGGCCGTGGCGACGATGGGCTACCTCATGTTTGGCAGCCTTGTCTCAGACGAGGTGAGCAAAGACCTTGCACGCACACCGCATATGCCTGTTGTACTCACATGTATATGCGTAGGTCTTCTCACGTTCAATCCCGTCACCAAGTTTGCTCTCGCGCTTCGACCCATCCAGGCTCTGTTTGAGTCGGCGCTCTTGAAGCACGACGATCCAAGGCCCGCCGTATCTCAAGGCAAGCGGCATCTTCTCTCGTTCGCACTTTCAGGCGCCGTGCTGCTCACAGCTATCACGTTCCCGAACATTGTCCGTGTGATGGGTTTCCTCGGTGCGTTTCTTGCATGCTCAACATGCATCTTTGGCCCATGCCTGGCAGGCATGGTCATTTTCCGGAAGGAACGCACGTGGCTCCGCCTTCTCCTTGATGTTGTCATTCTTGGCGTATCTCTTCTACTCTGCCTTCATGGCACGCTCGCATCGCTGCGGTACACGAGCTAGGGCAGCTGCCCTGATACCCCGCCGAGCTCATCAGTGGAGGTGCGTGTCGTGTCGATAGGATGAGCGTAACTTCTACCATATTACCTCCACATAGCAAAGTTGAACTTCCACGCACAAACGATAGGCAGTGAGATCGGTGGGCGCTATACGCTTATTCTTTCATCACTACGATCACACCGCCGAGTCTGAATAGAGACTGACCCCTTCCCCCTCCCCTCGCTCTCTTATTTCTTACACGCTGGCGTGCTCTCTTGTTTCCTTTCCTTGGTGCAGGCACCGTTGTTCTCCATGTTAAGCACTACGACCCTGATTGTGGCACTTACAGTAGGACTGTGCGGCGGAGTGCTGGTCATTTCCGCCATCAGTTTCGTCAGTGCCTATCTTGTGCGCCGCCACTGGCTGGCCCAGCGCAAAGAATGTGAGGAGCGTGTGCGCATTCACGCGTCGAGCTCCATCTTACCCAGCAGCACAGGCGCTCACCTTGCGTCGCCGCCGTTTCGACCGTACATCAACCCCGAGAAAGTCGAAGAGGATTCAAGTCCTGCGAGTCTGGCCCATGTCGAGAATCCTGCGCCATTGCTGCCGATCCACTCACCGTCACCGACGAAATCGCTGAAGTGTACCCAGCCCAGGCCTTCGCTCGACACGGAGAACTTACTCGTACAGGACCGTGGATCCATGCCAACGACGCAAAGTCCGACTTCGAACTCAATCTTTCGCTCGCAAACGCTTTCAAGCAAATACAAGCTTAACTTGTCGCGCGCCTCCGTTCGCAATGCTAGTTTGCGGTGCTCGCGCATGAGCCAAAACGTCCTTTCTCGACTGCCTTCACAATTTCGGTCGAACCGCTCCAGCCGTCAGATTTCACTGGAATCTGGCGAGTCATTGGGCATGCCTGAAGACCAAATACCTATGGCTCGGCGCATTCAGCGAAAAGAACAACGCTTCCAATACGATTCGAGCTCGTACTCATCCTCCGTCGCGACGCCCGAAGGTTGTTTGCCAGAGTCGGAAGCTATGATGCCACCACCGCCGGCCATGCTCAAGTCTGACAGCCCGCGCAATAAAGAGGCCCTGTTTGACCGGATCATGGCATGGCAAGAAACGAGTGCCGTGAACGTGTCGCCCGACAGCGACGAGGCTCATTCTGACATTGCTGATTTACCATCGCCATCCAAGTGGCGCCATGATAAGCCGCGACTGCAGCGCCAAGTGACGCAGTCCTCCATGTACTCGATGGGCTCAGAATCCATGTGTTCTCACACAACGATAAGCGACGTGATCAATCCGTACATGCAATCACAGTCACACACGCCAATTCTGCGCATCCCTTCCATTCGCCCGCAGTTCATGGCAGAGACATCGCTCGAAAGCTGGCTCGGTCCTGAGGATCCACGGCGCACGGCTAAAAGCGGACAGGGTATGGCGCCTAGTCCCACCACCCTTTTCCGTGAGGTGCCTATGGCTGCACCTGAAGTCAATGCTCATGAGTCTGTATCTGCTCACACGGCGCCGTCGGTCCACGGCACACAACTTGAGCACCCACGCACATCTGTACATCTGCTGGCACCTCCAGAGACGCCATCTCCTAAGCGTGTCTCGTTGACATCCACCGACACGAAAGAGACACCGACAACCGACGTGCCCATTTTCTTGTCTCCCGCTGATAAAGCTGCCCTTCCGCAGCCTACATCTTATACGCCCTCCAACTCGTCGCGCTCGTCGTATCGCAGCAGTGCGCGGTTCTCGGGCTACTCACCTCAGCACTGGAAACATCTATCGAACGAGACAGCCGGTACTGAAATCACTTGGGTTGAAGAAGCCGAAGAAGAGGAAGAAGCTGAGTGCAAGGCAAAAGCAGTCGAGCCATCCTCGCCCCCCTCTCCGCGCCACTCCCCCGATCGGCCGCAAAACATACAAATCGACATGGAAGCGGGGGTCAAGCATGCCGCTCACCCACCTGCTCCTCGTCGTGACGTGTCGGCAGCTACGATGGTCGAGGCTATAGGCTACGCATACGATCCCACTGACCTCGGCTCAGATGTATATGCACAAACACCCCGCATTCCGTCTGCGAGGTATCCAGCGGCGCCATCGCCACCATCTGCTACGTTGCCTGCACGCAACGTACACTCCTCGTCACCCGACTCGGCTGACTCTGAGTCTGTTGCTACAGAACGTGATTCACATTCAGCTCCCTCGACTTTGTCTCAAAATGCCATTGTGGGCTCACCGATGCAAACGATGCAGGCATGGTTCCAAATGGCAGGAGAGAAGACACCTCTCGCCAAGGAGACCGTGTCGCTGCGAGGTCCCAGAGCGATGGTGTGAACGGCAAGGCGTGGTTGTTATATATAAGTGTGTGGTAGTTGTTGGAAAGTCCAAGTTCTTGTTCGCCACCTCCACTTCAGTATGTCCCAAGTCGTGGAGACATCCAAGTCGAGCGCGAGCATCAGCACGATGCGACGTTCAGCGCGTCTGCAACAAAAGCCGTCTATAGAAGATACTCTGCGCGATGATGTCGAATCGCCCGCACCGAAAAAAGTGAAGCGTGCTGCAACGCATGAGGCTGAGCTACCACTGCTGTCTGAAGATCAGGTGGCTCTATGCACGACATTGGCTCAGCCAAGGCTTTCCTTCTCGCTAGAAGATGCGCGAGACCACCTGTGCAAGGTCGATGCAAGGTTTTCGTCCCTCTTCGCTCAAATGGATCTGAAAGCGTATAAGGACCTAGAAAGTAGTAAGGAGCTCAACTTATTTCGCGTACTTACCACATCCATTCTGGGGCAGCAGATATCATGGATGGCTGCGCGTAGTATTGTCTACAAATTCTGCCGCTTATTTTCACCGCATTTACCAAAGGATCCTGACATGAACCATGTAAATCGAGACGAGCTCCCATTCCCCACGCCACTTCAATTACTACAAGCCACGGACGAGCAGCTTCGCTCAGCTGGACTCAGCATGAGCAAAATCAAATATGTTCGTGATGTAGCACAAAGATTCGGAGATGGCCGCTTGGATGTGCGCAGGATAGTTCATTTGGACCCAGAGACTTGCATCCAAGAACTCACTGAGATCAAAGGGGTGGGTCGTTGGACAGCTGAAATGCTTCTTATGTTTGCTTTACGGAGCCCAGACATTTTACCCGTCGGCGATTTGGGTGTACAACGCGGTATTGTACGATTCTATCTATCTAATGCAGCATCTCTGACTGTCTCAGAACGCAAGCGCAAAGCTGACTATGCTTCACAGAAAGGGGAGGACCAACCAGGCCCTCTTCCACCAGGACCTATATCGCACGCAGAACTCAAGAATCGCTCGAACGGAAACAAAACTAAAAAGAAAATGTACCTAGACGATCACGAGATGGTGGCGCTCGCTGCTCCTTGGGCGCCGTACCGCTCGGTGGCATGTATGTTCATGTGGTCCATAGAAGATCACTAAGGTGCACCGTGGAAGGTATTGTGTCACGTGATGGACAATCACCGAGGGATTGCGCGTCGCCGCCGCACCATTCTTTCTGATCACCGACCGTCGGCTGGACATGGGACGCGACGAATCGCAAGCCCAAAAAATTCCCGTGCTCTCGCGGGATCCTGAAGTGAAAGAGGATGATAAGCCACAGCATTCGAATGAGCTGCGCCCATCAGAGAGTAAAGTCAACGACGAGCTGAGTGAAGAAGATCAACAGCTCAAGACCGAGCTGGAGATGCTCGTCGAGAGACTCTCAGAGGACAATACACAAATGCACCGACCGGCGCTCGAGGCACTTCGTAACTTGATTCGCTCAAGCACAACGTCCATGACGTCTGTACCCAAACCGCTCAAGTTCCTGCGTCCACACTATGACCAGCTCAAGTCAGTCTACGAAAAGTGGATGACAGCCAACAACGAAAAAGTGCTATTTGCCGAGATCTTAAGTGTGTTGGCCATGACATACTCAAATAATGGAAAGCATGAAACGCTCATGTTCCGTCTGCGTGCTGATGACATGCGTTCGTCGCCTACGACGGCCGAAAACCTGGGCGATTGGGGCCATGAATACGTTCGGCAATTGTGCTCCGAGGTGGGCGAAGAATATAACACGCGCCTAGAAAAAGAACAAGATACATCAGAGCTTCTACGCTTGGCATTGCTGGTGGTGGAATTCAGTCTGAAACATCATGCTGAGATTGACGCTGTGGATCTGTTACTAGAGATCGAGGCCGTGGATCAGTTGCCGCAATACGTTGACAAAGACACATTCGAGCGAGTTTGCTTGTACCTGGTGAGCTGCGTCAATTTGCTTGTTCCTCCAGACGATATCATGTTCTTGCGCACAGCGCGTACGATCTACCGCAATCACCAGCGCTACTATGAAGCTTTGGTGATCAGCGTGCGTTTGATGGATGCTGATCTAATTCGGGAAGATTTCTGGTCCCCGAAGAACCCGACTATGCAGAAGCAAATGGCCTTTTTGTTGGCGCGTCAGCAAATTCCCTTGGAGTGGATTCAGAACGAGTCGGAGCCTATCACGGATCAAGCACTGCTGGACTGCTTGTTTCATACCAACCTTTCATCTCACTTCATCAATTTTGCCAAAGAACTTTCAGTGTATGAACCCAAGACGCCAGAAGACGTGTGCAAGACAGAATTGGAAACGTCGCGCCCGGCGGGTGCTGACTCCGCACGTGCAAATCTTGCCAATGCTTTCGTGAATGCGTTCGTGAATGCTGGGTTTGGAAATGATCCGCTTGTGGTTGGAGCCGAAGAGGGCGATAGCTATGTGTACAAGACGAAGGACCACGGCAAGCTCTCCGCAGCAGCTAGTGCCGGTCTGAGTCTCATGTGGGACACAGAGCTGGGCCTAAGCCACATTGACAAATTTACTTACTCTTCTAACGAATTTGTTAAGGCGGGTGCGTTGCTTGCCTACGGTATCCTACACAATGGCGTGCGTACAGAAATGGACGCGCCGCTCGCGCTTCTCTCTGAACATGTGGAAAGCAAGAGTGCGCCCTTACAGCATTCTTCGGTTGTAGGATTGGGTCTGGCCTATGCCGGCGCGCATCGCGAGGAAGTAATGGCACTGCTTCTGCCATACGTGCAGGATGAGTCAACTTCGATGAGCACAGCGGCACTGTGTGCATTGGCCCTTGGATTTGTATTTATCGGATCAGCGCACGACGAAATCGTGCCTAGTATTCTGCAAACCATGATGGAGCGTGATCCTTCGCAGCTGGATGACAAGTGGATGCGTTTCATGTCACTCGGTTTGGCGCTCCTGTTCCTTGGTAAACAAGATGCATCTGATGCGACGATTGAAGCGCTCAAAGCCATTGACCACCCAGTGTCTCGTGAGACACAAATTCTCGTGGATGCATGCAGTTATGCGGGCACAGGAAATGTGCTCAAGATTCAGACACTTTTGCACTATTGTGCTGAGCATGTGACGAACGAGGCCAAGAAAGAAGGTGATGACTCACAAATGGCCGAAGATGCTACAGAGGAGTCGCGTGATTTGTATCAGGCATTTTCTGTGCTTGCTATTGCGCTTGTGGCGATGGGCGAAGACGTCGGTGCTGAAATGACACTAAGGCACATGTCCCATCTCATGCACTACGGTGACCCAGTAATTCGCCGGACAGTTCCATTAGCCCTCGCCCTTTTGAACCCATCGAACCCGGTGATATCTGTGCTGGATACGCTGAGCAAGTACTCTCACGACAGTGACCTCGACGTGGCTGTGCTGTCCATCTTCTCCATGGGTCTCGTGGGTGCTGGTACGAACAATGCTCGACTTGCACAGCGTCTCCGTCAGCTGGCGAGTTACTATGCCAAGGAGCCGGACTGCTTGTTCGCTGTTCGTGTCGCCCAAGGTCTTGTGCACATGGGTAAAGGCACACTGGGCATTGATCCGTACCACACAGACCGCCAACTGTTTAGTTACACGGCCGTTGCGGGCCTGCTGTCCACACTGATAAGTCTCACAGATGTGCGGAACTTTGTGCTCGACCGCTCGCATTGGATGCTGTTCTTCTTGACGGCTGCGATGCGACCACGCTTCCTGATTACCTTGGATGAGTCACTGGAACCTTTGCCTGTATCTGTGCGTGTGGGTAAGGCTGTTGATGTGGTGGGTCAGGCGGGTAAACCTCGCACCATTTCTGGCTTCCAAACGCATACAACGCCTGTGCGGCTTGGATCACACGAACGTGGTGTTCTGGGAACGGAAGAATACCTTTCTTACACGCCGATCATGGAACACTTTGTCATACTGCACAAGAACCCGGGCAGTTCGTCGGATGATGCGACAAACATGTAGACACAAATTACATATTTCTATGATTACACCAGAGCCAGAAGCTCGCTTGTCATGCCTGCATCGACATTTGCTGTTCGTATCAGCATGTCAATGACAGTCTCGTCGTGACCAGTAAGGATTGTCGTTTGTTCAGACGACTTGGTATGGTCTTTTTCATCGGTCGGCGGCCAATACATACCGAGTAGCGGCGACTCGTCCAACGAATCTTTGTCATCAATGAGCAAATGGGCTGTCTCAATAAGACGGCGACACAGTACATCGTAGGGGTTCTGAGCATAGTCTCGAGTACTCATAATAAGATGCTTGACAGCACGAAACAAGATGCCAGGCACGCCAAGTGTATCGCGTATCGCTGTCTTGACGGCCAGTGGCGCAAGGTATATTAGGTTGTATAGGCAAATAGCGGCCGTTTCCGTGTACTCTAGCCGTGTGAGACTCGCAAAGCGGCGAAAATCAGACACAGATATAGGCAAGAGCGTAATGAGACGCGACACGAGCTGTATTTGGACAGAAAGTGGGATACAGTATGCCAGCACATCACGATTCGCATCAGGCAACGTCAAGAGCGAGAGTGCTTGCAATGCCAAAAAGATGTGATGCGGTGCATGGAAAACGAGGGCCGAAGATGAGGCACGTTCCAGCGCATCAGAGGAGGTGCCGTGCCTCTGTTCGAACTCGACAGCATCCAGCACGAAGAAGCGCAGTAGATCCACCAAAGCTGCTATCGTGTCGACAGCAAAGCGACGCAACTCGAGTGCTTCGCCTGCAACGCCCAACATCATCGTCAATACGTCTTTTCTGATATGAAGTAATTCGCGAAGTGAAAATGCCGCCAATGCTGTGCCATGTGCTGTGTCCCAGCGCTGATCACGCTGAATGGTTCGAAGTAGAGAAGCCATCATGGGTATAAAACGCTTATGCGTCGCCAAGTAAGTGCAGTTTTCTGGCATGACGGACAAATTACGCAGAATTGTCAGGACGACCTGTGCCACAGCTACGCGCCGATCGGCTTCATGTTCCTCTGATTGTGTCTTACTTTGCCGCCGTCGAACACAAATTTCAGCTTCCTCGGCGAGCGCTAGATCAATAGCATCACAGTATGTCAACAGCGAATCTTGCAGCAAATGGTCTAGCGACGTGTCTGAATCACACGGGGCATGCGAAGCAAGCACATCTAGTAGAACATCTAGCAAGTCATCGCATTGAGCAAGTGACAGCTGGAAATCGGGCGGCGCATCAGCTCCAGCCGACACAATAAGAAGGGCATTGAGCGCATACGAGATTTCGACGGCCAAGCCGGACTTGAGCGACATGATCAACGCATGAACATCCACCACGCCTAATTCATGCACACCGCGTGTCCCTGCACATTGCGCGAGACGCGGAGCCAATTCCTCATCCAAGCGATTTAAATCACGGCCACCAAACGTAGAAAGCCGAATATTGGTCGGGATATACTCAATTTCATATCGCGTTAATACTTCTCTCGGAGGCTGACTCGGCTTGGGCGATTCAATGGGCTTGGGCGAGTCGGTTTCAGGAGGTCGCTCGACCGTTGAGGGCGCTTCAGGAGCTGGCACTTGCGCTGGAGGCGGCACGGGGACTGGCGGGGCCAAGTTCGCCGTCGGTTTCGCCACCTTCGGTGCTGCAGCTGGGGTGGGGGCAACTGGCCCTGGCTCAGTGGGTCGCTGCAAGCTTGCGGCACGCTCATTGTTATATGCCTGAAGGGCTTGCTGCGTAGCCGCATACCGCGCCATTGCTAATTGTGGCGAAAGCTGCCCAGCTGCCACAAGGTTCTGGAGTTGATTCAAGTGCTGGCCTACGACCATCTGCACTTGTGTGGGCTCCATATTGATAAACGGATTCGACGCCGTTGCTGCGGTAGGCGTTGGCGTAGGCACAGGTACAGGGGCAGAAGTCTGAACAGGTGCCGTTGGCAATTCGGTGGGAGCGGGCACGGATGTTGGTGGCGTCGGAATAGCAGGTTTAGACGCCTCTGAGTGGGCGCGTTGCGTGGCTATCCACGACTTTTCAAAGGGCAGCAAGCGACGCACGTAGTACGCCGCAAGTCGAGCAGGCACTTCTCCAGGAGTAGGAATTGCACTCGGTGGTGTTGAGCTGGTGGGCGGCCCAACTGCCAGATCCAGTTGTTGTGCCACCAAAGCCCATCCATTCTGAACAGAGAATATGTGATCTGAACCACCCATGCTTAACACTTTCGTGAAAAGGCGCTGTAAATCAATGGAGCGCGTCTCGTTTGGTGTTGTCGCAGGCCCAACAAAAGGCGATGCAAAGTCTGGCGCCAATATCATTCCACGCTGCGAATAAAACAGGTATACAGCGGACAAAAAGTCACGCGGCACAGCGTTGGATGGCTGTGGTGGTGATTGTGTTGACGGTACAGCTGGCGTTGACACAACAGGTGAGACCATAGGCTTAGTCTGTACGTTTGAGGGCGCGACAAACGACGGATCAGACGGCTGCGCCAGAGCGACCGAGTCGGCAGTATGCTTTTGCTCCGGCTGCGCAATTTGATTTACAGACAAAGGGTATGAATGCGGTGCAGTAGTTGCAGGATCCCATGACCTCGGCTCCCCAGGCGGGTGCGTAGGAGTCAAACGATTGGCAGTCTGGTTCAAAGGAGGTGCGTTCATACTGCTGCCGGATGCGTTGGAATCAGGAGTCACAGAGTTTCGCGAAGCATTCAGCACAGACTCATGCATTGACATGAGTCGCTGCATCTGTGTTGTAAGATATTGCAATGCAGATGTCTTATTGGGAGTATCTTGTTGTGCATTTACCATAGTCCATTGCCGCTGTACCATGTTCATATTGGCCTGAATAGACTGCAGCATTTGAACTGGTGATCTGGAGGGTGCAGAAGGTGTGCTTCTCCGCTGCTGCGCAGACATTTCAGGTGCCATAGCAGACTGCGACTGCATTGGCTGCACAGGATTGATGATCGCTGCAGACGGCTGGCCTATTACATTCGGTGCAGGTTGAGCTTGATTTTGAGCCTGTTGTAGTCGCTGTAGCTGCTGCAGCTGTGCTTGCTGCTGTACTTGTTGAGCGTGCTGCTGTGGCTGCTGTTGCGACAATGGAAAAGGTGATTGAGGGATTTGTGTGTACTGCTGCAATTGCTGCTGCTGTTGTTGCTGTAGCTGCTGTTGCTGTTGTAGCTGCTGTTGTTGCTGTAGCTGTTGCTGCTGCTGTTCTTGATTTTGCTGCTGTTGAGATAATTGATATGCTAAATTTGGTACTTGTGCCTGCTGCTGCTGTTGCATTTCATTGTGTATTCGAAACCATGATGATATGTCCATATTAGATCGCACCAGTGGCGATGGATGGATGGGCGATCCCCACACACAACGCTAAATACGACAGCCAAGATATAAGGTGCGGCAGACGATATAAAGGAAATACACACCACCAGTAGGCACGCGTGGAACCAAGTAAGATCAAGACGCGACACGCGATGCTCTACCACACTGGCGACGCGTGGTGCGTGGATTTTTCTATGGCCAAGCCGCATGTAGTCGTGCAATCAAAAGGGAGCGACTGCGATGATCTCGGCCGATATCACGTGAGATGACTGGGGCACCTTGAGTCGCCAACCTGACAGCCGACGAGGCCAGGTGACGTCGCCACGATCAGATCGGAACGCCACACACGCAGATAATCGCTTGTTCGCTTCCATATCGCCTTTTGCGTGTCTCAAGTCACATAAAGCATAGGCAGGAATATCTGAAGTGTTTCCAAAAACTTTTATCGGCACTAGGCAGTGACGCGCAGTCAATCTACATGTTGACTGCCACTTTGTCTCGAGCTACGGCTCGTGCTGCATCTTCGAGCAGCGCTGGCCTTGCTTCTGTCGCGCTTGGTACGCGCTCACCACTACGTTCGATCAGGCACAATGCTGCTTCTACTTTCATGGAGCGCTCACAAATGCACAAGCCCTATTTCATGGCAACACGCTGGTTTGCTACTCCGTCGGGTCAGCCTGGTCCAGAGCATGACAA
>OJKZ01000877.1_pt1 | contig 10995 bp, 9 predicted proteins | sample 1596791 | NCBI WGS metagenome assembly OJKZ01 (sample SAMEA3904677, study PRJEB24821) | metagenome | biome: Builtin; feature: hospital; material: surface | place: USA | collected 2013-06-04 | reverse complement strand
TTGCCTCTTGTCTCGTGGGCTCGGAGATGTGTATAAGAGACAGGACTGCAACCTGCTCACGGACGGGCAGCTGGCGGAGCGTATCCGCATGCTGGCACCCCGTTACATCGGGCTGTCGCTGCGCAATGTCGACGGGGCCAACTCGCTCGACCGGCGGGGTTTCCTGCCCCAGTACAGGGCGCTGGCGGACGTCATACGCGCGGCAAGCGACGCCCCCCTGATCATCGGCGGCGCAGGGTTCTCGATCTACCCCGAGGCTTTCATGCGGGAGCTGGGCGCCGACTACGGCATCCACGGCGAAGGCGAAGGGCCGCTCGCGGAGCTGATCGGGGCGCTGGAGCGCGGCCGGACGGAGATCGACATCCCGTCGGTCTACACCCGCGACGGACGCCGCGGAAGCGGCCGCAGGAGCTACCTGCCGTCGATCGAGGTGCAGTTCGAGCCCGAGTTAACGGGCTATTACTGGAAGCGGAGCGGGATGCTCAACATACAGACCAAGCGGGGATGCCCCTACGACTGCATCTATTGTTCGTACCCCTCGATCGACGGGCGGTGCGTGCGGACGATGGATCCGGAGGCGATCGCCGGAAACATCCTCCGCGCCAAGCGCGACTACGGGATCAGCTACCTGTTTTTCACCGATTCGGTGTTCAACATCAGCCCGGAATACAACGTCCGGCTGGCCGAGACGCTGATCCGCCGCCGCACGGACATCCGCTGGGGCGCCTACTTCTCGCCGCGGGGCATCGACGCAGAGCAGATGCGGCTGTTCCGGGCTTCGGGGCTTACGCACATCGAATTCGGCACCGAGTCGTTCTGCGACCGGACGCTGGAGGCTTACGGCAAGCATTTCACGTTCGGCGACGTCGTGCGGGCAAGCCGGCTCGCGCTGGACGAGGGCGTCTACTACGCCCACTTCCTGATCCTGGGCGGCTACGGCGACACGCGCGAAAACGTGCGCGAAACGATCGAAAACTCGCGGAGGATGGAGTACACCGTCATGTTCCCCTATGCGGGCATGCGCATCTACCCGCATACGCGGCTGGCGGAGCTGGCCGCGAAAGAGGGTGCCATCGGCCGGGACGACGACCTGCTGGGGCCGACCTACTACCTCTCGCCGGACTTCGACCTGGAACAGGTGCGGCAGGCCGCGCTGGCCACGGGCAAGGCATGGGTGTTCCCCGACGACCCGCAGAGCGCGCTGGCGGATACGCTGCGATTGAAACGAAATAAAAAAGGGCCTTTATGGGAGTACCTGAGAAAACCCTGATTACGGCGGGCGAGATACTGGACTGCATCCCGCAGCGCACGCCGATCGTGCTGGTCGACACCTTCTACGGCATCGACGAGCGGGGATGCGCACGCAGCGGGCTGACCGTTACGGCGGACAACCTGTTCGTCGCGGACGGGGTGCTGGACGAGTGCGGCATCGTGGAGCACATCGCCCAGTCGGCCGCCCTGAGGGCGGGTTACATGAGCCGCACGATGGGCCAAAGGGTGCTGCTGGGGTACATCGGCGCCGTGAACGATCTGAAGGTGCACTTCCTGCCGCCGGTGGGCAGCAGGCTCGTCACACAGAACGTGATCGAACAGACGGTGATGAACGTAACGCTTCTTTCGGCGCGGACGGAATGCGACGGGAAACCCGTCGCCGAGTGCCGGATGAAAATATACCTGGAAGAGTGATGGTACGCAGGAAAAAGACCGAGGCGAGCCTCGTGAACAAAACCTCGCTGCGCGTGAGGTTCAGCGAAGTGGATTCGATGCAGATCGTGTGGCACGGCGAATACGTGCGCTATTTCGAGGACGGGCGCGAGGCGTTCGGCCGCGAATTCGCAGGGCTGGGTTACATGGACATCTATGCCAGCGGCTACACGGCGCCGATCGTCGAGTTGCACCTGCAATACAGGAAACCGCTGAAAGTGAATGACACGGCCGTGGTGGAAACCCGCTATATCGCCACCGAGGCGGCGAAGGTCTGTTTCGAGTACACGATCCGCAGCGCCACCGACGGCGAAGTGGTGGCCGAAGGCAGTTCGACGCAGGTGTTCCTCGACAGCCGGGGCGAACTGCAACTGCTCGCGCCGGAATTCTACCGCAAATGGAAAGAGCGATGGGAAGTGAAATAACGGTCTGGTGGGGGCCCGACGACATGGTCTCGGCACTGGGCTTCGGCACGGAGGAGAACATGGCCGCCGTACGCGCCATGAAAAGCTCGCTGGCGTCGTGGCACGACAGTACGCCCGTATGCCTGATCGACCGGAAGCGGCTCGGGGCGCTGGCAGCGGAAAGGCCGGAGCTGGCGGCGGAACGACCGGCAGGAAAGACCGGGGCGGCCGCAGCGGAGCCAGCGCCGGAGCAAACGGCCGGGGCGGCCGCAAATCCGGCGGCGGCAGGACAAACGGCGGAAGCGGCAGCCGGGCCGGCATGGGAAACGGCCGGGTCACCGGCGGGGGCACCGGCAGGGGCGGGACAACCCCCTGCAGAGTATACATGTATGGAACGGCTCGTCCTGGCGACACTGGGCGGGGGGGGCGCCCGCTCGGGGGTCACGCCCGCCGACAAGCGGGTGCTGATCGTCCTGGCGACGACCAAAGGGGAGATCGGGTCGCTGGGGAGCGCCCCGGAGCGATGCGACCTGAACAGAACCGCGGAGGTCGTGGGGCGTCATTTCGGCGCCGCGCACCGGCCGCTGCTGGTCTCGAACGCCTGCATCTCGGGGGTTTCGGCCATCGTCATCGCGGCGCGGCTGATCCGCAGCGGCCGGTACGACCATGTCTTCGTGGCGGGATTCGACCTGCTGAGCGACTTCATCGTCAGCGGATTCAACGCCTTCAAGTCGGTGAGCCCGACGCTTTGCCGTCCCTACGATGCGGCACGCGACGGGCTGACGCTGGGCGAAGCGTGCGGCGCCGTCCTGCTGACACGCGACCGACGGCTCTCGGCCACGGGCGTGAGCGTGGCGGGAGGCGGAATCTCGAACGACGCCAACCACATATCGGCGCCTTCGCGCACAGGCGACGGACTCTGGTACGCCATCCGCGCGGCACTCGCCGAGGCGGGAATCGGGGCCGGGGAGATCGGGCTGGTAAACACCCACGGCACGGCGACCGTCTACAACGACGAGATGGAAAGCAGGGCGCTGCACCTCGCAGGATTGTGCGGCGTGCCCTGCAACTCGCTGAAGCCCTATTTCGGACATACGCTGGGGGCTTCGGGCGTAATCGAAAGCATCGTTACGGTACGGGAGCTGTGCGAGGGAATCTGCTTCGGGGTGAAGGGCTACGCGGAGTGCGGGGTACCCTACCCGCCCGACGTGAGCGCCGCGCACCGCGAGATACGGACGGACACGACGTTGAAAACAGCCTCGGGATTCGGGGGCTGCAACGCCGCGGTCGTGTTCCGGCGCGGAGCGAACCGCAACGCCGCAGCCGGAAATGAAACGGCAGCGGGACAAGGCTGCGAACCGGACACAGGGACGCAAGGCGGGAACGACTGCCCGGAGGCTGCCCGTGCCCGAAGCGGAGCGGCTATGAGCGCGAATGACCGGGGGCACGGCAAAAATGCGGTCGGGCACGGGAACCCGGACACCGGGGAAAAGGCCGGCGGCCATGCGGAAACCGGCACAGGGCGACACGGCAGCGGAATCTGCTGTCACGATACGGCTCACGTCGTCATTGCGCAACACCCTTCGCTGCCGTTCGGCGCCTTCATCCGCGAAAGGTACCGGGCGCTCGCAGACCCGAACATGAAGTTCTCGAAGATGGACGACCTGTGCAAGCTGGCCTACGTCGCCTCGTGCGAACTGCTCTCCGGACACAGGCCCGATTGCCCGGCCGAACGCATCGGCGTGGTGATGGCCAACCGCAGCGCCTCGCTCGACAGCGACCGGCGCCACCAGGCGATTATCGACGCCGGGGACGGATGCGGGGCTTCACCGGCGGTGTTCGTCTACACGCTGCCCAACATCATGCTGGGGCAGGTGGCGATCAAGCACGGACTGAAGGGAGAGAGCACTTTTTTTGCGTTCCCGGACAAAAACAGTAACTTTATCCGGGAATATGCCGCTTCGCTGATCGCCGAAGGGCGCATGGACGCCGTCCTGTGGGGCTGGTGCGAATTCGACGGCGGCAGCTACGACTGCGAACTGACATTAACCGAAAAAACGGGACAAGATACGATGGAAGATCTGGAACTGCAACTCAAACAACAAATTATCGAAGCGCTGAACCTCGAGGAGATCACCGCCGACGAGATAGCGACCGACGCGCCGCTGTTCGGCGACGGGCTGGGACTCGACTCGATCGACGCACTGGAAATCACCCTCCTGCTCGAAAAACACTACGGCATACGGCTGGCAAACCCGGCCCAGGCCAAACCGATATTCTATTCGGTAGCCACGCTGGCCGACTATATCCGCAAGAACCGCCCGCAATGAGCATAGCCGTCTGCGGCATAGGGATCGTCTCGGCCATCGGCATCGGAGCCGGGGAGACGCTCGGGAGCCTGCGCACCGGACGCAGCGGAATCGGGAAGCCGACGCTTCTCGGTTCGGCTGTCGACGTGCCCGTGGGCGAAGTGAAATGGGACAACGCGGCGCTCGGGGAGCTGCTCGGCATCCCGGAGCGCGAACATCCCTCCCGCACCGCCCTGCTGGGCATGGCGGCGGCCGCACAGGCCGTGGCGGATGCGGCGATCCCCGCCGGGGCGCGCGTAGCACTCGTCTCGGGCACCTCGGTAGGCGGCATGGATCTGACGGAGAATTTTTACCGCGACTTCCGCACGGACAAGGCGAAAGGGAGGCTGCGCGACGTGGCGGGGCACGACTGTGCCGACAGCACGCAACGGATCGCCCGCCACTGCGGTATCGGAGGTTACACGGCGACGGTCAGCACGGCCTGCTCGTCGGCCGCAAACGCCATCGTCACCGGCGCCCTGCTGCTCGGGAGCGGCATGGCCGACTATGTGGTGGCCGGGGGCACGGATGCCCTCTGCCGTTTCACGCTCAACGGCTTCAACTCGCTCTCGGTACTCGACCGGGAGCCCTGCCGTCCGTTCGACGCCACGCGAGCCGGGCTGAACCTGGGCGAAGGGGCGGGTTACCTCGTCCTCACGCACGAAAGGCCCGGCATGCGCACCTACTGCCGCCTGGCGGGATATGCCAATGCCAACGACGCCCATCACCAGACGGCCTCGTCGCAAACGGGCGAGGGCGCATACCGCGCCATGGCCGGGGCGCTGGCGCAAAGCGGGCTGCGCCGCGTGGACTACATCAACGTCCACGGCACGGCGACCCCGAACAACGACCTCACGGAAGGCACCGCCCTGCGGCGGCTGTTCGGCGGACAGGTGCCGCCGTTCAGTTCGACGAAAGGCTACACGGGGCATGCGCTCGCCGCGGCGGGAGGCATCGAGGCCGTATTGGCGGTGCTGGCTATCACACACGGGCTGCGCTACGGCAACCCCGGATTCGCGGAGCCGATCCCGGAGCTCGGGCTGCACCCCGTAGCACGGACGCAAGAGGCCGACGTACGTTCGGTGCTCTCAAATTCGTTCGGGTTCGGCGGCAACTGCTGTTCGTTAATCTTTGCCAAATGAAACTCTACGTCAACTGCATCGCATCGGGCGCCGGGCTGCGCCGCGACATCAAGGAGCTGATCCCCGAAATGAACCTCCGCCGGAGGATGAGCCGCGTGGTGAAGTCGGGCGTCGCGGCGGGCATCGAATCGCTGCTGGAATTCGGCGACCGGGCGGCGGTCGAGGCCGTGGTCACGGCCACGGGGCTGGGGTGCATCGCCGACAGCGAGAAATTCCTCGACTCGCTGATCGCCAACGAAGAGCGGATGCTCAACCCGACGCCGTTCATCCAGTCGACGTTCAACACGGTCGGGGCGCAGATCGCCCTGCTGCGCGGGCTGCACTGCTATAATACGACCTACGCCAACCGCTGGACGAGCTTCGAGAACGCCCTGACGGATGCCGCACTGCGCATCGGCGCGGGGCTGTCGCGGGCGGTGCTGGTCGGGGCGTTCGACGAGATGACGCCGTCGGCCGGGATAATCCTGCAACGCCTCGGGGTGGCACAGCAGGGCGGCTGGGGCGAATCGTCGGTATTCTTCGTGCTGACCGCCGAAGTGTTCGATACCTCGGTCGCGGCGATCACGGGGATCCGGTTCCCGGACGGCACGGCCATCGGGGAAAGCGCCGGCAGTGAATTCCCGGACGGGGAAAGCGCCGGCACGGGAAGAATCCAGTCCCGGGAAGATGCCGGCACAAGGACATCGGCCGGGGACAACGCCGGGAGTGAAATCCCGGCCGGGGGAAGTCCCGGCACGGGGACGGCCGCCGGGAACGGGGAGGAACCGGGGAATGCGATGCATAGCGGCGAGTGCCGGACGGTACGTGCGTCGATGAGCGGCGTGACGCCCCATTTCACGGCCATCGCCGAGGTGTTCCGCCGTGTGGTCGCCGGGGAGGCCGGGAATACGGGTAAGGCCGGAAATATCGGGAACGCCGGGAGCATCGAGGACACCGGGGACATCGGGAACGCGGGGAACGCCGGGCAGAGGATCGTGCTTTACAACGATTTCCCGGGCAGCACCGTATCCGCCATCGAATTGACATGTATGTAATTATCGCCATAATCGCCGCGGGGTTCGCCCTTTTCTACTGCTCCTACCAGATCAGGCTGGGGGCGTATGTCCGCAGCCTGTGCCGCAACCGGGCGGCGGGGCACGTCGTGGCGCTGACGTTCGACGACGGGCCCGACCCCGAGCAGACGCCGCGCGTATTGGACACGCTGAGGGAACACGGCGTACGGGCGACCTTCTTCCTGATCGGCAGCAAGGCGGAGCTGCACCCGGAGATCGTACGCCGCATGGCCGCCGAGGGGCACGCAATCGGCATTCACACGTGGAGCCACAGCCCCGGCTTCCCGATGCGGCGAAGCGGGGCGATGGCGGCCGACATCCTGCGGTGCAGGGAGTCGCTGCGCGGGATAACCGGCGTGGAAACCGACCTTTTCCGGCCCCCCTACGGAGTCACGAACCCGATGGTGGCACGCGCCGTGAAACGGACGCGAAGCCGCTGCGTGGGCTGGAGCATCCGCTCGCTCGACACGCTCCGGCACCGCAGCCGCGAGGCCGTGGCACGCCGTATCCGCCGACGGCTGGGCGACGGCAAGGTGATCCTGCTGCACGACGACCGCCCCGGCGCCGGACGCCTGCTGGCGCTGGTACTCGACGACCTCGAACGTCGGGGGTACCGCACGGCGACCGTATGCGAACTGTTTAAAACCGAGAAACCATGAAGATAGCGTCACTTCTTTTCATCCCCGCCCTGCTCTTGTCGGGGCTGACGGCCCGGGCCGGGCTGCCCGCGTCGTTCAAAGAGCGGCTCGCCGAAGCCAGCCGCGAGAACAGGACTATCCAGTGCGACTTCACGCAGCGCAAACAGGTGCGCCGCATGAAGAACGAGATCGAGCTCAAAGGCCGCTTCTATTACGACAACAGCCTGGCCATGGCGCTCGACTACACCGTGCCCGAAGGCGACAAGGTGATTATCCGCAACGACCGCATCATCCTCAAAACGGCCGGGCAGGTGACCCAGACCGCGACGTCGGCCAACCCCATGCTGCAACAGGTGGCGCTGATGATCCGCGCCAGCATGACCGGCGACCTCTCGCAGTTCGGCCAGGGGTGGCAGATCGGCTACACCGAAAAGGAGGGTGTCGGGGAGGTGAAAATGGTTCCCGAGTCGAAGCGCGCCCGCAAGTACATCGACTCGATCACGCTCTGCTTCGACCTGGAGGACATGACCTTAGACCGCATGGAACTCTGCGAGACCGAGGGCGGGCATTCGGTCTACGAATTCCGCAACAAGCGTTTCAACCTCCCGGTCGACCCCGCAAGGTTCAACCCCTAACCCTGAGACCACACCCGATGCAAGACCTGTTCACCAGCATAGACAACTACTTGGCCCAGGAGGGGCATTACGCTTTCCGCGTGCGGCTCGATGCGTCGCACCCGGTCTACCGGGGGCATTTCCCGGGGCACCCGGTGCTGCCGGGGGTCTGCACACTGCAACTCGTACGGGAATGCCTGAACCGCGGCACGGGGCGCAGGTTCCGCTATGCGGCCATCCGCGAATGCAAGTTCCTCGGCATGGTCGTGCCGCAGGCGGACGAACTGCTGGAGATCGACATCCGGGTGGGGGACGACACGCCGGAGGGCACGAGGCTCTCCTGCACGATTACGAATCACGGAAAGACGGTGCTCAAACTCAGGGGCACCGTATGCGAAATGCCATGACCATCGAGCGGAACGACATACTGGCGGTGATCCCGACCTACAACAACGAAAAGACCCTCGCCCGAGTCATCGGAGAGGTGCGCCGCTACTGCACGGACGTGCTGGTGGTGAACGACGGGTCGACCGACTCGACGGCGGGGATAATCGCCGGGGCGGGCGTCGGGAGCATCTCCTACGCCCCGAACCGGGGCAAGGGATACGCCCTGCGCCGGGCGCTGCGCTACGCCGCGGAGCACGGCTACCGTTACATGCTGACGATCGACTCGGACGGGCAGCACTACGCCTCGGACATCCCGAAATTCGTCGAAGAGATCGCAAAGACCCCCGACGCACTGCTCGTGGGGGCACGCAACCTGAGGTCGGACAACATGCCGGGCAAAAACACCTTCGCCAACAAGTTCTCGAACTTCTGGTTCCGCGTGGAGACGGGCATCCGCCTCGACGACACGCAGTCGGGGTTCCGGCTCTACCCCGTGCGGCGGATGAAGGGGATGCGTTTCGCGACGCGCCGCTACGAGTTCGAGGTCGAAGTGCTGGTACGCGCCGCATGGCGCGGGATCGAGGTGCGCAACATCCCGGTGAGGGTTTTCTACCCCGAAAAGGCCGAGCGCGTGTCGCATTTCCGCCCGGGCAAGGATTTCACGCGCATCAGCATCCTCAACACGCTGCTCGTGCTCGGGGCGCTGCTGTTCTATTATCCCTGGCGGTTCCTGCGGTCGCTCACCCGGGAGAGAGTCCGGCGTTTCGTGGCCGACAACATCACCCGGTCGAAGGACTCGAACCCGCGGCTGGCCGCCTCGATCGGGCTGGGCGTCTTCTTCGGCATCGCCCCGCTGTGGGGCTACCAGATGATCGCGGCCGCCGTTACGGCGCATTTCACACACCTGAACAAAGCCGTGGCGGTTATCAGCTCGAACATCAGCATCCCGCCGATGATCCCGTTCATCCTTTACGGAAGTTACTGGACGGGGGCGCAGGTCTTGCAGCGCGACATGCTGCTCTCGCTCTCGGACATCACCCTGGAACGGGTGGCCGCAGACCTCGTACAATACATCGCGGGCAGCTTCACGATGGCCGCCGTATGCGGTGCGGCCGCGACGGCGGTCGGCTATGCCCTGCTCGTACTCTGTAAACGCACGCCCGGCCATGAATAAACTTTTCATCACCCTCTACGACTTCTTCGAACGGCGCCGCGCACTGCTCTGCACGGTGCTGGCAGTGCTGGTCGCGGCGATGGGTGCGGCGGCCCTGCAACTGCGTTTCAGCGAGAACATCACCGGCTTCTTCCCCGACGGGGAGCGGAAGGCCGCGGCGGCATTCTCGAACCTGAAGATCAAGGACAAGATCGCCGTGATGATCAATGCCCGGGAAGGTGCAGAAGGCACGGGAGCCACGGCGGAGGGGATGATGGCCTGCGCCGACCGGCTGGTGGAACTGCTCGAAGCCGATACGCTTTTCCACCGCTGGGCACAGGCCGAGGCTTCGTTCGGCAGCGAGCTGGCGGACGACATGCGGGCGTTCCTGCAAGGGCACCTGCCGCTGCTGCTCACCGAGGCGGACTATGCCCGCATGGACACGCTCCTCACGCGGCAGGGCATCGCGCGCGCGATGGAGAGCAACTACCGCAGGCTGCTGTCGCCCGTCGGCGGGTTCATCGACGAATACATCTACGACGACCCGCTGGGGCTGTCGTTCGGGGCACTGGGAAAATTACAGGAGCTGAATATCGGGGGCAATTACACGCTCTTCGACGACTACCTCTTCTCGAAGGACATGACGACGCTGATGGTCTTCATTTCGCCCCGGTACGAGAGCAGCGACACGGGCATCGGCGACCGGCTGGTGGAGCGGATCGAAGCGGTGCTGGCCGGCCTGAACGCCGAGTACGCCGCCCAGGGCATCTCGGCCGACTACTTCGGCGCCCCGGCCGTGGCCGCATACAACGCGCGGCAGATCAAGCACGACATGATGCTGACGCTGAACATCGCCATCCTCGTCATCGTGGTGTTCATCACCCTCTCGTTCCGCAACAAGCTGTCGGTGCTGCTGGCCCTGATCCCCGTAGCGCTGGGCGGATTGCTGGCGCTGGCGGTCATGTCGCTCGTGTGCCACACGATCTCGGCCATAGCCGTCGGGGCAGGAACCGTCGTCATGGGCATCGCACTGAGCTACTCGATACACATCCTCTGCCATGCCAACCACTGCCACGACCCGCGGCAGATCATCCGCGACCTGGCCTACCCGCTGACGATCGGCAGCATCACGACCATCGGCGCCTTCGCCGGGCTGCTTTTCACCGACTCGCAGCTGCTGCGCGACTTCGGGCTCTTCGCTTCGCTGACACTGGTCGGAACGACGCTGTTCAGCCTCGTCCTGCTGCCACACCTGATCCGTAAGGAGGATCGCGGGGGGGGGTCGGCCGTGCTGGAAGGCGTGGAGCGGCTCACGGGTATGCGCCCCGACCGCAACCGCATGCCGGTGGCGGCGATACTCGGGCTCACGGCGGTATGCCTCTTCTTCTTCAACCGCATCGGCTTCGACAGCGACATGATGCACCTGAACTACAACGCACCCCATCTGGCGCAGGCCGAGGAGCGTCTGAGCCGTCTGATGGACGACGACCGGGAACGTTCGAAGGCTGTCTCTTATACACATCTGACGCTGCCGACGAGCGATCTAGTGTAGA
>OJKZ01000861.1_pt1 | contig 11164 bp, 8 predicted proteins | sample 1596791 | NCBI WGS metagenome assembly OJKZ01 (sample SAMEA3904677, study PRJEB24821) | metagenome | biome: Builtin; feature: hospital; material: surface | place: USA | collected 2013-06-04 | reverse complement strand
CAGCGTCAGATGTGTATAAGAGACAGGTCGAGAGCACTCAAAATGCTGAACCAGCGACGGAAATCAATGACGAAAGCGGCGAAGATCATCTGCCCCACATTCCGCGCCGCGAAGTCACTGAAGATATGATTGATCCGGAGCCAAAGCGTCAAAAAAAGAAGCACAGTGAGCCAGCGCAAGATGATACCGAAGTTCGTAACGATGAGACGAATAAAGATGAAGAGGAGCCATTAAGTGGGAAAGCGCAGATCCGTGCACAAGTGGAAGCGCGCATTGAGGCAGCACTCAATTCAAACAAGAGAAGAAATACTCGTCGGCGCAAAACGGGTGATGATGATCTTGAGTTGATGGCTGATGAAGAAGTGTCTGCTTTACGAGCCGAAATGTTGGCTGCGGCGGACGAGGACGAAGAAGCGAATCGCTTCAGGCAGCCAGCCACCGCAAAGCTTCGTCTACTTCCGCGTGTGGTAAGTACGTTACAAAAAACGCACTTGCAACAAGCCATTATGGACAACAACTTGCTCGAGGGCGTCAAGCGATGGCTGGAGCCATTGCCTGACCGTAGCTTGCCTGCTTTGAATATCCAAAAGGAACTATTTGGGGTACTGGAAAACATGTCCATCGATACAATCAGCTTAAAGATGAGTGGACTTGGCCGTGTGGTAGTATTTTACACATTATGCAAGCGTGTCGAACCTTCTATTCATCGGGTGGCCGAGCATCTCGTTGAAGTATGGACCCGGCCGGTTCTAAAGCGCTCGGCATCGTACCGTGATCGGCAAGTGGCGCAAGCAGAATGGCACCAGAACTCGCCACATAATCCCTCGAGCCAACTCCATGAATCGGCGTTTGCCACGGACAAAAATCGCCGTCATGTGGGCATCCCTCAGTCAGTCACCACTGGATTCCAGGTGGCACCTCGTAATCGTGGGTCGGGCGGCGCGAATGAACACGAGTACCAATCGCGCCTGGCATACAACCAGCGACTGAATCGGTTCAAGTCGAGGCTGAAAGAGGCCAGGCAATGATTCTACGGCAACGTACACTGTCTTCCCCCTGTTTTCCCCCTCCCTCGTTAGCATGAAGACATGGTAGATGTGTAGGTCTCATATGACTTTTTTGATCTGTCGCTACACTAGCAACAAAAAGTAGGCTGAACTTGAACACTGCGTTCAAGTCCAAATCATACACTATAACCGAATAGGGTCATGAGCGACGATGACACTCGACAAAGTATCAAAGGGTAAAACCTCAAGAGAAGGGAATGATGAATGATACATTTATTCCTCCTCTTCGCCACCCTCCTCTTCGCCACCCGCAGCAGCATTGGCAGAAGCCATGCGCTTACGCTTGACACGGCCAGGGCGCGCACCAGCGTAAGGCGAGTTGAGAGCAAAGTCAATGTGCTTCTGAGACTCGAGACGAACAATGAACGAGGGCGAGGTGACGATCTGCTTGCCCACGCGAATGTGACGCTGCGTGATGAGCACACGAGCGTGGTGAATGCTGCGAGCGAGACCGCTCTTGTACACCTGCGTTTGAAGACGGCGCTCCAAAAAGTCTTCGATCTGCAGGGCCAGCACATAATCAAGCTTCATGCGCGACTCGTCCAGCACACCAATGCGAATGAGACGACGGATGATGGCGTTACCCTCGAAAAGACGCTTAGGGTCCTTCTCGTCGAGCTTGAGAAGCTCACGAGCAGCACGACGGATCTTGGACAGCGTCAGAGCGATGCGCCAGATCTCCTTCTTATTCTTGAGACCGTACTCGCCAGCCAGCTTCAGCTCAGCATCCAGACGAGGAGACTCAAAGGGACGACGAGGAACCTTGTACGTCTTGCTGTGGTTGCGAGGAGCACCCTTGCAGTGGCGGGTCGCGGTCGGCATGTTAGTGAAGCGTTACAGTAGAAACAGCGCGACTTGAGCCTGGTCTTTCCCACTCGTCTTCTTCCCTGCGGCGGCATCCACTGTGGTCACCCGGCCGAAAATATAATCACGTGATTCCAATGTAGTTTCAAGCCGTTCGCACCCTTGCGGCAGGTGACCTACAGCAGCGAGGGACGTAGGTCAAGCGAGGCAAACATTCGTGCAGACTGTCCTTCTAACACGAACTCGTCAAGATGCCTCACAGTTATGGTTACAGGGCGCGTACTCGGCACATGTTTGCCAAGAAGTTCCGCAAGCACGGACAGGTTCAGCTGAGCCGTTTCCTTCGTCCGTACCATGCTGGTGATATTGTGGACATCGTGGCTGACTCGGGCGAGCAGAAGGGTATGCACCACAAGTACTACCAGGGCCGTACGGGTGTTGTTTACGGTGTGTTCCCCCGCGCTGTCGGTGTCATTGTGTACAAGACGGTGGGCAACCGTAAGATTGAGAAGCGTGTGAGCATCCGTGTTGACCACGTACGTCACTCCAAGTGCCGTGACAACTTTGTCAACCGTGTTAAGGCGAACGCTGCTGCTAAGCATGCTGCCAAGGAGAAGGGCGAGCACGTTAACCTCAAGCGCCAGCCGGCCCAGCCCCGTGAGGCGCACACGATTCAGGTGGCGCAGAACAAGCCCGTGACGCTCGCGCCCCAGCCATACGACACTTTGATTTAAACAAGAATGTCCGAGTGGCATGGCATGGATCAGTTCAAGAAAGCCTATGCATACGCCATGGCAGCTTTGTGTTCGTGGCATCTGTGTTCTTGTGATGGCCTTACGGCCCACAGTGTACTATTCAGCGTGCTCATAGAGCGTTGAGTATGAAAAATAAAAATGATATTGCACATATTAGGAAGCAGAGAACAGCTCGCATGAGCGCGGAGTGCCGATAGCTACGACCTTGGCGCCATATGTGAATGGATCACGATCAAAGGCCACGAAATTAGCCACATCCGAAGGAACATGCAGATGAAGCATGCGTTCTAGGTTGGTCGTGACGAGAGCTAAGATGGTTGTAGCATCGGATACATGCGCTTCTTGAGCGGCCCAAGCCGTCTCCCATAGCAGATTGGCAGCTTCCCATGCTTCCTGTACCCGGACGCCCACCTCTACGCCGTGTCGGAGTAGCACGCCCAGCTCCGTGTCGGCTGTCAAAGGCGGGCCTTCCTTACGACCACGCTGCTCCCATCCATACTCCCACACCTTGGCAGGGACAATTACGGGAATATGCGCCTCAGCCAAATCCTTCGCCACCTCGTGTAGAGCTCCCGCTGAGTCGATGATCAGATGCACTTGAGGAAAAGCGCGCTTGAGAAGGATGAGCTTAGCTACCGTGTCTTGGGCATTTGTCTTGACGACCAAAGGCCATTCGCCACGGGATACGCGGTGCCACTCAACACTCCCAGGTGGCGGATTGCGTAGCAAAGAGCGAAGAAGAGCCAGTTGCGTCGCGAGAGAGGGTTCATGATCGTCGATGGGATACGCTAGACGCACATGCAAAGCCACTTCGGACGTACGCACGCTGTGTGCATCAAGCACAGTACGAGCACCAGTATCGAAATGGGTCGATACGCCACCAAACATGCCGATTGTGGCAGGCACATTGACGGCTGTCGTTACTCCCGAGGCATGAGCACGACGCAGCGCATGGCCACCGAATATAAGACCGTCTTCGGCACGGGGCACTAGGCGCTTCGTATCCAAGTAGAGATGACGAGTCAGCAAAGAGGGATCTTGGCCATTAGAGGCACTTGATTCACTTGGGACATCGGAGAGGCCTAGGGTACTTCCATACGAAGTCAGGCCAGGCAACACAGTGCCACCGTGTAAGTGGACGCTTAATGCATGAGGCGGGACCTGATCATGGCATACGTGATAGGCATCCACACATGTAACGCGCCCATTAGCATACACAAGTGTGCCGTCTGAAACAAGATTTAGAACGTGGATTGAATCGTTGGCTCGCTGGAACACGCGTGAAACATTCCGGAGCACCACCGCGGAAGCTTCGAATATAGGTTCAGGAAATGCACGAGCACGTCCGGATGCAATGGCATCGCTTTCATTGCGCACGCGCTGAAACTCGTGAGAGTAGTCAGCAGACGGCGGCGCGTCTCTTGTCTTGAGTGCTTCTCCACCAGAAGCATACGCTTTGCCAAGTTGAGATACGCCATCGACGTACACCGCCACAGGCGTCGCACCTAGTTGCAGCGGATGGCGGTCCCATAGCACTAAGTCCGCATCATATCCACGTGCTATACGCCCAATACGATGATCCAGACCCAACACACGCGCAGGATGTGATGTGACGCTCTTCAATGCCTCGAGTTCATCTAGTCCAAAGTGATGTGCCTGGGCGGCCTGGTTAACTAAACGCCGCGAATCCGTCACAGGGTGATCACTTTTGAATATAGGCGTGATATTGTGGGATTGGAGTAATTCCGCCAAAAAAGGCGTGCCGAAGTAGGACTCATATTTGTAATAGGCATTTGTCGAAAAGATGGCTGCAGCCGGCGGGCTGCCCGGTGCAGCATGCAGGGTAGATGGTACAAGGTACGTTTCATGAGCATGGTGAAAAGCAGCAATGGAAAAAGCAAATTCGTTAGCATGGCGCACTAGGGCATCAAGATCGTTCATGGTGTAACAATGCGTATGAACCTTGGTGCGGCCACGCAGTACATCGACCAGTATATCTAGCTCGAGATCATTTGGAAAATGAGACTCTTCAGGCGGCGCATTATTCAATAAGCCATCATCTAAACGCTGGCAAAAATCGTCTTGTTTTTCGCGCAGCTTTGCTGCACGTTCAAAAGTTGAGCGAAAATTCCATGCCTCATCAGGTCTGACCAAGCCATACTGAAGTGCATTCTCGCCGCATGCCATCTTTATCTGCCTGAATGACGTACTTCCATCAGGACGCCTCATGCCTGAAGCAGCTGAGTAGAGTCCATCGCGTCCATGATCCGCCTCACCTAGGATGGTGAGGGCGCGTGGGGGATCAATCAGACGTGATGACGGTGGACGCCCGTGCAAATCACCAAGTTTGATAGGATATGCATGTCCACCGATATTGTTTAGCGAGCCAGGGAGGACTAAGGCAGACGTGACGCCACCGGCAAGCGTGGTTCGTAGTGAGATGTCATGTTCATTCAATCCATCCACACTACGAACCATAGGACGCACAGGACTCAAATTTGAATTGGTATCAGAATGTGTGGGAAGATCTGGCATACCCTGCACACCCAGGTGTGTATGCATGTCGATAATACCTGGCGTCAGCCATCGGCCCCATGCCTCTACCTCGACGGCATCAGATGGTGCAGCGATTTGCGCCATAGTTGACTCCAGCGAGACAATCAGGCCTTGATCGACAAATACATCCTTCCCAACAAACATGTTATGTCCGTCGAACACAGTCGCATTGCGTATTACTGTGGCCCGTGTGCCGAGGGCGAAACGGTCATTTTGAGTGCGCTCGGAGAAATGAGGCGGGGGTTCCGCCGGTGCCCTGGAGAATTGGCACTGTTGGTGAGCCGCTTTGATATGAGGTGGCGGAATACGCGCAGAAAATGTTTGCCGGAGGTGCGCAGAGAGGAAATGTATGGGATTCACAGTGAAAGAAGCCATTATGAGAAGCACAAGAACAATAAGCCCATTGTGCCAAAGCGAGTAGCCTCTGCGCCCATCCATGAAACTCTTTTCACACATCGAGCAGCTCATCGTTGTGACGAAAAGTGAGCGGGCCGCACACCAATGAGAGAGCTATACATGTGGGGCGAATCTCAACGGCCTGCGCAAACAAAGTGGATGTGGAGGCTATGAGCTTACGTGCCTTCTACGCCTCCGACACATGGAGGTTGTCCGTACGCGTGGTCAGGTCATCCGTGGACTGAGGTGATGGCCTTGCATTGTCACACAAGTGAGAGAGAAGCATTTGTACGACTTCCTCGCGATCAGTCATTTGTGCCTCTGACATAGGACCACGGCCCGCCTTATTCCGTACATCCCATAGTGCGCGCTCGCTCTGCATTTCATCATGGTGCGCAAGCTCGGCTTTGCGTGCATCCTCAGACTCGTCTTTTTCTTCTAGATTTTTTTCCGCATGGCGTTGATGTTCCCGCTGGTCTTCTTCTGCACGCAGACGCTTGGCCGTTACTTCGTCTTGCATCTCGAGGGCCTCGATACGATCGGCTAGCGCCTCTGCCACATTTAAATGACCATTAAAGGCGGCCCAGTGAAGCGGTGTATTCCCAGATTCATTTTGCATGAGCAAGATCTCCAGATTCGCTTGCGGAAGCACTTGACGCACGAACTCTAGATGACCATTCGCCGCTGCATAATGCAACGCCGTGTTGCCCGAATCATTTGAAGAAGCAAGCGCAGCAGTCACATCGAGCTCCTTCTTGAGAATATTCCAGACTTCAAGATCGCCCGTGCGGGCAGCCCACAGGACATCATCTACCTGTGTGTCTGTCAAACTCATATCCCAGGAGCAGCGCTTGATTCCGGTGGATGGAAGGGCTTGGGGTCATGCGTCCCAAAAAGTATTCAGCATGACTAAATAAAAAGTTATGGTCGGGTGCGTTTTGGTGCCTTGCGCTTGCGGCTGATTGGGGTTTCCATACGATCAACTCACATCGTACCTGTCCAAAGACCCATTGCAGTACAGGAGCTATCGCTGCTAGTATCCTGTAGTGCGTTGTCCCGGAATAGGTTGTATGGACATGTCTGCATCTGGTACGGAGGAAGTTGAAATTCATCGCACTCCCACTGAGCCAACCGAGCAAGCCACGTCACCTTTGACGTCGGATGCGGAAACAGAACCTCTTTCCATGGACGAAGAGGATGGTATGAATGTGCAAAAAATTGCAGAAGATCATGTATCAATGCCTCAGAAGGATGTTCATATGGAGCCCTCCGCAACATCCGAGCAGCCAGCGGGCCAGTTGGGCGACGAGAGTGACTTGACAGACGAGTCCGACCAAGCCAAGCCAAATCCTGAGTCCATTGAACACGAGCCTGTGAAAGAAGATGAAGATTCGTCTCTCTCAGAAGACGTTGGTGATCATACCCTGAAGCCTGGCGGTAATGAGGCGGAGTCACAACACAGCGCTTTAGATGGTCTCGCTGTCTTGGCGGCATCGGAGACAGAGGGTGAGAAACATGAAGATGTTGACGCGATCGCTCCTTCATCATCCGTGTTGACGCCGGAAGCCTCGCAGGACGAGGCAACAGAGGACATGGAAGCAGATGACGAAGGAGAAGAGGACGACGAGGAAGAGCCCATACCAAATAAAGGAGCACGTAAAGAGCCATCTCTGCACCGTGCCGTCATGGCTGCTGTAGGAAAGCGTCGTGCAGCAGCCACGGGTGGTGCACCGAGTCTGCTCGTGCAGCCCGATGCAGATGCCTCGAATCCGCCATCAGCAAGCACGAGCCGACAGGGCAGTCCCGTGGAAGACGTGCAGACCAAGGAAGAGACACCGGCAGAAGAAGAGTCTGCTGAGACGGGTGGGCAGGCTACGGAGGCTGCTGAGAACGAAGATGAGGCCTCCGATCATCGCCAAGAAGCGCTCGAGCAACTGACGCGCATCGAGTTGGGCTTTGTTATGCTGCGACAGCGACTTTATGCAGAACGCATAGAGGAGTTGGAACGCGAGGCAAACATGATCCATCAGGGCACGCATCCAGAAATTCAAATGCTACATACCCTTATTGATCTGCGCAAGGAAAAGCGACTCAGGTACCTGGGTATGTGGCTGCAGTGCCGCCTTCGTGAACATGAACGGCGGGCGCAGGCGGAGGAAAAGATTGCATGGGTCAACTGGCGCGACCGTGCAGCATCGTTGCGACGCGATATGATGGGTGAGATGGACCGCAAGCGACGCAAGCTGGAGCGCGAAAAGCGCATGCTCGATGCGCCGCAACCCATGCGCAGATATCAGCCATTCGAAGCTGAATTTGCACACAAACCACCTTCTTATTCGCGGTGGACACGGCAAAGGCCTGACCAGTACTTGCCCTATGGTGCCTCACTGCGAGACCCACGCAGCTTTGTGGCCTTCCCGGACGTTCGCGGCCTAGAAGAGTACGACGCGTGGATGGACATGGAGCAGATGGGCATTCGTCCTGTGCCCATGCCGCCACCCACGTACTTGCGACCTGATGATATGCCCCCGCATGAGATGTACGCTGCGCCATCGTACGCGGGCGGCTTACCTGGCAGCGAGCCTATGGGATACTATGGACCGCCCGAGGCGGGTCCGCCATACGTCGAGCATTCACGGCCTTTGCCGCCGGTGGCCGCGCCATACGAGGGCATGTACGTCGAGCCGATGGAAATGTCATCGCATCCTGCAGATCTTGAAGGGGCACCGCCAGCAGCCGCACCACCACTGCCCCCGTCGCGAGGACTCCCAGCCCAGCTCGGACCGCCGCCGTCTGCTGCAGGTCGACCGCCATTTGCGGCCGAGCAGCCGATGGGCATACCCATATCGCATGTGGTACGTGCATAATACATATGATACACTAAGGGAGCGGTTCGCTACTGCTAGAGAGGCGATTCAAGTGCAGGTAGACATCTGTGCCGTAGCCTTCCATCGAGATAAGCTTAAGGTCGCCGCCAAAGTAGCGGGCGTACAAACGCGCGAGCGGAAGGCCGTAGCCGAAGCCAGCCATAGGAGCAAGGAAGTCGGACGTCTGGAAGTCCGGGTCCAAGTCGTCCGGCTGAGCCGTGGTATACGTGTACGTCCACACTAAAGGGACTTCGCTGCGGGGGATACCACCTCCTTCGTCGCTGATTTTAATCGTAATGTCTTCTTTGCCTTCCACAACAATGACCTTGATCGGTGGATAGTGATCCTCACGCTCCACGCCGTAGCGCTCGACCACCGCACGCAGCGAATTTTTCATGAGCTCAAATATCATGTGGTTTAGGTGGCTGGGCATATACATAAACATGAGATTTGGAGGGCACACCAGTTGCACAGGCGGTGCACGAAACAGGCCATAGTGTTCCTCACACACAAACCGGGCATTCTCGATCGCCTCGTGAGCTACCGCGCCCACGTTGGTATTCGTGCATATGATCCCCACGAATTTCTCTGGCTCCGTGCCGCTCACGTCACTGATCGCACCTTTGGTAGCCTGTGTCGCTAAATAGTTGAGAGCGCCCTTCTTGGGCGCCATACACGATCGACCGAGCGCAATGTGCTGCCCAATGAGCATGCGGATGCCAATACGAGACATATGGAAACGGTCGAGGAACGTTTGCATACCTGCCTTATCTTCATCGCCGCCCTTCGTCCGCTTGTATTCCAAAATGCCCTGGGCTAATGTCACGACCACTGCATCGTGTCGGTGTTTAACACGCTCCAGGCACCGCGTGAAACTGTTATTGAATTCAATCAAAGACAAAGGCCATTCCACGTCGTCCATTTGTGCCTGGATCCCGTAGCTGAGCATCGGGCGTCGCCGTGTATTCATATTCTCGGCACGTTTGCTGTTGACTGTGAGGTGCGCCTTGGACAGACCATCGTCTAGTGACGCATTTTCTTGTAGACTAGGGTTCGGTGTCGCAGGTAGTTGATCGGGGTCCATATCTTGAAGTGATGCCCTGTACAACTTTTGCTGCAATGACTCAGGCAAGTGCGGTTGAGGGAATGACACGAGTTCCTCAAACGACTGCGCGTACCAATTTTTGACTTTGATAATCGAAGGCATGTCGGACATATTGTCCGGAAGCTCTTGCAAATCCTTGACACGGTGTGCTAGACGAACAGGTAGTTCGTCCATCAAGAACGAACCCGCAAGGTATAATGTGCCAGGATTGGCATTCCGTCCAAAGATGACCATTTGCCGTAAGGAAACAGCAGTGGGCGCAAATGAAGCAAACTTATTGATTTTTGACCATAGCTTGGATGATATGTTGTATGCCCTGTACGTTAGAATAGGGATACGTACATCCCTCGGATGTTGGTTCTCTACGCCGGCTCTCGAGCCATACAGCTCGAGTCCTTGTCGATGGAGTCAACCCCAGATCGGACGTCGCCTTCTTGCCACGTGGTGTCACGTGCCGTCATGCCAGCGGGCCAGGTCCGACCTGCTCCGTACACGCCGTGGGCGGAAAAGCCACTCGGGCCTCTTTTGTCCACCAGCTGCGTAGAATCATCATGATGGCCTCTCGGATCGCTTCCCGCAGCGCGCAGGGTAAGTCGCGATCACCTAACATGGCAGCTGCGACTCGCCGCGTTCTCTCCGCTTCGGTGCCGCGCCAGGCCGTGATGCCCGCTTCGATGATGACAAGCACTCCGTATGTACCATGGCGGTTGATGGAGAATGGTAATACTAACACAGGCGCGTCTTTCGCCACGAATGCAGTACTCGCTTCTACTCTGACAGTATGTTTCCACGACCATAATCAGAGCTAACCGCGCAGAGCCGACGCCCGAGGCCAAGGCTACGTCCATCATTGACTCGCTCCCAGGCAACAGCCTCATCTCAAAGACGACGTGGGTGACGCTCGGTGCCGGTCTCACTGCCTTTGGCGTATCGAATGAGCTCTACGTTGCCAACGATGAGACCGTGATCCTTGCTGGCTTCCTGATTTTCGCCACGCTTCTTGGACGTAGCGTGGCCAAGCCCTACACCAACTGGGCTGACTCGACGATCGCCAAGATTTCCGGCATCCTGAACGAAGCTCGTTCGGGTCACACACAGGCTATCCAGACTCGTATTGACTCGGTTAACGAGAAGAAAGACGTTGTCGATGTGACCAAGGGTCTCTACGATCTTGCCAAGGAGACCGTGCAGGCCGAGAAGGAGGCCTTTGAGTTGAAGCAAAAGACACAGCTTGCCGCCGAGGTGAAGCAGGTGCTAGACAGCTGGGTGCGCTACGAGGCCCAGGAGCGTGACGCTGAGCAGCGTCTCCTGACTGAAACCGTTATTGAGAAGGTTACACAGACGCTGCGCGACGACAAGACTCAAAAGCAGATCCTCGACGGTGCTGTGGCTGAGATTGAACGTACGTTTTATTCACGATGGATGATGGCTAATGTACACAGAGCTTGTGAAGAGCAAGAAGATCTAAGATATAGGAGGATGTATGTAGCATGGCTCACGATGCTTCTCTCCTTATGAAAATGCCACTAGGTGTGCAAGGCGACGACGCTTGGCAATCTCTTCTTCGGTCAGTGTTCGCTCTGTCTCTTATACACATCTGACGCTGCCGACGAG